>Ga0315318_10000202_pt1 | contig 24092 bp, 22 predicted proteins | sample M1200m3416metaG_FD_203703 | JGI IMG/M metagenome (GOLD analysis project Ga0315318, IMG submission 203703) | Ammonia-oxidizing marine archaeal communities from Monterey Bay, California, United States - M1 200m 3416 | ecosystem: Environmental > Aquatic > Marine > Coastal | place: USA: California... | reverse complement strand
CTGGTGTACTAGCTACTTTAACTCCAGGTAGTCCAACACTTTCCGGAACATCTTTAGTAATCCCAACTGGTGTAACTCCTACTTTGACCTTGGGTTCTGTACAGATAAATATTGATAATATAGTATACCCTGTTGGGGTATCTTTGACTCTTGAGGCTCTTCCAGTCCATATATTTACTGGATGGAATGATATAACAACGCCTGATGTAGGGGATTGGGATGGTATTGATGAAGGAGCAGGTTCACCATGGAACGATATATCAGCACCTGATGTAGGAGCATGGACTAATGTAAATACAGGAACAAGTCCAACATGGACTAATCTAACAACTCCTGATGTAGGCTCATGGGCTAATGTAAGCACAGGAACAAGTGGAACTTGGACTAATACAACAACGCCCACTGTAGGATCCTGGACTGTCGTTGATGAAGGAACAGGCTCGACATGGACCAATATAAATGCTACAACAAGTGGAACTTGGACTAATGTCGATGATTCCGGCAATAGTTCTACCTGGACTAATATAAGCACAGGAACCGATAATGATTGGACGGAGATTTAATAGATGTCAACCTATTCAACAAGATTAAAAATAGAACTTATTGGGAGTGGAGAACAATCTAATTCCTGGGGTACTACAACAAATAATACACTTACTAGAACTATAGAAGAAGCAATTACAGGTGTTCTTTCAATAGATCTAAATGGTGAATCAACACCAAAGACTTTAACCTCGGGCGATGGTCCAGTTGCAGCAGCATCTAACCAAGCGCGGTCCGCGGCTATTAGATTCCATAACTTCACATCAGCTTTCGTTATTAATGTACCAGCTCTTGAAAAGATTTATTATATTATTAATTCTGGAACAGGCGCAGGGACTATTACAATGGATGTTGGCGGAACGGGGTCCTCGGCTAATCAACAAATTATATCTCCTGGACAGAAAATGTTCTTGGCGACTAATGGTACTACTTGGTTTCCATTAGAAACATCATCTTCAACTTGGAGAACAATTACTTCAGCAACAGATAATGTTTATGCTGGAGAAAAAATCTTAGTAAATACTGCTTCTAATGTTGTGAATTTAACTTTGCCAACTACACCACCTATTGGATCTGAAATTAGATTTTTAGATTTAAAAGATAATTTTGATACTAATGCATTAACACTTACTCCAGGTGGTTCTGATAAAGTTTTTGGAGCAGCGGCACCAGGAACAGTTTCAACTGAGGGGGCAGCATTTGCATTAGTATATACAGGAGCTGCAGACGGCTGGAAAATAACGGAGAAATAAAATGGCAACATATGAAACGACAAAATATGGAGTCATACCGATTGGCGCAACTCAAGTAGCTGACGGCACTGTAACAGATGCCGAATTTCAATACATCAATACATTATCATCAAACGCACAAACACAAATAGGAACTAAAGCAGCTACAGCTGGTGCAACTTTTACTGGGGGAGTTCGCGTTAATGATTCATTAAATTTAACTATAGGAAGTGGAACTGACTTAGTTCTATCTCATGACACAAGCAACTCTAGTATTAATAATACAACAGGAGAGTTACGTATTGGTGGTGACACTATAAAATTAATGAATCAAGAAGAAAACGAAACACACATAAGTGCTTCTGAAAACGGAGCTGTTCAACTTTACTATGACAATGCTGTTAAAGGAGCCACAACTGCAACGGGAATTACGGTGACCGGAACTTTAGCAGCTACAGCTGTTACTGGTGATGGATCTGGTTTAACTAGTATACCAACAGGACCTACTGGACCTACAGGGCCAACGGGACCAGGAGGATCGCCAGGTGGAACAGGACCTACGGGGCCAACGGGACCTCCTGGATCAACGGTTATAGTTCCAGCGGCTGTAACAGATATAGGATCAATCAGGGAATTATGTATTTATTCTAGTGGTGGACCAGCACCAACTACAATATCTCTAGCTATGGGTGATGAAGTAACTCCGAGCACTTACTCAACTGGCGGTGCTTATTTATCAGATGCTCCAGAAAATGTTATTACTGATGTGTACACTTCAATTAAGTTCCCATCAAGAGGTTTTTACTCAAACACTAGTCATTCAATACAAAGTAAAGTAAGAAGTTCTTTAACTGGAACCTGGCGAGTAATTGTTCCATTATTCTATAGTACAGGTACTACTGGTGGCCCTGGTGGCCATGCCTGGGCTGCATCTGCTGCTGGAACAGCACTGAGGATATCATAATGGCAACATACGAATCACTAAAATACGCACATACTGGAGCAGGTTTAGCAACTAATACTATACCCGCAACATCTGTTGTAGATGGTACAGTTTCAAATACAGAATTTGCTTACATAAATACTCTTAGTTCAAACGCACAAACACAAATAACATCTAAACTCCCAAAAGCTGGTGGAACGATGACAGGAACTATTGTGTTTCCTGATGACACGGGACCAGCACCAGCTGCAATACAAATGGGAGCAGGTACTGATATAAAAATATTATCTGAAGGAACTAATGGTCTTATTAGAGTTCTTAATGCTTTTGCTGTACAAAACAATGGCGGAACAGAAACTTTAATATCAGCAGTTCCTGATGGAGCTGTTAATCTCTATTTTGACAACGATGCTGAATTAACCACAACTACAAATGGTATTCACATTCCAGAAGCCTTAGGGGTTGGTACAACGCCTTCTTCTACTACTGGTGAAATTAGAGCTACTAATGAAATTACAGCATATTATTCTTCTGATTCGTCTTTAAAAGAAAATGTAAAAACAATTGAAAATGCACTTGATAAAGTAAACGCGCTCCGTGGTGTAGAGTTCGACTGGACTGATGAACACATAAAAGCTCGTGGTGGTGAAGATGGGTACTTTGTTAGGAAGCGCGATACGGGACTCGTAGCTCAAAATGTTAAAGAAGTTGTCCCTGAAGTCGTTGCGAAAAGAAACGATGGTACCCTTGGCGTGAAATATGAAAAATTAATTGGACTACTCGTTCAAGCAATTAATGAGTTATCTGCCAAGGTGAAAAAATGACAGTTACAGCATCCGGCGCAATAACATTTTCCGATCTTATGACTGAGTTCAACTCACCTGGTGGTGCTAGTAATATTAAACTTGGTGAGTATGCCGCAAGATATCCTGATACTGGTGGAGGACCTATGACACGATTAATTTATGTAACGTGGGATGGGTATCAACTAAAATTTGGTGGTTCAGGAGCTTCTAGTGATACTTCTTATTATACATATGCAGGAAAACTTAAAATACGTTTGTTACTCAATAGTACTGTAACTAGACCTGTTTATATAGCAACTACAAAAAATACTTCTGGATCTGATTTATGTTCCTCTGGTGTTGCAAATAACGGTTCAGCTTATAATGCCGCTTCAACTTATCATTCAGGGAGTTATACACATATAGTTATAGATTTGGAGACAGCTGCTGCTGGTACGGCGGAAGATTTCACTAAAAGAGTTTATGTAAATACCAATATACAACAAACAATTGGTTCAGGTGGTGCGAACGTTAGTCAGTTTTATGCTTCTGTACCTGACTCTAATCGTTACGTAACATATAACACACCTTTTATTGATATCCCCCTTCAAGCTACTCTAGCAGGAGGTGGGGAAAATGTAAAAGACCCTGCTGGTCAACTAAATACTACTTCTACTGGTATTAATCCTGGAATGATAAAAAATGGTCAGAGTCTAGTTTTTAGACAGGTGGTGGATGCTCTTCCAAGCCATAATACCATTTCTTTTGTGGATCCTATGTTAGGTTACTTTTATCCAGTAACTTGGACTGGTACAGGTTTAGCTCAAGGTTTTTCCACTGGATCTAGTGGTTATCTGTTTTTCGATACATACCTAAGTGGTGGTGGAAGTTGGATTGGAAGTGGTGGTTTATCAAATACTGCTTCTAATGTGGCCACAGTATGCCGCACAGCTAGTAATCCCACTGCTGCATACGGATCTCTATCCACAACTGGCTGGAGCTGTTCATGGGGAGGATCAGGAGATGTTGTTGAATGTACATTAACTAATGGTACTGGAAATGATTATGTATGTCAGAGCTGGCTGAATACTGGTGGTTACCGCAACACTTTTAATATTTACTACATTGATAGTTCACCTGCATATGCTTATACTGTTAATACTAATGGTTACAGTAATGGTGCAGCAGACAATTCATGCGAACACTACACACAAGGTGCCAATCCTCTAGTATATTTTGGTATAACTAATAATGATGGTTCGGCGGGAGGTTATTATGGCCCAATATCAATGTACAATACTGATAGTGCTACTAGAGCAAGTGTTATAACTACGGTTTCGAACTATTTTAATACTGCGGGTGGTGGGACGGTTAGTGCCTCATATCCTGGCACACAAGTGGGCTCCGGGACTGGTGTAGCTTGGCCAGGACTAGATGCTGCTGAACCTGTAACAGGTACACTTAGACTAAGACAAGCATCACAACTTGGAGGAGGATTTTTTCGACCTGGATGGACCCAGCCAGGTTGGTCTGAAACCCGAGTAGTTCCAGATTACCCTAATTACCTGACTCCTAATATCCTTGTAACAGGTTTTGGTCCAACATTTTCAACAGTAGTCTCTAATTTAGAAAATAATAACACCGTTGGAATGGGTCGATCTAATCAAAAAATGTCTGAGTATTATGGTACTAAAAATTTAGGAACGGATGGTGGGTAATGGATGAAATAAGAGAAACTAACCAAGTAACAACAGTTGCCGAACAGGAAGAAGAGACTCCTTTTGAGTCACCACTTCCTAGCGAAAAAGATCAACTCATAGATCAAATGTTAGTGGAAAAACAAATGAATACCCTAGAATTAAATAAGGAACTTTTAGATGCTGAGTAAAGTTATTATACAAGCAGGAATAGATAAACAAACCACTACTTATGGAGCAGAGGGTAGATGGATTGATTCTAAAAATGTACGCTTTAGAACAGGACTACCAGAAAAGGTAGGAGGATGGTCTAAGTTAGTTGCTACTAGAGTTATAGGAGTTGTTCGTGCTATGAAAACTTGGTACTCAACAGGCGGTATAAGACATTTAGCTATTGGTACAGATAGAAAACTATATGTTTATGCTGAGGGGGCTGTATATGATATCACTCCAGTTAGATTATCCGCAACGCTAAATGGCTGTTTTACTTCTACTGGTAATACCACAGTTACCGTTGTTCATACTTCTCATGGAGCACTTGTTGGAGACTTTGTAACTTATTCAGGGGCTGCGACTGTTGGTGGTCAAGATTTAAATAATGAATATCAAATTACAACCGTTATTGATGCTAATAACTATACAATCACACACAGCACAAATGTAAGTGCGGCTTCTGGAGCAGGAGGTGCATCTGTTGCTACCTCTTATCAAATTAATGTAGGATCAGCGACGAGTAGTTATAGTTATGGTTGGGGTACTGGAGCATGGAATGTTAGTACATGGAACACTGCGCGTACTTCTTCATCAATTTTCCTTGAAGCAACTTATTGGGTTTTTGATACTTACGGTGAAGATTTAATAGCAATGAGAAACAATGGTTCTATTTACAAATGGGATTTATCTGCTGGAGTAAATACAGCAGCTGCGGTTGTTGCTAATGCTCCTACAGCTAATAGGTTTGTACTTATTTCTGCCGATCAACACATGCTTGCGCTTGGTACAGAACTAACAATAGCTACTCCTGCGTCACAAGATAATATGATGGTAAGATGGTCTAATATGGATGAAATAACAAACTGGGCATTTTCTTCTCTTCAAGAAACTAGCGCTGGTTATGATAAAGTCCAAGATGGTTCTAAGATTGTGGCAGCTACAAGATCTCGTGGAGGTATTCTTGTCTGGACAGATACGGCTCTAAATACTTTAACCTCAATTGGAGGTCAGTATGTTTTCAGTTTACAACAAGTGGGTTCTTCTTGCGGTGCAATTTCTCCATTTTGTTTTGCAGAAGTTAATGGTGTTACTTTTTGGATGTCTCAAACAGCTTTCTATATGTTTGATGGTTCTGTTAAGAAATTAGAATGTTCTGTACAAGATTTTGTGTTTGGTGATATTAGTCCTTCTGCACAAGTTCAAACGTTTTGTGGTCTTAATGTAGACTTTAATGAAGTTACTTGGTTTTATCCAAGTGAAGGTGAAGAGTACGTAGATAAAAGTGTTACATATAATTATTTAGAAAAAGTTTGGTATACTAATACTGGTTTTACTAGATCAGCATGGACAGATAGAGGAGTTTTTGCAAATCCTTATGGTGCTGACTATTCTACAGTATTATTGGGAGACAATGAAACTGTTTTAGGTTTGACTGCTGGTAGTTCTTATCTCTATGTACACGAAGACGGAACAAATGATGACGGAGGCGCCATGGATTCATATATAACTTCTGGAGATATTGATATTGAAGATGGAGATCAAGTTTATCATGTGAGTAGAGTTATTCCTGACTTTAAAGTGTTAACTGGAAATCAAATGCAAGTCACTACTACTTTTGCTAATTATCCAGCTTCTACAAACACCAGAACTTTTTCCTCAACTATTAGTGCCGCTTCTAAATATTTCTCTGTAAGAGGAAGAGGCAGACAAGCTAATATTAAAATAGCCAGTAATGCTTTAGATGCTGATTGGAGATTTGGAACAGTTAGATATGATATTAAACCGGATGGAATGAGATAATGGCTAAAATTAGAGTCGTACGACTTCCCTTACCACAAGAAGAATTTAGAAGAGAACAACAAGATATCTTGATTAGAGAATTGGAAAGTATTATAGATCAATTAAACTTTTCTTTTCAAGATGATCTAAGAGAGCAATCATCAGCTAGAAGTTGGTTCGGAGTATAATGGCAGACCAATATATAAATAGGAGTGTTGATTTAACAACTACTGGAGTGACGCCAATATATACTGTGCCTACCGCTTCCATAGGTACTCCACCAGTGCCACCTACAACAGGCCTTCTTAAAACATTAATAGTATGTAATGATTCTGGTGGGGCGGTTACAATAGATTTTAAAATATCAGATAAGAGCTTGGGCCCTGCTGATATCATGCTATATAAGACTAAGTCAATAGCTGCAAACACTACAGTAGAGCTTTTGACTCAACCTTTAGTGCTTGAAGAAGGGGATATACTAAGCGCACAAGCTGCCAGTGGAAATGCGCTGCATGTTATAACTGCTATCATGGAGATTTCATAATGATAAAAATACAAGAATCTAAGGTTTTAAGTACTACAATGGTTGAAGGTAAAGAGGTTCCTGTAATACAACCAGAGGTTCATCACAGAATTTATTGCAAAAATTGTGATAATGAGGTAGATTCGGATGAACAAGCGACCGGTAATTGTTCAAATTGTGGGCAACCATGGAGTGAACAAAAAGCCAAAGATATACAGGTAAAAGTCGTACAGTTACCAATAGGATCCGGTAGCGGCGAATAAACAAGACTAACCATCTTGCGGTGAAATATGGATGAGCTTTTTGACATCATCGAATTGTATAAGTTCGAATACCCGTTATGGTTTGATAATAGTCTTAAAGAAATCTTCACACATATTTATCCCTCAATAGTTTTAGGACAATATAAAATCCACACAGATGACGATGGAGTTTATGGATTCCGAAACTGGGCTTTCTTAAGTGAGGAAGCCGAACAAAAATATTTAGAAACTAGGGAACTAGAACTAAATGATTGGAACAGTGGCGATAGGGTATGGGTTATTGATACAGTCTTTAAAAGGAAACATAATGAAGCTATGACATTTTATAAAACATTCTTCACACATTTATTAGGCGTTGGTAAACCAGTTCAATGGTTAAGGATAGCTTCAAACGGATTAATAAGACATCACATGAAAATTACAACTAAGGAACATATGGCATAATGGGGTCGATTGGTAAAAAATTAAAAAAAGTAGTAAAAAAAATAGGCAAGGTTGGTAAAAAAATATTACCGATAGCACTGCCTTTAGCTGCGATGTATTTTGGTGGTCCAATGATGGCTGGTAAGCTGGGAGGAACAGGTGCTGGAGCAGGCCTGTTTGGAAAAGCAGCTACAGGTGCATTAGCGTCAGCGGCACCAGGAAGTCTTATGGCTTCTGGAATGGTAGGATTGCCAGGAGCAGCAGCATCATCAGGTTGGCTTGGGGCCGGTGGATTGTTTGCACCTATGAAAGGAAAATTAGCAACTGGTTTAATGTCAGCATTAAAAAATCCTCTATCACAAAAAGGGTTAATGACTTATGGAGCTTTAGGAGGAGGCTTGTTGGGTGCTTTTGGAAGTAAAAGTGATAAACGTCAAGGAGGAGGCGGAGGATCCAATATGGCACAACCTATGTATAACTCTTGGTTAAGAGATGGTATGGCTGCTGGATATTCTATTGATGAAATAAATGATATGTATGCACCTTATGGAGAAATGTACGGAGGAGGCTACTCTACTAAGAGTTCTTCAGATCACCCTACAATAGGAGTAAGTGATCAATTCCCTGGAACTAATTATCAGCATCAACTTTATAGATATGCAGACGGTGGTCGTATAGGTTTAGCTGGCGGAGGAGGAGCATATGAAAGCTGGAAAGATTTTGTTGAACCTCTAATGATAGAGTTTCCAGAACTAGAAGGTATGAGTAACGAAGAGCAAGTCGAATTTTTAAGAGGTAAAGGAATGATTAGAGATGATGCTTATGCAACTGGAGGTCGTACAGGATACAATCAAGGTGATCTAGTACAAATGGCATCAGCGCCAGATCCAATGGCAGAACGTATGGATACTTTGGAAAACATGGCACTAGAGCATTATGGTAAATCTCTAAATCAGTTATCACCAAAAGAAATTGAAATACTAGAATTTAATTTAAATGAAATGAATCAAAATGATTTCTTCAATACCGGTGGTCGTGTACACAAGAATATTGGAGGTATTATGAATGCTCCTGCTCTCACTACACCAGGACAACCAATGATGCCGCCTCAAGGAACACAATGGGACGGACGTCAAGGTGGATTTATGCCAATGGGTGCAAAGCCACAAGCTGATGATGTCCCAGCAATGTTATCAAAAGACGAATTTGTAATGACGCGCGATGCTGTTAAAAATATGGGTGATGGAGATGCTAATATAGGCGCACAAAGAATGTATGATTTAATGAATAACTTGGAGGCTCGAGCATAATGGCATCAGAATTTGATAACAGAACCACCCAAGTCCAAATGTCCTCTCCAGCAGTGGAGAAGATGCTTGGTTTATATCAACCAAAATTAACAGGAATACTAGGCGGTAATATTAATACAGGAGCATTTGCTCCATCTGTTGCAGCACAAAATCAAGCACAACAACAAGCAATGCAAACAGCTCTTGGTCAACAAGGTTTCACGTACGACCCAGCAACAGGCGGGGTCGGCGGATCGGGGATCGGGGCTTTTCAACCATATTTAGATAGAGCAACAACAGCCGCAAATCAAATTCAAGGTGCCGGTACAGGAGCATTAACAAATGCTCAATCAGCAATAAATCAAATGCAAGGATTAGCAGGAGCACAAGCTATATCGGGAGCTGCATCCCCATATCAAGCCGCAGCTGTAGCTGACCTTGCAGGCGCACAAGGACTACAGGGCACCGGAGCGGGGGCCGGGCTTGGTTCTATGGCTTCTTACATGGCTCCTCAACAACAAGCCTATATAGATTCTGAGTTAGCTAACTATGATCTAGGTGCTGCTCAGGGTATGCAAGACTTGAGATTGAATCAGGGTCAAATGGGAGTTTATGGAGGCAGCAGAGCTGCAGCAGCTCAAGCACAAGCATCTACACAAAATCAATTAAATAGAGGTTTATTATCTGGAAGATTAAATAGAGAAGCTTACATGGATGCGGCTCAAAGAAGACAACAAGATATACAAAACAGAATGGGGACTGCTGGTCAATTTGGAACTTTAGGACAACAGGCTGCTGGATATACAGGTCAAGATTTATCTGCACTACAAACAGCAGGAACGTCTCAAGGACAATTATCACAATCACAAATGTCTCCTTACCAAAATGCATTGGCTGCTCAAACTCAAATGTCTCAATTAGTTCCTAAGTTAGGAGCTCAACAGTTTGGTGTACTTCAAGCGTTCGGAGATCAAAATCAGAAATATTCACAAGCAGGTATTGATGCACTTGCTCAGAAAAATAAACTTGCTCAGTATGCACCTTATGAACAACTTGGATTTGTTGGACAACAAATTTCAGGATTAATGGGTGGATATGGAACAGGAACTTCTATTGGAACAACAGCTGGACCACAACCATCAAGATCAGAAAATATTATGGGTATGGCTCAAACAGGAGCTGGAATACTTGGAAGCTTAGGCGGATTATTTGGGAGTTAATATGACAGGAGACAGCGGAAGATTACATTTTGGTAAAGGCGGAGGTAGCGCAGACGGAGGAGGCGGCGGAGGCGACGCAGGCGGAGGCGGCGGAGGCGGCGATATCCAATTAAGACAAGCCGAAGCAAGACGTCAAGCGCTGCAAGCACTGAAAGGTGGAGACTACTCAAATGAAGACCTTTTATATAACTGGCTTAGTGCTTCGCCTGGCACACAATATAGAGAAGAATCTTTTAGAGATCCACAGTGGGTTAACTGGCAACAAGCAAGACCTACTCAAGGGATGGCTGATGCTGAAGATTACAAACGCATGATTATGGAAGCCGGAGATCCAAGAGGAATATTCTCTGGTGATATAACAAACTCTCAATATCAAACACCAGGGGCAATTTCTTCTTCACAAGGATATTTAGACCATTTTAATAGAATGACAAGTGTACTTGGTATGGATCCAAGCACAATGTCTACTAATGTTCAATCAAATTTAAGCGGAAACATAGCTCCATGGTCTACAGATGAACAAAGAGCAGAACTAGAAAATCTAAATACTACACAAACTACTGATACAGGAATACAAACAGGTCCATATGATGTAGCTCAAACAGCATATCCAACAGATCAGAATACTACTGCAGGAGCGAATTTCACTAATCAAGGAGTATTAGGTGGAGGCGGATGGCAACCGTTTATGACTGACGATGAAGCTGGTCAATATTATGGTCAATACGCACACGGCGGCCCAGTTGCTTTAAGAAGAAAAATGTTTTCAATGGGTGGAGACGTAGATAGATCTCATGGTGTTGGATTAACATCAGGTTTAACTAAAACTGTTCCACCAAAACGTGGACCTATGCCACAAGGATTTAGAACAGGGGGTCATGTTGTACCTCAAAGAGTTGGATATCAACCAGCTAATCACCCTCATAGACAAGGGAACAGAGAAGGACACATGGGAATATTGAAAACTATTGGAAAAGGTATACTGGAATCAATTAATCCAAATATATGGAAAAAAGTACCAGGAGGTGCTGTTGATGAGGCTGCAGAAGCTGCTGGAAAAGGGGCTGATGACTGGGCTAAGTCTGCAGAGGCCTTTGGAGGAACAGGATCTAAAATACCTAAAGAAGTTTTTGAGTCTCTACCACCTAGCTTAAAAAGAAAACTATTAAGAGCTGGAATGGTAGGAGGAACTTATGGAGGAATAACTTCTGCTCTTTTCCCAAAAACAGATATTAAAAATGCAGAGTCTGATGCAGAAAAAGCATTAGGTATTGGAAGAGAAGGTCTGGAGTGGCTTTCTACAATAAGTCCTGTAGGTCAAGTTGGTAATATTGCTTCTAATATATATCAGGCTTTTAAGCCTTCAGGGGAAGCAGATTATACCTTAACCCCAGCTGGGGCTATTAGAAATGCCATGGGAACAACAGGAGCTGAAATAGTAGCATCCGCAGAAGAAGATGTAGGTGGCGACGAGGTTATTGATTTAGCAGAAGAAATATCTCAAGAGGATATGATCAAAGCTGAGTATCAAAAAAAATTAGATTTATATAAAGATCTTCTAGGACAGGGTAATGAAGGAGAAAATAATTGGTCTACTTTAAGTGATGCATTAGTGAGAAGTGGTACAGCACTTACATCTGGTAAAGGATGGGGCGATGCTCTGGGTGCATTCCACGAACCACTCTCATCAGAACTGGCAATGAGAAGACAAAGACATGAAAATATAAATCAAGCTGCAGCAACTCAAGCTATGACAGAAATGTTCACAGGCGACCAAACCGATAAAGCTGCGGACTTAGCAGCATGGGCCGGTGGAGATTATGGGTTCACAAATGTAAGAGTCAAAATGCAAGAAGCTCAAGAAGAAGGTATCACCGCTATGGTTCCAGTCGACAAAAGCAACGAGTTTGATGAAGACTCAACAAGAGATGCTGGACCAGCCATCTTTTTAAATCCTGATGGAAAAGGAGGCACTGGTTTTTACGTAGCTGTTAATAAAGCTGGCGGCTTGAAATTTACAGATGACTTAGCCGAGGCAAAACAATGGGCTGACTCGTAGGAGAGTTAAATGTCAAGAAAAAAATTAATTGAAAAACTTGCCGGAGCAGCTAAAAAAGAAATTTCTGATTTAACTAAAGGTGCTCCTATACCTAGAAGAGGAGTCACCAATAAACCCCCTTCATTAACAGTTACAAAATCAAGTCCTTTAAAAAATCAAATTTTTAATGATGATAAAAAAAGAATTTACGAAAAATTTGCTAAAGAGTTTGAAGAATTAACAGGAAGTAAGATTGGTAAAAATGAATTTGATAAATTAATCGGAGGTAGTTCCACTAGTCGACCAAGTAAAACAAAATTAACAGACGACATAGATTTTTTACCTAATCAAACAATCACCGATACAAATAAATTAGCAAGAAAAAAAGCAGGTAAAGCTCGTTCAAAAAAACTTAGGGAAGAAAGTTCTGTTCCTATTATTACTCCTAAAGGAGCTTCTTTTGCTAATATTCAACAAAAAGAAAAGTTTGAAGCATTAGTAAAGGAATTTTTTAAACATCCAGAAGGCACTGTTCCTTACTCAATAACAGGTAAATTGATAAATTTATATAAAGGGAAAAAAGATTGGTCTACTATAAGTGATCACGTACATTACCACGGAAAAAAGACTCTAGGTTTAAGTAAACCCATAGCTGGCCTAACAAATCTCAGCTCTAGTCAAAGTGCAAGCATGAAATTACACAAAAAAATGTCCAAGAAGGGTGTTCGTCAAACACTAGGAAAAGATCCTATAGATATAACAAAAGGACATAATACTCCACTAGGAGTTGAGTTAGATGCTGCTCATATAGCTACTAATGCCACACAAGGTAGTGAATATAAAGTTGGTTTGCATGATATGCCATCAGATTCTTTTAGTAGAGGAAGACATTTATTAAAACCTTCATTTTTAACTACCAGTACTAAAAATCAAGTTTTACACAAAGGGATGGAATCAGAGTTAGTTGATAAATTAGCCAGAAGAGAAGCTACTTTAGACCTACTAGCTAAGACTCCTGAATACCAAGCAAAAGAAAAAGTAAGACTTTATAAATTACTTAAAGAAAATCAATTAGAACTAGATAACATAGACGCTAATATGAAAGCATTACAAGTACAGACAGTGTTTCATGATCCAGTTACAGGTAGATTAAAATATTTTGGAGATATTCCGACCTCAACCAGCAAGACAATAATGTTAAAAAAAGGAATAAGTGGCTCAACTCCAGAGTTAGTTACAGGCGTAAAGGATGGAGGTCGTATAGGTTATCAAGATGGGCCGGGGCCAGCAGGAGTACAACCAGTAGCGAGTCCATCACAAGATTTTGATAAAGAAGTTAAAACTATGATGGAACTTACCGGATTAGATTTAGGTAATTCTGTTCTTGAAGTTATGAAAGATAAAAAATCTAGGAAGGGATTTAAGATAGGAGGTATAGTAGGAGACCCACGAGACGCTCCTGGCACAGCAAGTAAACTAGATTCATTGAATAAAGTAGGAGCCGCTGAAGCATTGTTAGCTGGTATGGGTGCAGGATTACTTGATATTCCAAAAGGTGCATTTACCTTAGGTGCTGCTTTAATGGATATTGGAGCAGACACAAACAACGCAGCTAAAGTAGAAGAGTGGTTTGATAATTTAAATGATTGGGATGAAAAAGCAGAACAACATTGGTTGGGAACTTTCTCTAGAATAGCTGTGAACTTAGGTGTTCCTGGAGCTTATGGTTGGAAAGCAGGAGAGAAGCTAGCAACTAAAGCACTTCTAGCAAAGAGAAATGGAAACTATTTTAAATTAGCTGACCCTGAATTAGCTGCAAAATTTAACACTGCGTTAAATGGTAAAGGTAGATTAATGGCAACATTTGGTGCAGCCGGTGGGGCCGGTGTAACTGATGCAATATTTGTAGGGGATCCTGAAAGTATGGGTACTTTTGGAGATATGGCTTCCTGGGGCCCGACCCAATTAGAACCTAATGATGAGAAGATGGCTTCAAGAGAAATTGTAAACAGAATGAAATTTGGTTTAGATGGATCTTTAATGATAGGCCTTATCGGAGGTACGGGGTCCGCGATTAAAACATTATATAGAAGACGTAACGAACTATCTTCTAATAACGACAAGATAGATAAATTTTTTGCAGCATTCAGACCTAGAGGCAGAAAGTCTCAAGAGTATTTTGATATGGAGAGAAGGAATATTGGAGCGCGGGCCACGGATATAAACTGGGCAGGAGAACAAGCTCGTAAATTAGATAAACACATTGATGCCATATTTCCATTTGTAAAAAATCCATTTAATAAGTTGGGTAATAAAGGTAGAGCAGATTTTATGCGAGATCTTAATGACACTTTATTATCTGGGTCACCTACTATGAATTCTATTGGTAAGGTTGACTTTGGTCCTATGGACAGAGATAAATTAAATAAGATTATTAAACTTATGAAAGACAAAGGAGCTAAGCAATCTGACGTAGATGGTGTATTAGATTCCTTTGAACAAATGAGAGGAGGTTGGGGACATATATTTAGTCGTCTTGGTTATTCTATGGATGATGAAGTACGTAAAGGATTTTCTCCTCTGTTTGGTGATAAATTTAGAGATTACTTAGGATCAACTTATGAATTATTACAGAATAAATCTTTGATCCCTCTATTTAACTATGCCCCTACAGAAGAAGTTGTAGAAAAAACAATTAAACTGTTTCAGGAATCAGCAAAGGAAGCAGGCAGGCCTATCACAAGAGAACAAGCTGAGATGTATGCAAACCAGATTGTAGAAACAGCTAAGTTACCTCCTAATCTAGCTACATCAAAAGAAAAAACAACTGGCGTGTTTTTTAATGCTCCTGACTTTTTTGCAAACAGGACAGTTCTTACTGAGATAGATGCAGCTGCTCCTACTATTGCCTTAAGAAATTTAAAAAAAGAACCAAGAGAAATAATAGAACAGTTATTAGGTAAAGTTGAAGATCCTATGCAAACAATGCTAACTGGAACTAATAGATTATCTTTAATTGGTAGACGTAATCAATTCTATAATGATCTACTAAAATCTGACGAAGCTTTAATAAGTGAGCGTGTCGCTTTTTCAAAAGCTAATCCTGGAGTTAAAACTCCAGATACAATGAAAGGCTTCTTTAGAGAGACAGATACAGAGGCTATAAACGCATTCGGACAAAATATTAAACAGATTGAGATTGATGCAAGCAGAACTATCGAAGCTGGAATTACTAATCCTTTGAATGGTAAGTGGGCTGAGAAAGGTGTAGCAGAAGCTATTGAAGAATCAGCAATGGTAGCTAGAGATAAGTCTACTCTCAACCAGCTGTATCACAGCTTCCTTTTATATCCTAAAGCAACATCACAAATGGCTAAGACAATTCTAAGCCCAGTGACTCATGTCAGGAACTTTATATCTGCTGGAGCATTTGCTTCATCTAATGGTTTATTTTTACAGAACCCTGCTGAGATTGCAAAAGCTATGAAAGATGCATACAAAGCACTACAAATTCCTGGCTCACGTATGGCTAATGATGAGTATAGAAAACTATTAAGATTAGGTGTTGTGAATAGTAATGTTCGTCTAGGGGATTTAACTAAATTACTTAAAGACACTAACTTTGGTGAGTCTATTAATTCAAGAAGAGCACTACGCGGTTTAATGAGACCTCTTTCTAAAATTAAAAAATGGACAGAGGATATGTATACAGCTGAGGATGACTTTTGGAAAATTACTTCTTACGCATTAGAAAGAAGCCAGTTAGATAAAGCCTATAAAAAGTATGGTATAACCAGAACTATTGATCAAATAGATGAAGAGGCTGCTGATCTTGTTAGAAACCAAATACCAAATTATGATATGGTAAATGATTTTATTAGGGCTACAAGAAAACTTCCTCTAGGAAATTTTGTTTCGTTTCCTGCTGAAATAATGAGAACCACAGCAAACATTCTACAAAGAGCAATAAAAGAAATAAAACTTACCCACACACTAGATGATGGTCGTATTGTACATCCACTTAGAGGGATAGGAATGAAGCGAGCTCTTGGTTTAGGTACTACTGTTGTAGCTGTTCCATACGGAACAGTAGAAGCAGCTAAAGCAATCTATGATGTAACAGAAGATGAGATGCAGGCTCTTAGAAGATTTGTTCCTGACTGGTCTAAAAATTCAACACTAGTTCCAATACGTGGTGAAGATGGAGAACTAAAATACATAGATTTTTCTCATGCTAATGCATACGACACAATGATTAGACCTATTACTGCTATGATTACAGGGGTTCAACGTGGGATGAGTGAAGGAGACCTGGGCCAAGAAATTATGAAATCTATGTGGGAAGGTACTGCTGAAACTTTATCTCCGTTCGTTAGTGAATCAATTTGGACATCAGCAATATCAGATATATTCTTAAGACAAGGTCGTACTAGAGAAGGAAATAGATTATGGACTGAACAAACTCCTTGGGGAGAGAGAATGAATAAAGCTGTAATGCACGCTCTTAAAACTCAATTCCCTGGATCAATAGAACAATTAAAACGACTAGACTTAGCCATTGAGCCTGTGGATATATTTATGAAAGGTAAGTATGATAAGTATGGGCAGGCGTTTGAATTAGGTGATGAACTAGCAGGGCTTGCTGGTCTAAGAGCTGTTAAAGTTGATCCTATTAGAGCTATGAAGTTTAAAATTGCAGACTTTAGGATGGGTGTTAACAATGCAAGACGTGAGTTTACATCACCATTACTTAGAGGGGGCCCAGTAACTCCTGAACAAATAGTAGATAGATATAAAGTAGCTAGTGATGCTTTGTATAAAGTACAGGAAAAAATGTTTAGAGATTACTATGCAGCTAGAACATTAGGCACAAGTATAAGAGATTTAGATATTGAGTTTGCTGATAGAGTATCTAATACACAATTAAATTCTATTAAAAGAGGAGAGTTTAAACCTTTCATACCATCAGAAAATATTGAACTAGCATTCAGAAATAATGCTAGAGCTGTTGGCCAAGCTGATCCATACAGGGCGGCTAGAAATTTAATTAGAGATTTAATTAAATTATATGACGGAATGCCTCTTGGTTTAAGACTACCTAATCTAGATAATCCTTTTAAAACTTCTGGACTAAATTTACCAATAGCTAATTCACCAATTCTACAACAAGGTTTAACTAATTCACCTGTAACTCCTCCGTTAGTTAATGTAATGCCTCAGAACCAGCAGTTACAACAAACAGCCGCTGCCGGACAGAAAGTATTTGGACCTAACGATACAGTATTTGGAGCAGCATAATGTGGGGGACAGCAGCTAAAGGACTAGCTAGTTTAGTAAACAAACTCGCCAGACGGGCGATGAAAAAATATGATGTCCCTGCACCTAAAGGTAAAACAGCTGCTTATCGTGGTGAATATCTACCTCATAATAAAGATTTTACTCAAGGGATAGGCTCAAAGCGCCCAGGACAATGGCATAGTAATGATCCTCTGGATTCAGAAATGGTCATGGATACTTATGCAGACATGATTAAAGGAGTACCTGTTTATAGAAGAGGCATAATGTCTAATAAAGATTTTATAAGAGGAGCTGGAAAAGGTGCTAAACAAAACTACATGCTAGGAGAAGCAATGGATCCAGGAGCAAGTCTTTTTTCTGAAATGAAAGAGGCAATGAAATTTGCAAAGGAAGGACTTCCAGGGGTACCTTTCTTGAGATCAGCTGGGTCAGATCCTGGTAAGGTTATAAGTGGCATAGCCCCTCTATTTACTGAGAAACAATTACCTTTTTTATTAGAAAGACTTAAAGACCCTGCGATGCGCAAGATAATACTCAAGCTTTTATTTGGAGCAACTTCTGGATTAAAAGCAGGAGGTATAGTATAAATGATTATGGAACCTAAAACACAACGCGAACATATTATTGCCTTAAATGGACACATCACTGGTGTAAAACGTGAGATGAAAAATATAAAAGAGAACCATCTCAAACACATGCAGTGCGAAATTAATAGATTGGGTGGTAAGGTAGATAAAATCTATTGGGTAGTTTTAACTACGGTGGGGGCCGTTGGTTTAGTAATTATAGAAGCACTATTAAATAGGATAGGAATGTAATGACGTTTGGGGAAGCATTTAAGAAAGCAAGAAAAGAACAAGGAGCAGGAGGAACTTTTACCTGGGAAGGCAAGAAGTATTCTACTAATACAGCTGCGGATAAAGCTAAAGTTACTAAAAATAATGTAGAAAAGAAAACAGAGGAAAAGAAAAAAGAGAAAAAAGAGGAAAAGAAAACAGATGTTAAACCAGTAAAAAAACCCGAGAAGAAAAAAGAAACTGTAGTAACTCCGGTAAAGAAACCGGAGAAAAAATTTGTAGATAAAATAGTTGATACTTTTACAAAGGAAAGAGATTTAGTACCTGACAACATTGAATACTTTTTAAAAGATTTAGTTGGAATTAAAGGTGATTATACAGAAGAAGATTTTGGGGACACAACCCTTGACGCAACAAAAACAGCAGTAATGAATGCAATTAAAAAAAATCAAGACTATATTGGTTATGGTGATTATGATGATATACAAGGTAGTACATATAAAGATTCAATTTTTGATACAATTAGTAACCCTAACAAGATAGCAAAAACTTTAATAGGAGCTGCTAACTTCGACGTAGAAGATGGTAATTTAATGCTTAGAGATTCTTATGACTTTAATGATGCAGCTGCTAATCAGGATTTTGGTTTTGTAGATAAATTAAAAGGTATCAAAGAAGAAACATTTAGTGATGAAGGTTTTAGTCCTTACAGAGGACTTAGAGCTATAGGTAAATACTTTGGATCAGGAGAAGGTGGAGGATCAAATATAAATTTAAATTTAGGTCCTGCTTCAGATTATTATAACCAAGACCAACTAGCCGGTATCATGTCAACACAAGCAGCAAAGGATAAATCATAATGAATCTATCAAACAATTTTACATTAGCTGAGTTAACAAAATCTCAAACAGCGATCCGCAAAAACATTAATAATGAACCGGGGACCGCGGAGATTAATAATCTTATTCACCTAGCGAAGACTGTCCTGCAACCAGTGCGTGAGCACTTCGGTAAACCGGTCATGATATCCTCAGGCTATCGCAGCCCAGAGTTGTGCGAGGCTATCGGATCTTCGTCTAAGTCACAACATGCCAAGGGTGAGGCAGCAGACTTCGAGATACATTCAGTTGACAACAAGGAACTCGCAGCGTGGATCGCGGCTAACTGTGAGTTTGATCAATTGATATTAGAATTTTATGATGGTGTGGATCCCAACTCAGGTTGGATTCATTGTTCAGTGAAAAGAGAACCAGAAACACTGCGCAAGCAAGTACTGCAAGCGAAGAAAATAGAAGGACGCACAGCATACGAACCGATACTTCTTTAGATCCAATCCTTAAGTTCCTCTCCCATGATTTCATTTGCGATATTGATTTTATTTCGTAGTGATTTGACGATACGTTCATCTACAGTACCTTCTGCTATCAAGTCAACATAAGTAACATTATTTTTTTGACCAATTCGGTGTGCCCGATCCTCAGATTGTAATCTTTTTTCTAGATCATAACTGTTAGAATAATAAATTACTGTGCTCGCAGCGGTAAGAGTAATTCCATACCCTCCAGTTTGAGTGTTTCCTACGAAATAGCGTGTAGGGCCGTTTTTTTGCTGAAACTGAGCAATGTTATCCTGCCGGACCCTTGGGTCCACCCCACCGTGATATTCGACTGTAGAGGCCTCTCCGTAAGCTTTTTTCAGAGAATCTGCAATATTTTTTATATCTTCCCTATAGTTAGCCCAGATTATTACTTTGCCATCAGTTTCTTCTAGAATGCTCATCAGCTCATCCAATCTGTTATTCTTTAGGTGAATAATAGTGCCATCATCTGCCTTAAAATGACCACATGTTACTTGATGCAGTCTCATTAGTTGAGTAATCACATTCATGGTGGACATCATCTTGTCATTTAATAATGCAAGAGCATCCCGTTTCAATTGTGCATAAATTTTTATCTGTTCATCAGTCAGCTGCACATATCTTTTAGTAAATACTTTCTCTGGTAAATCTAAACACTCTGCTTTTAATACACGATAAGAAAATTTATCTAGTAGTGTTGTCAGTTCTCCAAGATTTCTATAGCTACCTACTAGTTGTACTCTACGTCCACCGAAATTTTTTTCGATCATATTAGCGTACTTCGTACGGAAAGAATAATAAGATGACTGCTGTAGATGGTGTTCGTCTAGGAACTCACACTGACTGTATAAGTCTAGCGGAGATTTGGTAACGGGAGAACCGGTTAATATTCTACGGTACTTAGCAAGATTTCCTATTTTTAAAATATTTTTTGTACGTTTTGCTGTCGGATTCTTGATCGTCGTAGATTCATCAATTCCTATTAAAGCTCTTCCAAGGAAGATGTTAAGGAAACTGTGTGCAAAGTCCAGTCCTTTCTGTGTAGAAAATGCTTCTACATTCATTATCAATATCTTAAGATCACCTTTATCATCAAATAAAGTATCAAGCTCGTACTGTTTTTTCTTTGTCAAATTTGCTTCCCACAAAACCTTAGTGTATTCAACATGTTCAGGCATGTGTATAGGGAACTCTATATCATCCCAGTTTTTATATACACCCTTAGGGGCAACGATTAGCGCACCGCGGACCGCGCCTCTGTCATACAACATAGCCAGGTTATCAACTAGAACTTTAGATTTCCCAGTACCCATCTCCATGAATAAAGCATACGTTGTCTGAGCCCAGGACTTTTCTAAGGCTTTGATTTGATGTGCATAAGGCTTAGTTTTAAACCTATAATCTTTTATCATAATTTATTTTACTTTCTTAGTTGACAAATATATATTGATTCATTATATAAATGTCAATAGAAAGTTGAATTATGAGAAATAAATTATATGAATTGTACAGACCTAAACAATTGGCGGAGTTCCTAACGTTTATTAAGGACGACCCTAATGAAACTTTTGTCTATGTACTACAACATCCGCCGCAAAATATTAATATATTAGCTGCATCAAACTATGGTACTCTAGTTATTTGTTTACCGGAGCTATCACAACTACAATTTAGTCCCGCACCTTTTATTCATAAGATGCGTAAGAACTTAAGAGATTTCAAACCAAAAGATTTCATACTATGTACAGGAGATCCAGCTATCATTGGATTATCTACTGCTATTGTAAGTGATGTTACAGGAGGAGTATTTAATTTATTAAAATGGGATAGACAAGAACGAAGATATTATCCTCTCACGTTTGATTTATATAATAAAATAAAAGTTGACGATGAACCAACAGGAGGAAGAATAGGTATGTCTGAAGGAGGCATGATAAGATGACAACACTAACACTACAAGATCTTGAACAAGATCAACAAGAACTAATAGAAAAAACAGATATTCAGCAACTATCTGGCTACTGTTTAGAACTCCAGGCTTTAGAAGATGATATAGCTTCTAAAGAAGAGGAGCTAAAGAAACAAAAAGAACAAGCAGATAAGATTGCATCAGAGATTATACCTACTCTGCTCGCGGAGCAGGGATTAAAATCTTTGAAACTAGCTGATGGCAGCGCTGTAGAGGTTGGAAAATCTTACAGCTGTACGGTTAAAAAAGATAACCTAGCATCAGCTTACCAATGGCTTCGAGATAACGGACTAGGAGACATCATTAAAAATGAAGTCTTCGTTACGTTCGGCAAAGGCGAAGATAACAAGGCGGAGCAGTTGCTCGACCTTGCAGTGCAAGAGGGGTTTGAACCTCAACAAAAATCAAAAGTTGAGCCGATGACTTTAAAGGCACTCTATAGGGAGCGTATCGAGGCCGGCCTCGATATGCCCTCTGATTCTTTTCATTTATTTGTAAAGGATAAAACTAAAATAAGCCGGAAATCATGAACCAAGGAGGACGAACCATGAATCAAGTAATAAAAAAAGAGAAAACAGACGTAGCTCTAGCGAGTATGTTTGAAGGAGACAAGCAGGTAGGCACCGAGGAAATGAGTAGCGACGATTTTGCTATGCCATTTTTAAGAGTGTTAGGCCAGCTATCACCCGAGATAAATAAACGGGACGCCAAATATGTTGAAGGCGCTGAACCAGGTATGATATTTAATACCGTGACTAAGCAGACATATGATGGTGAGAAAGGGCTTAATGTAATTCCTTGCGGTTACAAAAGGGATTATGTTGAGTGGACTGAAAGAGGTGAAGGCTCTTCAGCCCCTGTTGCTACTCACCCAGCGAGTAGTGGCATAATTAAAGAAGCGACAAGAGATGGAGCTAACAAAGAGAGATTACCAAACGGTAATTATCTTGAGAATACTGCTTCTTATTTTGTTATTGCAGAGGGTGGATCCAAAGCATTGATAACTATGAAATCTACTCAGCTAAAAGTTAGTAGAAACTGGAACTCGATGATGGATAACATAAGTATGAAAGGTAGTGATGGTGAATCATTTACTCCCCCTATCTTTAGTCATGTGTATAACCTTAGCACTGTTCAACAATCAAATGACAAGGGGACTTGGTTTGGTTGGAGTGTTAAAAAGGTAGGTCCTGTAACAGAGAAATCTGTTTACGAGAGCTGCAAAAAGTTTCACTCAGCGGTTGGTAGCTTAAGAGTGAATCACGGTGGAGTGGAACCAAAAAAGTTAGAGTCTGATGAAAAATTAGACGATAAAGTACCGTTCTAAACTGTGAAAGTGGGGCCTATCAGGATTCTCCCCCATTGATAGGCCCTATTAATATACAAGAAAGGAAATAGAAATGGAAAAGAAATATTGTATAAGTTGTGGTGATCCTTTTACCCCTAGTAAGTGGCAAAAGAAAAAAGTATTTTGTTCTGGACCTTGTACTAATGGATGGTATAAGAAGACTAATAGTAAATACAGAAAGAAAAAGAAATGAAATTTCGAGAAATCTTTGAAGGAAATAATAGTGTACATGGGGTAATGACTGTTGGAACTCCTGCATCAGCGGGCGAGAAGCAAGAGGTCAAATGTTATATGCCAAGTGCCGTAGTAACCCAACAAATGTGGGAAGACCATCTAGGAGGGAAAGAACCTTCATTAGGTATAGTTCCTATCAACGAACAAAGTTTGTGCAAGTGGGGGTGCATTGATGTAGACCAATACGATTTAGACCACCAAAAAATAATGGACTCTATCAAGTCCCATAAGTTCCCATTGATAACATTTAGATCAAAATCTGGTGGAGCACACTTATTTTTATTCTGTAAGGAATTTATTCCTGCAAAAACTATGAAACATAAACTAGAAGAAATTGCAGGAGCCCTTGGTTATGGTGAGTCAGAAGTATTCCCTAAACAAACTGAGTTATTAATGGATAAAGGAGACAAAGGAAGTTTTTTAAATCTCCCTTATCATGGTGGGGACATAAGTCTTCGCTATGCTTTTATGCCAGGTGGTGGATCTGCTACTTTAGAACAATTCTATTCTATGTATGATGAATGTGTACAAAGCGAAGAAGAAATTGAATCTATAAAAATAAAAACTCAACCAAAAGAGGAGCAGGCATTCCCAGATGGTCCTCCTTGTTTAAATAAATTAGCAAAGGAAGGGTTTACTCAA
>Ga0315318_10000200_pt1 | contig 24307 bp, 24 predicted proteins | sample M1200m3416metaG_FD_203703 | JGI IMG/M metagenome (GOLD analysis project Ga0315318, IMG submission 203703) | Ammonia-oxidizing marine archaeal communities from Monterey Bay, California, United States - M1 200m 3416 | ecosystem: Environmental > Aquatic > Marine > Coastal | place: USA: California... | reverse complement strand
GAGATTTCTCGATCGGCACCCAAAAGAGTGCCATCAAAATCAGTAGCTACTAAGGCCACTTGTTGGATCGAAGGACGACTGCTCACAAGCCGTAACGACTGGGTTCGGTTCTCAACCATTCACCGATCGTTTCCCCGACCATGATCGAAGTTGGGTTGGTATTCGCCCTTGGCACCGTGGGGAAAATCGACGCGTCGGCGATCACTAGGCCGTCTACTGCATGGCATCGACCGTATTGATCCACGACCGACGTTGGATCATCGAGCGGACCCATCCGAGCAGTTCCACACGGGTGGTAACCCGAGGCGGCGAAACGACGAAGCAAAGAGACAACGTCATCTCGGTGCGATATCCGCTGCATATCGGGAAAGAGAACTTCTTCAGTTAACGCTCCCAAAGGTCCCGCGTCTACAAAACGAAGCGCATCAAAAAAGCCATCCGCTAGACGCGTGGCGTCCCCATCATTCTCACAAAACCGAGAACTAATCTGAGGAGTCGCAAAGGGGTCGGCGTTTGGAAAAATCAGTTCGCCGACGCCGTCTACCTGCTCGAGAACCGCGGCAACACCGAAATAAGGAAGGTTCTCTCGTCCGGCAAACGTCAACTGTTCTATCTGCAAGTCCATTCGCTGATCACTCGCTGGAGCGGTATATCTCAGAATCGTCTGAATAATGGGTTGATTTCCCGCAACCAGTTCAAGGTGAGTTGGACGACACAAAACTATTATTGCCGGATGATCCGACAAGTTTCGCCCCACCCCTGAGACATCGGCAATTACGTCCACACCGATTCGAGTCAGATCTTCAACGGGACCAATACCAGACCTTAAAAGGATCCCGGGTGTATGAATTGCACCCGCACACAACACAATCAAATTCGCCTGGATCTGTTCAAGGGACCCATCTGTACGGACCACCTCGACTCCGGTGACGCGCCCGCGCTTGATCAGTAAACGATTTGTGTGACAACCACCACGAATCTCAAGGTTGGGTCGCAAGCGAGCAGGAGCGAGATAGGCAGAAGCTGTCGAAATACGAAGTTGCCCAAGTTTGTTCATTGGCAGAGGCCCCGCGCCCCACGCCAACGGATCGTTGTGATCTTGACACCCAGGAAAACCGAGTTCCTCTGCGGTAGCAAGAAACGCTTGATGCAATTCGGTGAGTTCATCGTGAGGGTATCGACGGACGCTAATGGGGCCAGCATCGCCATGATGTGGCTCATTGCCAAAGTCAAGATCACGCTCGAGGCGACAGAAGGTTTCTAAGACGTTGTTCCACGCCCATTCGGGGTTTCCGCGACGGGCCCACTCCTCATAATCCTCGGGAACTCCACGTAAAAAAATGCATGTGTTGACTGCACTCGAACCACCAGTCACTCTTCCCCTTGGTAAAGGTTGTCCAGGGCGTTTTTCGGTAGGGGAGTACTCAAGTTCCCAATCGTGGTCTACGACACTGTTGTGATGGCCGTTGCGAAGATCGACTGGCGTGTCAGCTATCGCCGAATAATCGGGACCAGCCTCAAGCAGCAACACCTGTCGATTGGGGTCTTCGCTTAGACGAGCGGCCAACGGTGATCCCGATGCACCTGCACCGACCACAATTACTTCGTAACTCACCTCGTTAGCCACCGGGACGAAACTAGTAGCAGAAGTCACCGAGAGCCCGTTGATGATGTGACCTAGGCTCACGAGATGCCCGATACCGTCATCCGGAACGCAACAATCATTGACGGGACGGGCGCCCCGCGATTTGTCGGCGACGTATCAATTGAAGATGGGCACATCGCCGAGATTGGCGAAATATCTGGTTCCGTCGTTGACCTTGAAGTGGATGCCACCGGCCTGGTTCTCGCACCAGGTTTCGTCGATGTACATACTCACGATGACGGCGCGTTGGTGCAACACCCGGACATGACCTTCAAAGTTTCCCAAGGTTGCACCAGTGTCGTTGTTGGGAACTGTGGTTTCTCAGCTATTCCAGCAGTAACAGGAGAAAGCACCCTAGACCTCTCAGGCGTTGAGGCGAACTGGAACGACTTGGACGGTTATCGCGACGCGGTTGAGGGGTCAAACCCAGCGGTCAACGCGATGATGCTTGTAGGTCACAACACCATCCGGACCTTGGAAATGAAAGGCGAGCGAGGAGCCCCCAACGATCGTCAGCTTTTGCGCATGCGAGAGCACGTCGAATTAGCTATGCAACAAGGAGCATGCGGATTCTCAACCGGATTGATTTATCGGCCGGGGCGGTGGGCTGACACAGAAGAGGTTCTCGACCTTGCCAAAGCTGTAGCTCCGTTTGGAGGAATCTACGCGACGCATATGCGTAACGAAAACGATCATCTTTTAGAAGCAGTCGATGAAGCACTTCACATTGGCGCCGAAGCTGGCGTCGCGGTGCAGATCAGCCACCACAAAGCAGCAGGGCGACGCAATTGGGGGAAAGTCACCGAATCATTGGCGAAAGTAGATGCAGCAGTGGCACAGGGAGCACGAGTAACTCTCGACGTCTACCCCTACACCGCGGGCAGCGGTCCAATGGTCCAATACTTCGACATAAACAACCCGGACCCCGAACTTGCTCAAGTAATTCAACTGGCTTCCTGTCCGGCGTTTCGGGAATACGAAGGTCGCATGCTCATCGATATCGCGAGTGAGCTTGATCTGAGCGCATCTGAAACGGTTCAACACATCCTCACTGCGCCAGAGGGCAAACAAACAATCTGTATCCAACACGTCATGGACGAAGGTGACGTGGTGACGAACCTGCGTCACGACCGAGTCATGGTTGGGTCTGACGGAATTCCTGACCTAGCCGGACGGCCCCACCCCCGGTTGTTTGGAACGTTCCCACGTGTCTTAGGCCGCTACGTTCGAGAACAAGGCGTGCTCGATCTCGAAAGTGCCGTACGGCGGATGACTTCTTTATCGTGCGATGTTCATGGGCTTCAGGATCGCGGTCGAGTCGCGGTTGGCAACTGGGCGGACTTAGTGCTGTTCGACCCTTCACTAGTGTTAGACATCGCAAGTTACGAAGACCCGAAAAGGGAATCGGTGGGTATCAACAACGTGTGGGTTAACGGACAACTCGCCTTTGAAGAGGGACACCACACTCAAATCGGAGCAGGGCGTGTGTTGCGATACCGACAGCACTAGACCCGCCAAAGGCTAACTCCCGAGTACCCTGTCAACTGAGTGCGGTGCGGACTCTCACTTCAGTCCCCCACGCGACGCCCGGTCGCCACGAGGCGGCCACCCAAGACGCCGACCCCTCAGCGTCAAATATTTGAAAGTTCGCCCAAGTGACAACGACCTTCGCCCAACTGGGCGTGCCCCAAGACCTCATAGATGCCCTTGCCAGTCAAGGAATTGAATCACCCTTCGCCATACAGATTCTTGCAATTGGTGACGCGATGGCTCGACGAGATGTGTGTGGCAAAGCCAAAACTGGATCAGGAAAGACGCTCGCGTTCAGCTTGCCCGCAATTGCGCACACTGAACGCAATCAGCAAGGCAAACCGACAACCTTGGTGCTCACTCCCACACGCGAACTAGCCAACCAAATAGCGGGGGTAGTGGAACCCTTAGCCGACGTGAGGAAATTGCGTCCAATAGCGGTGTACGGCGGCACAAACATCGACAAACAAATCGAGACTATTGCCAAGGGGATTGACATCATCATTGCTACCCCCGGGCGGCTAATCGATTTGATCGACAGAGGCGCAATAGACGTGGCTTTGGTTGAGCGTGTGATCGTTGACGAGGCCGACCGGATGGCCGATATGGGGTTTCTCCCTCAAGTGGAATGGATACTTCGACATATTCACGTCGACCACCAAACAATGCTTTTCTCAGCGACCCTCGATGGGGCAGTTGACACTGTTGTCAAACGACACCTCGCCGATCCGGTGTTCCACGAAGTTTCCGAACCTGAAGTGACCGTGAGCGAAATGGGGCACGTGTTCATGGCGGTTCATAAGATGAATCGTGTGCAAGTCGCGGCACGCATCATTGGCCAGGCCAGTAAAACGCTGCTCTTCACGAGAACAAAACGCGGTGCCGATCAGTTAGAACGCGAACTTCGGTCCGAAGGAGTGAAGGCAGCGGCCATTCACGGCGATTTACGCCAAAGTCAGCGAGAAAAAGCACTCAATGACTTTACGAATGGGAAACTCAAGGCGCTCGTGGCCACGGATGTGGCAGCTCGCGGCCTCCACATAGACGACGTGGGAATTGTGATCCATTACAACCCGCCAGAAGACCACAAAACCTATTTGCATCGATCGGGACGAACAGCTCGCGCTGGTGCAACCGGAACCGCAGTCACCATGTTCTTGTGGGACGAAGAGCTCCAAGTGCGTCAACTTCAACGGCGATTAGGGCTCAAACTCCCGCTCCACGAGGTCTTTTCTAATGATGTGCGACTAGATGATCTTCCGGCGTGGGCGCGCCAGCAAAGTTGAAATTTGACCCGTCGGGTCTTCCGGCACCCGTAGCGTTAGCTGCGAGCGAGGTTGCGCGACGGATACAGCGAGGTCACGCCGGAGAAGAGTTACTTGATCAGTTGGCGGGCCTTGGCCGGCTCCGCGAAGAAGAACTAACCGACCAGCGATCCAGTGGCGCAGTCTTCACCCCTTACGACGTCGCCGAAGAACTCGTCGACCGAGTAGAAATTGGGCCTGGAGACACAGTCTGCGATCCGTCAGTTGGTGCGGGCGTGTTTTTGTTGGCTGCCGCCGAACGAAAGTTACACAACGGAGAATCAGTACCTTCGATCACACAAAACCTGAGAGGAATCGACATTGATCCTGTCAGCGTGGCCGTTGCTCGAATAACTCTTCAGCTATGGGCCGCGTGGCGTGGCGACCATTGGCCCACCATGAATTCAATCGTTGAAGGAGACGCACTTATACAGACACCTAGCGAATGGTATGGAAACTGCGACGCGGTGATAGGTAATCCCCCGTTTCTTGGTCAATTCAAATCAGACACCGCTCGCGATAAGCGTCGATCCTCAGTTCTTAAGGAACACTTCGGTCCTAGGTACAACGGCTACATCGACGAAAGCATGCTCTTCCTCCTCCTAGGAATAGAACTAGGTCACAAAAAAAGTCGTATTGCGCTCATTTTGCCGACCTCTGTTCTTGGCTCAGATTCGAGCCGAGTCGCAAGAGAATGGATCGACGACACGGTGCCTCTCAAGGCCCTATGGCTAGGCGGCCGATCCATATTTGATACCGCCACCGTTGACGTATCAGCACCAATACTTGGCGGTTCTCAGGCCAGCGATTGTCGAGTGTTTCGACACGGATCTAAAAAATCACTGCAGATTGCACGACCACGAGCCGGACAATGGGCTTCGCTCCTCGCAGCAGCAAATGGCACACCCCGAGTGGAACTCACCGGTCGGCACACTCTCAGCGATACCGCCGATGTCTCCGCCGATTTCAGGGACGCCTATTACTGGTTGGCGAAAAGAGTCACAGAAGGAGAAGTTATTGATTCCCGCCCCCGACTCGCCACCGTCGGACTCATCGACCCCTTCCAGTACCTATATGGCGACCTTGAGATCAGATTCGCGAAACAACGATTTCGGCGGCCGGTCATTGAAATCGAAGATCAACCCCCGCGACCACTCGCTAATTGGCTTTTGCGTCGATCAAACCCCAAAGTTCTCGTAGCAAGCCAAACCCGCGTCATTGAGTGCTACGCCGATCAGCGTGGTGATGTGCTCCCGTCGACGCCGTTGATCACCATCACGCCCACCGACCGAACGCGCCTCTGGCATTTGTTAGCAGCAGTAGCCTCTCCCGCAGCATCCGCGTGGGCTGTTACGGCCACCGCAGGCACCGGACTAAGCCAAGAAACGGTCCGATTGCGGGCTTCCTTGCTAGCGAAATTACCACTACCCGCGCCGTCAAAAGGATGGGATGAAGGCGCAGACCTAGCACGCCAGATTCAATCCAACGGCAGAAACCCAGACACAATCGTTCAATTTGGTGAAGCGATGAATCAGGCCTACAACACGCCTTCAGATGAGCTTTTACAATGGTGGATTCAACGCATACAAAAAAAACTGCCTTGACCTCCTAGGGGACTGCTCAGGTAGCCTTTTAGATCAGCCCAGGAGCGACCGTGTCCGAAGTGCCCGACACCCAACGAACCTCTTCCACAGAGCCTCCTCCCGCGTCTGGAGCATGGTTCGAACACATGCCTTCAGGGGATCGACAATTCTTCGCGTTATCCCCCCATCGCTCGTATGTACTCGAAGGCGGGGGCGAAATCGTGTCGCCACAAATTGCGTACGAAACATGGGGCACCCTTGATGCTGCAGCAGGTAACGCAGTCTTGGTGTGCCACGCGCTCACCGGTGACGCCCATGCCTACGGAGACGCGGCCCCAGGTCAACCCACACCGGGCTGGTGGAACGATTTCATTGGCCCCGGTCGACCACTCGACACTGACCGCTACTTCGTCGTTTGTGCAAATGTCCTTGGTGGATGCCAAGGGACAACCGGCCCGGCGTCCATTAACCCAACTAGTGGGCGACGATGGGGTGGTGACTTCCCAATTGTTACTGTGCGCGACGTCGTCCGATCCCAAAGAGCGTTAGCTCAACATCTCGGAATCCAAAGGTGGATGGCGGTCGTTGGCGGATCAATGGGGGGAATGCAGGCACTTGAATGGGCAGTGAGCTACCCAAATCGATGCGGTTCTCTAGTGATCATCGCTTCGACTGCTGCAGCGTCGGCTCAACAAATCGCGTGGAGTCAGGTAGGTCGTCAGTCAATTCTTGACGATCCGGCATACCAGGGCGGCCACTATTACGACGCGCCACTCGGAGAGGGTCCGCATCGCGGCTTGGCAAATGCGCGACGAATAGCGATGATTCACTATCGAAGCGGCGAAGAGTTTGATCGACGATTCGACCGCCACAGCAACGACCCCATAGAACCATTCCGACTCGAACACCGTTTCGATATCGAGAGTTACCTCGACTATCAGGCCCAAAAGATTCAGTCCCGATTTGACGCCAACACGTATCTCGTTCTCAACAAAATGATGGACCTCCACGACGTCGGACGCGGACGTGGGGGAGTAGAGCAGGCTCTAAAGAGAATCACTTGCCCAAGTATCATCATGAGCGTTCGTACGGATTTCCTTTATCCCAGATATCAGCAGATACGAATTGTTGATGCCCTCCGAGGTCGCGTCCCTGTCGAACATGTCGACATAGACAGCGACAACGGCCACGATGGTTTTCTTACCGAAGCCGAACAAACGGGCGCACCTATGGGTGACTTCATCGAGAAGATAGCCAAAGGCTCGATCGCTTAAACCTTCCCGTCGGTGTGAATCCCGAACTGCTTCACCTAAGAGTTCGACAAGATGTCGTCAACCTCGGCGAGCTCAACAGCATTCAACTGCCAACCCGACGCAAGAGAATTCGCGAATACCTGATCAGCGCTCGTGGCGCCTGCAATAACACTAGGGATTTCTGGCCTCACCAGAAGCCAAGAAAATGCCAGTTCCAGCAAAGTTCGATCCCTGTGCCTTAACCATTCAACGAGTTTGCTGACTGTCAATAATTTACGTTCATCGATAAACAAATCGAGACGGTCCTGAGGCCATTCGGCAAGGCGAGTACCTGGGCGCGGGCCCTTAACGCCCACTTTGCCCGTCAGAAGCCCTGACTCAAGTGGAAAGAACGGCAAAAACGCGATGCTGTGTTCGTTACACACATCAAATACTTCAGCTTCAGGTTCTCGGTGAAGAAGGGAATAGCGATTCTGAACAGTCCTATAGGGCGTCAGTGAGTCACGCTTCGCAACGTCAGCGGCCGAATCGAGTCGATCAGCGTCATAGTTTGAGCAACCGATTTCGCGCACTTTGCCCGCTATAACCAATTCGTGAAGGGCTTCAAGGGTCTCTCTTTCTGGTACCTCATCATCTGGAGTGTGTAACTGAAATAAGTCGATCCAGTCGGTCTCAAGTCGACGCAAACTTCGATCAACCGAGCGCCGGACCCATTCGGCGCTTCCGCCAGTCAACCCAGGATCCATATCGCGCAAGCCGAATTTCGTCGCGATGATGATTTGATCTCGATGCCCTTTCATGGCACGCCCAAGCATCTCCTCAGAAGCTCCTGATCCATACACGTCAGCGGTATCGAAAAAATTGATACCCGCATCTAAACAAGCAGCAAAAACCTCATCGGTACGCTCTTGATCAATTCGAGTGCCGAAGTTGTTGCAACCCAGGCCGACCTCAGATACCTCAAGTTCGCCAATCCTTCGTTGTTCCACGATGGGATCATAGAAGCGTTGGCCACTACCGTCAGTGTGTGCCGGAATTGATTGAAGTTGAGTTATACCGAAAATCGGCCGCACGTGCTGTGGGCCGCACCATTTCCTCAATAACTCTGTCCAATCTCACATATCTACAAGGCACATATGGGCTCGACGCTCTCCAATCTGCCACCCACTACCAGAATCTGAACCGAGTACGACGCAAAGGGAAGCTGCTCATACTCGACATAGGCGACCGCTCTCTTGGCTTGCGATTCGGTATGACGGGACGCCTCATTGTTGACGGGGAAACCCCTATCGAACGGTTGCTGTACACAACCCCCAAAGTCCACCGAAACCACATCAGGTTCGTCATGAACTTCACCGAAGGCAACGAGCTAGCAATAGTGGACCCCAGAGGCTTCGGCAGCATCGAACTGCAACCCGACGAAACAAAATTGGGTCCCGACGCCGCCAATATCTCACGTCGAGAACTTGGCATGTCGCTGAAAAACAGCAACGCAACCCTCAAGGCCCGTTTACTCAACCAACAGCACATCTCTGGACTAGGTAATTTATTGTGCGACGAAATCCTATGGAGAGCAGGTCTTGACCCTCGTAGACCATGCCGCTCTCTCGAAGAGGGCGAACTAGACCTACTCGCTACTTCCATTAAGGAAACAATCAAGGTACTCACACAGCGAGGAGGGTCCCACGTGGGCGATATCCAAAGCCAACGACACCAAACGGGCACCTGCCCGAAAGATGGCAGCGACCTACATCGTTGCTCATTAGGAGGTCGAACAACTTGGTGGTGCCCTGAACACCAGCGTTGAATAGCGGTAGCTACGCTGCTGTGGTGCTACATGTCCAACTGTTGTCCCAGCAATCGCAAAGTGCTGTTGGAACAGGAGCCCAAAAGTGGTGGTTGCTCGTAGCTGGGCTCTTCTTGATTTCCCTTTGTCTTCTAGGAGTATTTATCAAGATATGGCGAAAGACTCTGCCACCAGCTCGTCAGCCCTATATCCCTCCCGATTTACCGAAACCAGCCGAAACCATTGAGCAAACATCAGCAAACAACGAAACGCGCGGCTCAGAACCCGGACTAGGTTCAGGTCATGGCCGATGGATTCAACCCCCAGGAAATGATTGATCGCTTCGGAGAGCGAGCCAATGCGGTGAAGAAACGCAACCTTCCGGCCGTAGGTGGTGAGGAGCGCCGCCTGTTCATCGAACAAGCGCAACAAGACTTCATGGATTTCGCAATGGTTGCGGACGCTTCAGCGACGATTGAGGATGGAGTCCTCACCTTGACCATTGACCTCCGACCAAAATCGGATTCAGATAGCTAACCATTTCGGACTGTTAAGTTTGACGTCTGGCTTGGTACAGTGACGCATTCCCGCGGATGTAGCTCAGTTGGCTAGAGCGCAACCTTGCCAAGGTTGAGGTCGCCGGTTCGAATCCGGTCATCCGCTCCACAGTAATTGCCCCACCCGGCAGGTTTCGGGGGCAATTGTCGTAATGGTGTGTAGAGAATCGGGAATGACGCGATTCAGGCTGTAGGGTCAAGAGTGCTCTTGGGATTACCCCCGAGACAGGCCCTGAGGAGACCCATTGGCCGCCACTGCTTCAGTGGATCACAGCGGACTCACGGTGACGCGTTTCGTCAAATTCACCTTCCCCTACATCGCCGTTCATCTTGCCTGTCTCTTTGTGCTCACCGTCGGGTTCAGCTGGTTTGCTTTCGTAGTCTCGATATTTGTGTACCTAGCGCGTGGCATAGGGATCACCGGCTTCTACCACCGCAAGTTCAGTCACCACGCGTTCAAAACTGGACGAGTCACCCAATTCGTTGGTGCCTGGCTCGGTGCGAGTGCTGCGCAGGGAGGACCCTTGTGGTGGGTGGCCCATCATCGTCGTCACCACAGAGTTTCCGATGCAAAAGGAGACATTCACTCTCCGCGTGTAGAGGGCTTCGGGATTGCTCATCATGGATGGTTGACACGGGCCAACGCGGACAAAACCCACCTTGACGAAGTTGAAGATTTAGCCCGCTATCAAGAGCTGCGTTGGCTAGATCAGAACTCATGGGCACCGATCTTGTCTACGGCTTTCGGTCTGTTTTTCTCCGGAATTGCTATCGGACGGCTCGCCCCATGGACCGGAACAAATGGCCCACAACTACTCATATGGGCGTTCTTTCTCAACACGGTGCTTCTGTGGCACGTGACTTTCGCAGTGAACTCGGTTTGTCATCGCTGGGGCAAAAGACACCACAACACCAGTGACGACAGTCGCAACAACTGGTTGATCGGTGTCATGGGATTAGGTGAGGGCTGGCACAACAACCACCACAGCTTCCCTGGTACATCGCGGCACGGTTTCAAACCAACCCAACTCGACTTCACGCATTTCGTTATTAGAGCCATGGGACGTTTGGGGCTCGCTCACGACCTTCACCCAGTGCCCGAGCGGCTATGGCTCGGTTCGAAGCCCTCTCGGTGGACAACCCAAGAGACAAAGAATTGACGCTTTTGGGCGTGCGATCTGCCTTGGGCCTGTGTAAGAGTTGGATTATTCGATCGATAGGGAGATCTCGATGGGTTTACTTGACGGACGCGTAGCGCTGATCACCGGTGCCGGGCGTGGTATCGGACGTGAACATGCATTGTTAATGGCGTCTGAAGGGGCGAAGATCGTCGTAAACGATCTTGGCGGCGGCGTGGACGGTTCAGGTGAAGACACCGGACCGGCCGAGGAAACCGCTCAGGAGATACGCGACATGGGCGGCGAAGCTGTAGCCAACAACGACTCAGTAACCGACTGGGAAGGCTCTCAACGGATGGTCAATGCCGCAATTGAAGCCTTCGGGGATCTCCATGTTCTCGTAAACAATGCCGGCATTCTCAGAGACCGTGTCGTGGTCAACATGACCGAAGGCGAATGGGACGCAGTCATCGATGTGCACATGAAAGGGCACTTCTGCCCAACTCGTTGGGCTGCCGCGTATTGGAGAGAGCAAACCAAAGCAGGCGTTCAAGTCGATGCAGCCGTAGTCAACACCGCCTCGGGAGCGATGCTCGGTAACCTCGGCCAGTTCAACTATTCGGGCGCAAAAGCAGGCATCGCGGCGATGACTCTCGTTGCGGCGGGGGAACTATCCCGCTATGGCGTACGAGTAAATTGCCTCGCTCCCATTGCGCGAACCCGTATGACGCTCCAAACGCCGGGCTTAGAAGAAGTCGTCGCCGCTCCTGAAGATCCGGCAGATTTTGACTTGTATGACCCTGCCAACATCAGCCCACTAGTGGGCTACCTAGGGACTGAAGGGTGCCCATTTACCGGTGGCGTTTTCCATATTGGCGGCAACGAAGTCGGCCTATACGGAGGTTGGTCGTTGGCGGACGACGACATTTTGGCGACCGATGGACGTTGGACTGTGGGTGACCTTCAAGCCAAAGCTCCCCGCCTGTTAGAGGGGCGTAGCAACATAGCTTCGGTCGCTACTTCCCTCGGTGACACCTTTAAAGGATTCGGGAAGCGTCAACCGACTGAATAGAACCCTGAGTTCACAAAATCACTGACAAAAGCGTCCGCTGTCGACATCGATGGCGGCGGTGTACAGCCGTGTCAACATTGCCTCGAAAAGGCTTCTGCTGCGCTCGTCGGGTGTCTCTATGTTTGAGAGGTTGTTCGCCAACATTCCCATCCACCACAGATGTGCGTATTCGTAGTCTTCACGGACGTGTGCGGTTGCAGCAGCTTCAACACCGTGGCCGATCAGTGTGTCGATGTAGTTGGAAACAAGTTCTGGTTCTAACGAACGTCGAAGGTCGACTTCTAGGTTGGTGGCTAAAAAGAACGAAAGGTCAGTCGCTCCTCCCGTGAACATTGCGGTCTGCCAGTCAATAACTGTGATTTCGTCCTGCGGACCGAAAAGCATGTTCTCCAGGCGGTAATCAGCATGGGCAATGGTTAGTGGTTTTGACAACAAATCGGCTCTCCATTGGCCCAAAAGAGGCACAAAGGCCCGTAGCCACTCCAATCCGAGCTCAGGTAAGAGGTCGCCGAAGCGTTCATGGAAATGGGGCAGTGATGCGGCCATTGCTGACCCAAGGGCCTCGGATGTTCCTGGAGTGTCCAAACCGGGAACCCAAGCCACGGCTGGAGTGCGTGGCCGCCCCCAAAATGGGGCATGTAGTTGCGCCAACGCTTCCACTGCTGCGTGCGCTTGATCTGCCGAGGCCCCAATTAACTGGTCACCCGCAGATGCCGGATACAAGTCATCTAATAGCAACAAGGCCTTATCGCCGCTTATGAAATTGGCTCGACACGTTGGCACCGGGGTAGCGACCAGGGGAGCTAGTCGCGCATAAAACTCGGCTTCGCGAACCCAAACATTCAGCATTTTTCCCACGGTCCGGCCACCGGGATCTTGAGTCGGAACTTTGGCAACAAACCGATTCGGCAGGGCCGTGTCGTGGTCGGCCCATGTGATGTTTAACCTCGCGAGGCTTCCGAGGAATGCGCTCCCTTGGGCCAGAGGCTCAGCGGTCACCTCGGCGACCTCTACACCAGGGTTAGATGGTGCCAGTCCGCCATCGCGGAAAAGGAAAGTAAGCGTCTCCGCGGTCAGTTGCGTGGGGTCATCGGGTAAATCGTCGATCATCTTTCAGCGTGTTCTTTGAACTTTTCGGGAATCCAATGGCCAAGACGCTCCCGTAGCTCGTCTTTAGCTTCAGCCAGAAGGTGACCTACTCCAGGGAGCGGAACTAACTCGCCTCCCCCCACCACCATCTGTACGAGTTCACTGGCTTGGAACGGCAAAATCTCGTCCTTGTCGCCGTGGAACAAGATGATGGGAACGCGAGTGGCAAGATCCTCAGCGGGTTCACAACCGGCTGATTGTGTGGCCAAAGTAATCACTCCTGCGCAATGCTCCTGAAGAATCACTGCAGCCTGCAAAGCAGGCGCGCCACCAAAGGAATGCCCCATCGTGATGAAACGTTGCGCTCCGCTGCGGGTTGCCAGATCGGCGGCAGCTATGAGGTCATGGACGCATTTTGCTGTGTCGTTTGGTGCCCGATAACCAATCCTGATCGTGCCCACACCCGACTCGCCCAGACTCACTCCCAGGTCCTGATACAAGGCGTCGGCTGGGCCGAGGACCCCACCCATCGCGCCGCCGCAAGCCAAAACCACATCTTGGGCTTCACTTGGGCCATGCCAAAACAAACTTAAAAGTCCGTCCATCGTGTACACCTCGATGTGACGCAAATTGTCCGTCAGCATGGTTTCCACCGCTGCCATCGTCCGTAGTTGTTCTAACGGGGTTGCTGGCGCCTCTTGGTCTTCGGTTGGCTCTGACACGAATCCCCCTCGGAGAGTCCTGTCCAGCAGCTTGAGTTCTATCGCGGGTTTCGTCAAATGGTGTTCTCGAAACTGCGGATCGAGCATCCAGCTTCGCTACCATCAATCTTCTGATACGGCGGGGTGGCCGAGTGGTTAGGCAGCGGCCTGCAAAGCCGTGTACGCCGGTTCGATTCCGGTCCCCGCCTCAAAATCTCAGATACCTGTCAGTCAAATTGGGCTGGTAGGTTACGAGGCCTTAGGGCGATTGGCGCAGTTGGTTAGCGCGCTTGCATGACACGCAAGAGGTCACAGGTTCAATTCCTGTATCGCCCACCACTCCGAAACCCTTGAAGGTACTGAGCCAACGCTCAGGTGACGAGACTAACCCCCGATGCTCACCACACCGCTGGGGGCGCGGTGGGGGCGCGACAGGAATTCTGATTCCATCAGTCAACGTTTCCGCCAGCTCCTGATCCAGGTGATCCACCAAATGGGCGTACACACCCATCGTTGTTGTCACCTTCGCATGCCCCAAGCGTTGTTGAATCAACCGCATATGAGCCCCATGCTCCACCGCCCACGACACACTGCTGTGCCGCAGCGCATGAAACGGCACCGACCCCAACCCGGCGGCGATAACCGCAGGGTTCCAGATGCGGTGACGGAAATTAGATGGACGCACCACCGCACCACTCTCGGTCACAAACAACGCCTCACCGGGCTCACGTTTCTCTACCAATGGAGCCAACACCTCCACCAACACACCTGGAATTGCGACCGTGCGCACACTCGACGCCGTTTTCGGAGCCCGATACGTCACTGCACCCCGTTGTTCCTGGATTTGGCGACGCACCGACACCTTCCCTGCGGCTATATCAACATCACCCACTTGTAACCCGAAGACCTCACCAATCCGCAACCCAGCAAACGCCCCCAACAACACCGCACCCAAAAGATCTGCATCAACGTGGGGGAGGAGGGACTCGAATTCGCTTTGAGTCAGAAACCTGGCCTCAGGGCGTGGTTCTTTCGGTAACCGCAACCCGGTGAGACGAAACTTTGCGACCAACCCCTCATCGACTGAGGCTTGATGGATTTGGCGAAACAACGTGCCCGCTTTGCGGACCGTGTTCAGGCCGACACCACCATCTTGCAACCCAGCGATCAACCGCTGGCCCGTCTCAAGAGTGATCGCACCCAACGCCACACCACCAACGTGTGCCAGCACATGTTTAGTCAACAAATTCTCGTACAGGGCCACCGTTGCGGGAGCTAAATCACGGCGCCCCTCCAACCAGCGCAACCCATACTCGCCAAAAGACTGTTCGCCGAGTTGGGGATCCACCCACAACCCTGCATCCATCAAACGATCCAGCTCTCGACAAAAACGTTCAGCGTCACGTTTCAACTCAAACGACGTAGACCGAGGACGGCGAGCTTCATCACGCCACCGCACCCGCCACCGTTTCCCCCGACCACGGCGCCCAGGATCTGCACTCCACCTGTCTTCTACATGACTCACTGCAATACATCCTTTCCGAACTGGGTGAGTTCCCCACCGCGCTTTCCCTGACCAGCGGGCGTGGCGAGACCACGTCTGCGGGCCTCAGCAATCCACTTCTTCGCTGTCGATAACGGAACACCTTCAGCTTCGGCCAAGGCAGCAGTCGGGGCGGTCACCCGATCAGTCACGAACTCTAAATACAACCCGAATCGGCGAGCATAAAACCGGTCGGTATAGCCTCGACGCCCAGGGTGACGAAGCTTCACCATTTTGCGAGGCAACAGCTCAACACCTTTTTCCCGGGCTGCGAACTGGAAGTCTTCAACTGCTTGCTCGACATTGCGCAACACATCCTCAAGGGGGACACGGGCCAAGTCAGCACGGGTCAACCCACCCAAGCTGTCCTGGCGGTTACGGGCATGCACCGCGCTCACCTGATAGTGACCACCCACAAAGTCGACTTCCACAACCGCCGACAACGACTTCTCAACCCGGCCAGCCACCTTTTCGGTGGGAAGTGTGGTGTGAATCATGAGCTTGTCCAATCGGTGGACGCCCTCGGGGTCAATGGCGGCCTGGTTGAACTCAATACGGTGAGCACAACCAACACCAGGGATCTCCGTGATGCCCTCAAAAGAATCACCGTCAACACTCACTAGATAAAGTTTAGTCGAATCATCTCTACCTAGCTTGAAAAGGTCGCAACAATAGAACCCAACTAAGAAAAGGAAGGTTCTTGTGACCCCACAACCCCCAACACAACAACCAGTGACAGAGCAATTGATGACTGTTGACGAAGTCGCCGAGCTGCTCCAAATCCCCAAAAGCACTCTGTATTACTGGCGCTACCAACGGCAAGGCCCACCAGCAGTGCGCATCGGCCGAGCCCTTCGCTACCGAAAAACAGACATCAACGCGTTCGTGGAGTGCAGCCGTGACCAATAACCAACCCGACCTCACCGGACTACGCACCCTGTCCGGCATTTCTCCAACCCACATCCAATGGTTATGGCCCAACTACCTCCCCCAAGGAAAAGTGGCGGTCTTAGACGGCGACCCAGGAGTAGGTAAATCCCTGATCTCGTGCGACCTCGCAGCCCGCATCAGCACCGGCACCCCCATGCCCAACCAAAGTGGCGGCCTTACACAACCAGCTGACGTGTTGTTCTTCGCCCCCGAAGACGACATGGCCGACACCGTCATTCCACGACTCACAGCCGCGGGCGCCGACCTGGACCGCATCCACGACTACACCACCTGTGGGAGCGGCGACAACGCCCGCTTTGTCACCATCCCCGACGACTTGGACCGCATCGAACACGCCATCACCACCCACAATGTTCGGTTAGTGGTCATCGACCCCATCATGGCGATGCTGTCACCCGGAGTGGACACCTACAAAGACCACTCCCTGCGACGAGCCCTCACACCGCTTGCCCGCCTCGCAGCTAAACACCAGTGCACCGTGCTCATGATCCGCCACCTCCACAAAAGCGACGGCCCAGCCATCTACAGAGGAGGGGGGAGCATTGCTTTCGCCGGTCTCAGCCGAATAGTGCTGTGCGCAGCCCTCCACCCCACCATTGATAGGGCTGGGGTACTCGCGGTGGTGAAAACCAACCTGGGACCAAAACCCCCTGCACTGGAATACCGAATTGGTGGACATGAAAGTAAGACCGCCACTTTTTCCTGGGAAGGACCTTGCAACCTCACCGCAGATGACATCCTCGGACCACAGCCCGCCGAACGCCCAAGGGATCATGCCAAAGCATTCCTGCTCGACGAACTGGCCGACGGCCCAAAACCCGCGCAGCAACTTGTCGCCGAAGCGGAACTGAACGACATTTCGCAACGAACCCTGGAACGGGCCAAAGCCGATTTGGACATCGGTTCCATTCTTAAGAACCAGGAATGGCTGTGGGGGCCAGGGTCTGAAACGTAGGGCGTAATCTGAATGTATGCGGCTGAGCGTTCCATTGTTGGCGATGACCATACTTATGGTTTCCTGCTCTGGGACCACTGTCGGTTCGGGTGATGACGGGAGGTTTCGGCAGAAGGAGGCCCAACGTGAAGCTGCGGCAGAGGCAGTCGCTGAGAACAGTGACGCGTTCTTCAAGTCAAAAACTTCGGAGGCTTCCAGCAACTTTGTCCTGCCGGTTGCGCCGAAAGGCGTTTGCGCTGTCAATGGAGTGGACATCTGGGGAAGGGTTTACGTGCAGGACAGCCCAATCGGATCGACCTTCACCATTTTCGTGCAGAACAGCCCAATACTGGCTGACTTCAACGTTTACCTGGCTTCTAGCCCAATCGGATCGACCCGTTGTGGACTCTGGTACCTGACTTCTAGCCGAATTGGGGCTGACTTCAGCGTTTACATAAGTAATAGCCCAATACTGGCTGACTTCACCGTTTACCTGCTTTCTAGCCCAATCGGGGCTGGAAGGTAGATGACATCGAGGTTGTGAGACAATCGAACATGCTTGGTTCACGACAGATTGCTCGCACAGCAGTCGTGGTGCTCGGATTAACGGAGTGACCTGATGGAGCTTGTGGTCCTCGCCGTCGTCAGCCGACCGGTCATTGTTCGCGAATCCAGTCGGCGAATGCTCGTGCGGCCTCCGATCGGTGACGGTCGGGTTGCTCGACCAGCCAGTACGAGTCGTCAACGGGGCAGGCGTGTTCGAACGGTCTTGCCAAACGCCCGTCGGCTAGGGCGGTGTCGGCAAACAGGTCGAGGGTCATGGATAGTCCGGCTCCTCTCTCGGCGGCGGACAGTCCAACGGCGTAGGTGCTGGCGAGGTGGACCCGTTGGCTCGCCGGAAGCTCTTGGTTCTGGCTGCGAAGCCATTGACGCCAGCCGATTGATATCGCTGTGCAGTCGAACAGCGTGTCCGTCCGCCAGTCGGCTTCACCGGCCATGTCGGGTGAGCAGACTGGGAAGGCGTGGGTGCGCCGCAGGAGCGTTCCACCGGCCACCTCGCGGGCGAAGCGGATCTCCACGTCGGCCGCGGGAGCCGTCCGTTCGGGGTCGTGGATGACCGTCACGAGGTCGACGACGAGGTCGGGGTGCTGCCCGATGAAGTCCGAGAGCCGCGGCGTGAGCCAATAGATCGCGAACGACAGATTGACCTGCACGGTGAGGTGGAGTTCGTCGCGGCGGCCGAACACCGCTTGGGTTCCCGTCGCCAGCGCATCGAGCGCCTGCTGGACGACGGGAAGATACGCGATGCCCGCTTCGGTGAGGTCGAGCGATTGATGCCGACGAACGAACAGCGGTCGCCCGGCGTGCCGCTCGAGCGCCTTTATCTGTTGGCTCACCGCCGGTTGCGACAGATAAAGTTCCTCGGCGGCCCTGGTGAAAGAGAGAAGTCGTGCCGCCGCCTCAAAGACCCGCAGCTGGTTCAGCGGGGGAAGGGTATCGAACGGAGTCATAGCATCAGTATAAGTTAGACTTATCCAGTAGGGCAAAACTCGTTGCTTGTGCCGCTCGGCGCGTGTACGTATGTTGACTCCATGACTGCGCCAACATCGTCGAACCGCACCCGAATGCAGCGAGCCAGGGGGTACGACCCCGAGCCCATGGATGTGCCGCCGCTGTTCCAGACCCCGAGTCGACCACTGGCCATGGTCCGGTGGCTGATCGCCAAGTACATGTGGCCCCAGTCGCTCACCTGGATCGCTATGGCCGCGGTCGTGTACCACCTCTTCACACCGAGCCTTTCCCGGTTCGCCTCTCTTAGCATCGACGACATCGGCCTCCTGTGGATCCGCAATACCGTGCTCATGCTGATCGTGATCGGCGGACAGCACTGGTGGTTGCATATCCGCAAGTCGCAAGGCACCGAGTTCAAATACGAGTCGCGTTGGCTGGCGACGAACCGCAAGTCATTCCTGTTCAACAACCAGACCCGCGACAACATGTTCTTCACCCTCGTCAGCGGTGGAGGCATCGCAGCGCTCTATGAGGCGATCATGTTCCGCCTCTACGCCACCGAGTCGATCCCACAGCTCGAATCGCTGTGGGCGATCGCGGCGATGACGTTTGCGGTGTTCTGGATGGAAGCCGTGCACTTCTATCTCAATCATCGACTGCTGCACCTCGACCCGCTGTATGGATGGTTCCATGCGCTCCATCACCGCAACGTGAACACCGGCCCGTGGTCGGGGATCTCGATGCATCCCGGCGAGCACGTCCTGTATCTGTCGTTGCCGTTCGTGTTCCTGCTGTTGCCCGGCTCGCCGTTCATCATCACGTTCTGCAGCGTTTACCTGATGATCTCGCCCTCGCCCTCGCACTCCGGCTTCGATCGCTTCGTCGTCACCGAGGGCGCGAACGTTCACGGGGGCGACTACTTCCACAACCTGCATCACCGGTACTTCGAGGTGAACTACGGGATGTTGCTGCTGCCGCTTGACAAATGGTTCGGCACGTTCCACGACGGCAGCATGGAAGCGCACGAAGAAATGAAGAGCCGTCGCCGAGTAAGCACCGAAGCGGACGATACCGAATCGGTCATCGAAGGAATGAGCAAGTGAAACGCATGTACGACTTCGGTCGAGCGCCCGCCAAACGCGACTACACCGTCAAGGACCTCAAAGACCTGAAGGGCTCGGGCACGGTGCTGTCGGACGAGTCCCGACAGCAGGTTCGCGTCGATCTGGCCGCCGCTTTCCGGTTGACCGCTCGCATGAACATGCACGAGGGCATCTCGAACCACTTCAGCTACGTCGTTGCCGACGATCCGTGCACGTTCCTCGTCAACCCGTACGGCAAACACTTTTCGAAGATGCGGGCGAGCGACCTCATCACGGTGGATGCCACCGACCGGGCCGAACTTGACCGCGGCGACGTCGATCAGACCGCATGGTGGATTCATGGTGTGATTCACCGAGCGATGCCCAAAGCTCGTTGCATCATGCATGTGCACTCCAAATACGCAACAGTTCTCGCCAGCTTGCGGGACAAGACGTTGCCTGCGATTGACCAGAACACCGCCCGGTTCTTCGAGCGGGTCGCCATCGACGAGCGATTTGACGGTATGGGAGTTGACGATGAAGCCGAACGGCTTGCGGCCGAGCTCGATGGCAAGCCGATCGTGTTGATGGGCAATCACGGCTTCATGGCGATCGCCCCAACCGTCGCCCAAGCGTTCGACGAGATGTATTTCTTCGAACGTTCTGCTGAGACCTACATCACCGCCCTTTCGACCGGGCGTGAGCTGCATGTGTTGAAGGACGAGGTCGCCCGCAAGACGGCTCGGCAATGGGAGTACTACGCCTCGTCAGCCGACCGGCACCTCGCCGCCCTCAAAGAGATCCTCGACGAAGAAGAACCCGAGTACTCCCACTGAGACACTGGGGCGCTCCTCAATCTCCCAGCGAGAAGCTGAGATCGAGCTATGGCTGTTGTCCGTAGTCCTGCCAGGGGCGGTCGCGGTCGGCGATGACGTCGCGTAGGCCTCGCTGGTTGATGTCTTCGGCCCATCGGAGGGCTTCTTCGGTGTGGCGGGCGATACCGTCGAAGAACGTCCCGAGCATTTGGGTCGTGCGCAGGCCCATGTTCTCGTAGGCCTGGTTGATGAGGAGCTTGTTGAGGGCGAGCTGGTTGGCCGGGATGGCGGCGAGGCGGCGCGCTTCAGCTTCGGCGGCGGCGGAGAGTTGCTCGGCGGGGTGGATTTCGCTGACGAGGCCGATGCGATAGGCAGTGGGGGCGTCGATGGCGCGGCCGCTGAGGAGGTATTGCTTGGCGTGTTCGAGGCCGAGGCGGTGAATCCACATCATGGTGGTTGGCAGCCCGTAAATGCGGCTGGGGGCGTAGCCGATGTGGGCGTCGTCGGCCATGAACAGCAGGTCGGCGCACATGACGAGGTCGGTGGCGCCGCCGACGGCCCAACCTGCGATCTCGGCCATGACGGGTTTGGGGCATTCCCACAGGGACATGAACCGGCGGACGTTGTGGTTCATGAACTGGTAGTCGCGCACGGGGTCCCAGTTGCCGGGTCGAGGTTCTGGGCCGGGGGCGTCGTAGGGGGTGTCCCAGGCATCGGGTTGGGTGGGTCCGGAGAACTGCTGGACGGAGCTGAGGTCATAGCCAGCGGTGAGGCTGCCACCGGCACCGCGGAGCACGATGGCCCCGACATCGGCCGAGGCAGTGGCCTCCGCAACGGCGTCGGCGATGCGCTGGACCATGTCGTTGGTGAGGGCGTTGCGTCTGTCAGGCCGGTTGAGGGTGATGACGGCGATGCTGTCTTCTTCGGCGTAGAGCACGGTTGGCTCGCTCATCGGTGTAGTGCTCCGTTGTAGCGGGGGCGAAACGACGTTTGGATCTGGTCGGCGACGAGATCGTGGAGAGGGTTACCGGTTGCGTCGGGATGTCGCCTGAGCACGTAGGCGACACGGGGCGCTGCCGGGAGTTCGGGAGGTCCAGTGGTTGTGAGGTCGGTTTCCTCAATCACCCCGCGGTTGACCAGAGCGATGCCGGCCCCGTTGATGAGGGCGGTCTGAACCGAAGCGACGGTGGGGAGTTCGTAGTTGACTTTGTAGTTGATGCCGGCGTGGATGAGGAGCCGGCTGGCGACGATGCCGAAGAAGCAGCGCGGACCCCAGGTGACGAGCGGGAGTGGCGGAGCGGCGAGGAAGTCGACGCCGCGGCTGTGGGCCCACACGAGATCATCGCGATCCAACACGATGTCCCTGTCATTGACGTCGTCTTCGATGATGATCGTGAGAGCGAGATCAATGCGTCCGTCGGTGAGCCATTCATCGAGGGTGGCCGGTTGTTCGAGACTGATCTTCAGTTCGACGTTGGCGGAGTGGCGGCGGAACCAAGGGGCAATGGTGTCGAGGAGCGGCGTGGCGCTGGCACCCTCGGTAGCGCCGACACGAACGGTCCCGCCGGTGTCGATGGGGGTGAAGCGCCGGATGGCGGCGTCATGAGTGTCAATGATCTGGCGGCCGTAAAGGAGGAGTTCGTGGCCGTCGTCCGTGAGACGTAGGCCGCGGCCTTCGCGTTGAACGAGCGTGCAGCCGGTCCGTTCTTGGAGCCGTTTGAGTTTCCAACTCACGGCTGAGCGAGAGAGGTGGAGATGGTCAGCGGTGGTTTGGAGGCTGCCCGTATCGGCGAGGGTCTGCAGCGTCCGCAGCGAATCAATGTCGAACTTCATCCGAGCCTCAATTGGTGACAAAAATTGGAATTTGTGGGATAAAAAGTGTCATTTGTGTCATCTTAATCGATCTGCGAAGATGAGCAATGACTTCTCCGACCCCGCACCTCGACGGCTACCGCTTTGCGGTCAAGGCGATTGAGCAGACGACGAAGCGCCCCCTCGAGCTCGCCCGAACGATGCTGCCGCATCCGCTGAGCTATCAGGAGTTGGCGCATGATCCGGAATACGTGCTCTACAACGGTCGTCTGACGCCCTCTGCGTTCTCGGATGTTTCCGATGACGAGATGTATTGGAAGGTCCGTCGCGAGGTGATCTTGCGACACACCGGCGAGCTTCCGATCGAAATCGTGGGCCCCGATGCCGAGCGCTTGCTCGATCATGTGTTTGCGCGCGACGTATCGAAAGTGCAGGTTGGCCGATGTAGCTACCAGTTCGCCTGCTACCACGATGGCGGGCTGATCAACGATGGCGTCCTGTTGCGGCTGGCCGAGGATCGGTTCTGGATGGCCCAGGCCGACGGCGACCTGTTGAACTGGTACCGGGCCCACGCCGTGAACGACGACGGTAGCCCGATGGAAGTGAAGATCTTCGACCCCGGTGTGTGGGTGAGCCAGGTCCAAGGACCCCGCTCACTCGAGGTGCTCGAAGCGGTCATCGACGGGCCAATGCCCGAGCGGTTCAACTACTTCGACACGGCCGAGGTGTCGATTGCCGGGCAACCGGTCGTGATCGGTCGGTCGGGGTTCACCAACGAACTGGGTTGGGAGTTCTACCTGACTCCCAACGTCAACATCACCGCCGTCGGCGACCACATCCTGTCGATCGGCGAGGCGTTCGGGATGATCATTACAGGCGTGGGGGTGTTCCAAGCCCGACGCATCGAAGCCGGCCTACTCAACGCCGGCTCCGACTTCGACGGAACCACGACGCCATTCGCTGCTGGGCTGGGCGGTTTCGTCGACTTCGACAAGGGCGACTTCATCGGCCGCGCCGCGCTCCTCAACGCCGACCGGTCCTGTCGTACCTGGGGGCTCCGAACGAACGGCGGAGTCGCCGATCTCGGTGACACGCTGTCTGTCGATGGTCAGCCGGCCGGGCGGGTCTGTTCAGGCGGCTGGTCGCCCTACCAGCAGTGCGGCGTCGCGATCGTGCGAATGGAGGACGCCACGTTCGGGCCGGGAGCGGCGGTCGAGGTCGTGTGTGCCGATGGCGAGACTCGAAGCGGTGATCTGTGCACATTGCCGATGTTCGATCCCGAACGACTGATCCCACGAGGCAAGCTCGTCGACATCCCGGAGGTCTGCTGATGTACGACCTGAACCTCACAGAGAGCTACGTACCACCCCAGCCGTGACGCCACTGACGACCTCCCACGCAGCCGGCCCGAGCGAGCCCGAAGTCCGCGACCTCACGCTTGGCGAAGCGCTGGCCGAGGTCGCCGTCGTGGGTCTCCTTGACGCCAAGTACGGCGAGGTCGTCGCCGCGTTCGTCCGCCCTGCTGTCGGCACTGCGATTGACGAGGCCCAGCTGTTCGCCTATGTGGCGTGTTCGCAGTTTTCGCGTGCACGTGTTCGCAGTTTCGAGAAGGCAGCGCTTTTGGCGCTGCCTTCTCGGGTTTTCGGTGCACATGTGACACAACCTCCGGCATGCTCCCTTCAATCCCCCGTACCAGGACCGAAGTGGAAGGCAGGCCGTAGTGGCATCAGAGACCTCGAGTGAGCCGGGGGAGGCAGGGTTGACCCCGGCTGCGCCGGTCGGACGGGTCGAGCGAATCGTTGCCATCGACGTGCTGCGGGGATTCGCCCTATTGGGGATCCTCGTCGCCAACATCACCGTGTTCGACCTCGATGGCTTCGACGCGGTCGACCGGTCCTTTGATGACCTCGTGATCGGTTCGGCGGGAGCGCCGTTCATGGTCGTACTGCTCATTTTCGTCCTGAACAAGATGATGGCGGTGTTCTCGATGCTGTTCGGGGCGGGCGTGCTGCTGGTGACC
>Ga0315318_10000199_pt1 | contig 24308 bp, 21 predicted proteins | sample M1200m3416metaG_FD_203703 | JGI IMG/M metagenome (GOLD analysis project Ga0315318, IMG submission 203703) | Ammonia-oxidizing marine archaeal communities from Monterey Bay, California, United States - M1 200m 3416 | ecosystem: Environmental > Aquatic > Marine > Coastal | place: USA: California... | reverse complement strand
CTGAGGCAAGATTAGCATTGGCGTATATGTCCGAGGTGGTCCCTGACTGTACTCCAATAATCGTACCAGCTGCATTCAATGCGCTAACTTCGGATATAGAAGCTGAACCGGAGCCACCGATTACACCCTGGCTACTAGTGTAGTATGCCCTAGTGAAGTCGACGACTTGGTCGCGCTCATCCGTTTTCGTCATCGCCGAGATGATAGCGTCGCACATCTCGCCGGCATTCAGGTTGGGAATTATGGGGTCCCATCCGGACTCCACAAACACCGCGTTGACATCATCGGCAGCTGTTAACTCCCAATCGTCATCGTCCCCCCCTAGGCAACCAGCGAACGCAGCCGCCAGCATACTCAGGGTAAGCATCATTGCAATTATTTTATTATTTTTCATAGCGTATCCACGCTCCAGTGCGCCCGCGACAATGTGTACCCGTTATAGAGATTCGTGAATAATTCAGAAGGTAAACCGTTTGGAGCATAAAAAACCCCTAAAATATGCCGATATCATGGTTTTCACTTGTTAGATAAGTGGTTTTCTGATAGTGAAAATGATGAGGTGCTCCCTCTCCGCAGGGCTATGGGAGAGGAACCGATGGACTACGCTTCCAGTGGAGTAGACATCGACGCTGAGGGACGTGCGATAGCCAGTCTAGTAGATTCTCTTGGCTCGTCAGTTAGGGTTCCAGGCCAGAAGGGCGCTCCAGTCCCCCTGCCCGGTGGGTTCGGAGGTATCGTCGAGTTCGGTGATTCGCGACTTGCCTTAGCAACCGACGGTGTGGGTTCGAAACTGCAGCTGGCCAGTCAGGTAGGATGGTTGCAAGGCGTGGGCATTGACTGCATAGCTATGAACGTCAATGACCTCATTTGTGTTGGCGCAGAACCGCTCGCTTTTGTTGACTACATCGCAGTTCCAGAGACCGATCCCAAGGTACACTCAGCGCTGGGATCCTCACTTGCTGAGGGGTGCCGGCTAGCCAGAGTAACTCTTGCAGGGGGGGAAACAGCAACTCTACCCGGTATCGTTACCGAGCTCGACCTCTCTGGGACAGCTCTCGGGTGGTTTCCCACAGGGCATGCTATCACCGGGGACAGACTTGAGCCAGGGGACGTTATGATTGGGCTGCCCAGTAGCGGTATCCACTCCAACGGCTACAGTTTGGTCAGAGCGGTGCTCGAGCGCTCGGGCGCACAACTCGATGAGCCTGTTCCCTTCGATGTTGATGGCGACGGTCGGATTGCCAGATGGGCTGGGGTGGAGGGAGTCACTCTGGGTGAAGTGCTGCTGAATCCAACTAGGATATATGTAGATCCACTTGTTGACCTGGTGCTGGCATGCCGGGAAGGCAATGGGCCATGTCCGTCCAAGGACCTCAAAGCGATGGTTCACATCACCGGAGGAGGATTATCCAACCTGCTTAGGCTGCATGGCAGTCTTGGCTGGCACATCGAAGAGCCTCTACCAGTGCATCCCGAGTTCTCGTGGATAGCCAATATCGGCTCCGTCAGCAGCAAGGAGATGCATCGCACCTTCAACATGGGGATGGGGATGGTTCTGGCTGTGTCAAAAGGCGCTGCTGAGGCGGTAACAGAGTGGCTGTCAGAGAGACTTTCGGGAACTCGTAGGGTTGGTTCATTGAACGACGACGGCAGAAGGGTGACTCATCCTGACCAGAGCGTTGTTTTCGAGCACTACTGAGTGAGCCTTGTAGTCGTCAATGCCTTGTGCGATAATCATCTCGGGCCAGCATGGATGCTACCGATCCCGAGGGCTGGCCAGGTGTGTTGCACCGTGAGGGGCGCACACTTTGCAGGCTGGCCAGTGATCCGAGTGCGTTAGGGACGGGGCCGGCTACGAAGGGACAGAGTGCGGTGTTCCACAATCCGGCAATGTCTGGGAGTAGAACACGTAGCGTGCTGCTATTACAGCATTGCATCGAGGCGGGGTTGTTTGGTGATGGCTCGATCTATGCATTGGATGGGCTGTCGGCCACCGGGTTGAGAGCTAGACGCTGGCTGAACGAGCTGCCGCCAGAGAGTGCGACTCGCATCAGCGCAACGATGGGGGATATGGATCCGGTGGCCCTTGACTGGGCCATGCGATGCCATGAGGAGTTTCCACCAGAGCACGGAAAAGGTGAGTTGTTGTCACATCAGGGTGATTTGCGCAAGAGTGTGTTAGAGCATGGGAGACACTGGGTCGACATCGATCCGTACGGATCCCCGCTGCCGTTCCTCGACACCGCTATCCAGTCATTAGCCAGAAGAGGTGTTGCGGAGATTAGTGCCACTGATAGCGCGGCTCTTACAGGTTCTTCAAAAAGCGCTTTACTACGCCGCTACGGGGCGCGTGTGAGGACTGATGGGTTGGCACATGACTCTGGTCTCAGGGTACTGCTAGCGACAGTGGCCAGAACTGCTGCTCGACACGAGCGTTCAATCGAGCCGCTTCTCTCGATATGGGAGTCACACCATCTCAGAGTCTCTGTACGTGTTCTGCGTAGTGTAGAGAGGGCTAACGATGTCGAGGTCTCGCTTGGATGGAGGGTGGCTTCTCCTACTGTAGAGGAGGTCTCCTCGTCAATCGAATCAGGACTACAGTCGGAGACTTCGTTCGACTCGTTGCCCATGCACTGCTTCCTTCCGCTCTCCCACCCCGTTAATCGCTCCGACAAGCGCATCTCCGGTCCAATGTGGACAGGTCCGATGGGTCATATCGAGGCGATGGCTTCGATGACCGAGGAGCGTGCCCTCGAGCTATGCGGCCCGGGCACCATCGAGGATGACCCTGTCGGCTGGTCAGAGAAGGATTTCGAGTACGAGCGTAGGAGAGTGGTTCGTAGTGTCAGACACATCTCAGATGAGTCGGGGGTCATCGATGCTCCGCACCTCATCCTAGTCGACGAACTCGCCAGTTGGCTTGGTTCTGGCTCACCGCCCAGTCCCTCGGGGATGGTAGAGGCGTTGCGTGAATCGGGCCACAGAGCATCAGTAGCGCGCTATGGCAAGCCGGCCTTCAGGACAGACGCACCATGGAGTGAGATAGTCAACACGACTCTGGGCCTTCAGCCTCCAATGTAAGACATCTCGACTCGTGGTAGGGCCGCAGTCTCCTCGGAGCGAATCTCACTGTAGCGATCATCGCGCCTCGACCAGATGGCTGCGATGGCATCGCTCAGGGCCTCTCCATCTGCTCCATTCTGGATGATTGCCCTTAGGTCGTGTCCCCCAGACGCGAACAGACAGGTATGCAGCCTACCATCAGCTGACAGGCGCGCACGCACGCAGTCACCACAGAACGGCTCGCTGACGGATGAAATGACTCCAATCTCGCCAGAACCATCGGAATGGGCCCAGAGTTGGGCAACGTCACTCGGGCTCTCTGACTCCACTGGAATGAGATCAAACTCGTCCTGCAAGTACGCCAATAGATCTGCAGACGGGACCACCTGTCCGGACTGCCAACCGTTGGTCCTACCCACATCCATGAACTCGATGAATCGGACTGTGACTCCAGTCCCTCGGAAGCGACGTATTAGCGGTGCTACCTCGGTTTCGTTGACTCCTCGTTGAACGACGCAATTGACCTTGACCGGAGAGAGGTTTGCTTGAATCGCGGCTTCAATCCCCTCCAGAACAGTCTCCACAGGAATGCTACTGTCGGTCATCTGGGCGTGGACCTTGGGATCTAGGGCATCGAGGCTTACTGTTACCCTGTTCAATCCCGCTGCTGCGAGTCTATCGGCCTGTCCTGAGAGTAATGAGGCATTGGTAGTTAGTGCAGTCTCTACTCCCGCTCGATTCAATCTAGAGACTAGATCATGCAGATTGGGTCGCAGCAACGGTTCGCCACCGGTAATCCTGACCTTTTCAAGACCGAGTGGTTTGCAGGCCTGTACGACCTTCTCTATCTCCTCGAACGACAAGTATGCCCTCCGAGGAAGGAAGGTGTGCTCCTCTCCAAAGCGCTCTCTGGGCATGCAGTACCTGCACCTGAAGTTACACCTGTCGGTCACTGATATCCGTAGGTCCCTGAGCGGTCTGCCCAGTCTATCAACTACTCCGGAATCATTCACGTTTTGGCGTGGGGCGTCTCGATGATGAGGCTTGCCTGCGTCCGGACAGGTTGAATAGAGGGCTGCGTCAGCCGACTCTCGAGAACCATGCTGAGTATCAGCCCCAAGGCGCGTGAGATGCTTGACCAGTTCGCAGAGCAGGCGGAAGAGGTGAGTGAACTCGTCCTCAGGGTCGAGATTATTGGAAGGGGGCCCAACGGATTCCAGTACGATCTTCAGTTCGTCGGATCCGATGACCGTAAGGAAGATGATATCGAATTAGAAGTCGAGGGTATGATAGTGTTCGTCGCCGCCAAAAGCGCTCAGTACCTTGAGGGCACCACACTCGACTACAAGGAGACCCTGATGGGTGGTGGCTTCAGCTTTGAAAATCCAAATCCCATGTGGATGGATGAGCTGTCGAAGGCAGTAGCCGAGATTATCGCCAGCGAAGTCAACCCGGTTGTCGCCTCTCATGGTGGGCATGTCGACCTGATTGGAGTGGATGATGGTAAGGCAATCATCGCCTTCGGAGGCGGCTGTCAGGGCTGCGGCATGGTGGATGTAACTCTCAAGCAGGGTGTCGAGGTCATGATCAAGGACAGCGTGCCGGGGATTTTAGAGGTCGTCGACGCCACTGATCACGCTGCAGGTACAAATCCGTTCTACTAGAATCAGCGTACCATCGGAACGTCGTCGTCGTCATCTTCCGAACTAGGTGCGGGTAACGCCATCGCCTGCGCCCTCTCGAATGCCTCTCTGACCTTCTCCTCGATGTTTCGAGCGTCGTCGAGCAATCCCTGTACGGGAATCTCGCGGTCCATCAGTTCGCTCAACCCCTCTACGGCGATTAATGCGGCTCTAGCATCGGGGTACATGGGATTGCACTCAGCTAGTAGGGCCGTAACGTCCAGTCCTCTGCGCTCGCCCTCGGCGATTAGGTAACCAGCGATACCGGCGACGATTCCTTGCTGGATTTGCTGGATACCGGCATCATCGAGCTGGTCGCGGCTCATCCTAGTCGACGCTACGCCCCACAGATCGCTATCTTCCTTGATACCAAGATCGTTGCTGACCACGCCGTCGATTACGATGAGCCGATCAAAACCGCCCTTGGTGAACCATTCCATGACGGTCTCGCCGAAATACACGTCGTTCTCACTGGGGAACTGTATCTCTGCGGTGAACACGCCTATGCCGTCCCCTTGATACACCCTTACAGGGTGCTTAGGAATCGAATCGTGGATTAGTGCGATGGCGGGGAACTTCGGGTGCATCACTGTGCCCATCGGACTGAGCTCTAGTGTCTGGATGAGGTGCGAGGTAGCGATGACTCCCACAGAGCCAACAGTGGAGAATCCACAGATTGCGGTACCGCCTAAGCGGTTAGGGTCCGCTTCGGCGTGTAGTACGAGGGGGTAGGCGCCGCTCGAGTGCTCGTCCATGGACTGCCCCCCAATCGAGGATTATTGAATCCCACGATGAGGAGATGTCGATTATGCCCCTGATTCGCCGGTCTGACTGTTAAGGAACGCTGCGACAAATTAACACCGATGAAGCGTTGCGAGGCCTGTATGACCGGAGTTAATAGCAGTGGGGTGGGAAGAATATACATCAAGGCCGGTTCCGAAGAAATCGATCTCTCGGGCTCAGCTCGTGAAGTCAATGACGCCTGGCTCAACATAACCAAACAAGATACATGGCAATCCACGTTATCGAGGATTCGTCTAGCCAGACAGGAGGCCATAGAACGCGCTCGTGAAGTGGCGCTCAAATCAGGCATTCCGGAACGCGGGTCTGCCTTCAGGCGCCTCATCGACACCTGCAGCATAGACAAAAAGAGTGATGTGATACTCGCAGCAATCCATTACCTTAGGTCTGTAGAGAAGGAGATTGACACGCCACCTAGGGACATCAAGAGTTTGATAGTCCAAAGCGAGAAGTGGGAAGAGGGAGAAATCGACAAGTGGAACCTGTCACTATACATCAACAGGATGATGGAGGGAGATGCTGCACTGCTTGAATACCCCACCAATCAACCCAAGAAGAATCGTTACGTCGTACTCACCGATGCCGGCCTCGACCATCTCGAGAACATGTCTCTGTGAGTTGAGCTTGTGACTGAATCTGCCAAAGACCTGTCTTACACCTCACATGTAGGTCAGGATTTGCGTGAGGTCAATCTCTCAGGTGCCGATTTGCGACGCGCAATCTTCGATGGTGCTGACCTAGAAGGAGCGGATCTGTCAGGCAGCGACTTGCGTGGAGCGTCTCTAAAACGAGCGAATCTGACTAAAGCGGCTCTGGATGGCGCCGATCTCCGCAGGGCCAAGATGATCAAGGCTAGGCTTAGCTTCTCGAACCTACAGGGCGCGCGCTTGGAAGGTACGGATATGAGGGGAATACGTGGCAAGTACGCTGTCTGGCGAGATGCCAACTGGTGGGATGCGGAGATGGATGAATCACTGAGTAAGGCGCTCGCTAAAAAGTGGCCGAGAAAGTAGTCACTCGGGTGCCAACTTTGCTAGTCCCTCGCGCATCCAGTCGGGGACTTTGACTTTCTCCTTGACGTCGTTCATGTCTACACAAACTGTGACTTGGTCCGAAGTCCAACACAGTACGTCATTCTGATTACGGAACTCGTAGCGCCACGAGATCGAGGTGTTGCCGATGCGCGGGACGGTGATGGTACAGTACACTGTGTCGCCATAGGCAAGGGGGTGGAGAAACTGGGCGTCACTGTGCACCAGAGGAAAGCCAATGCCGTGCTCATGCAAGATAACGTTGTAGTGTATCCCACATGAGTGCTCCCAGGACTCCTCATAGAATCGGTGAGCGAGGTCCCAGAACTGAGGGTAGTAGATAATCCGAGCTAGGTCTACCATCGGGAAGTCGACACGGCGCTGTGAAGTGAAAGCCATGTTAGTGCCTCGGGGGACTCATGCTTGAACGCTCGCTTACCATAGTGGCGGACCCACCGCGATTCGAACACGGGTTTCCAGCTCCGGAGGCTAGAGTGATATCCAGGCTACACTATGGGTCCAGTGGACCCTCCAAGGCTGCTCAGTAATTGAATCGGTCGCTGCATCAGCGTGGGTGGATAATCGGGAACAAAGGGTGCTCCATCTCCACCCCGGCGGGCAGCTCTTCTGTCAACCCCTCAAACTCAGGGGAGGTGCGCCATTTTCGCGGAGAGTGGCGGATGTCGTCTCCAATAACTCGTATAGAGAAGGCACGACGACGCATTGTTGAGCCTGCGCTACCATGCAAAGTCAGCATGTGGAAGGCGACGGCGTCCCCTGGGGCCAACTCCCATCCAAGAACCTCGTGTGAATCGGGCTGGCCGTCTATGTCAGGTACCTCCGCAAGACTACCTTCCGGGAACCACTTTGCCTGTTCGGATAGGAAAGTCTTGGGCATGTACCAGACACCGTTGTTTGAGCCCGCGATGAATTTGAGAGTGGACTCTAGTGGGACATGGTCGACAGGAATCCAGAAGCTGATGTTCTGCATACCCGAGATGTTGTAGTACGGCTGGTCCTGGTGCCAAGGAGTCTGCTGTTTGGTCTTCGGTTCCTTGACCAGTGTGTGATCGTGATACAACCTCACCTTCTCGGATTCCATCAGCTTAGCCGCTAACTCAGGGATGGTCGAATCGAAGATGATGTCTCGATAGGCCGGGATTCTCTGCCAGTTGCAGAAGTCCTCGAAGAACCTGCCAGGGTCCGTATTGCGGCTCGCTGTGGCTCCCAAGGGTCCCGGATTGGAGATATTCCAGTCGATTGCCTCGCGCAGCTTGACTACCTCCTCAGTGGTAAGTAGGTCGCGTATGACTACCGCGCCGTTGCGCCGGTAGAACTCGAAATCTGCGTCGGCCACCTACTGGCCCCTCACATGAGATAGAATCCACTGCATAGCAACTGGATCGGTGTAGACGGTATACCAGCCTCCATGCTCTCCATCAACCACGGTCTCGAATTCAATTTCAGCCCCTAATTCGGTTAGGTTCTCTGCCATCTGCGCTGCCATTTCGTAGGAAGATGTGCTGTCTGCAGTCCCGTGGCTCATCCATATTGGAAGATGGGCTACATCCTCAGCCAGCGGGAGATATGAATAGGGTTCGTGGTGAGGAGTGAGGGGCATTATTGCTGCGAAGTAATCGGGTAGAGCTGCCGCCACAATGAAGGTACCTCGACCACCCATACTCAATCCTGTTAAGTAGACCCTGTCGTCATCTACGCTGAGATGGGATTTAACATCCTCGAGAACATCCAAGGCTTTCTTTGGATTCCAGTCTGACTCAAGTTTAGATGGACGGACGATGATGTACTTGTCGTCCTCTGGCATGTAGAAATTATTGGTTAGCATGTTGTTGAAGAAAACGGAGTCAAGTAGTTGCCCATGAAGGAATAAGAATACTGGATATTCATTGCTGGAATTGTATCCTCCTGGGGCCTTGACCGAATAGGTATAACCGCACATCCAATCTAGTCTATCATCAATAATAATCTCTGAATCATTACTATATTCAATCGAAGCATATGCTACATCAGTCAGACCTTCGACACTAATCCACTGACCGGTTTGTATCTCCGGCCAGTCCGAGGGGTTACTCGTTGGATTCATTCCTTCTGACGCCGTTGTGTTGCAGGGAGGGATGTAAATTGGGCCTGATTCTTCTTCGGGGCGTTCTTCAGAGAAAGAGCAATCTCTGGTTTGCTCATCCCAAGTTCCGCCTCTTTCCTCGCAGTCCTCTTGAGTAATCTCAGAATCCTCTGATGATTCTTCCTCCACCACGCAATGGAATTCGCCTTCCCTGTCGGGTGTCTCTTCCCAGATACCTCCACGTTCCTCGCAGTCTTCCTGTGTAATCTCGTCGGCATCTTCGGTTTCTACTCGGTCGTGACTCTCCAAGTACATCTCTGAGGTCCTGTCTTCAGGTGACTCTGTTCCGTCTTCGCCAACGCAGCCAGCGAGAGCGGCGGACACGAAGATAAGAGTTGTAAACAATGCACTTCGCACGATTTTGGGTACAATCACTCAGTTATGTAGTCTCGTTTGGCCACTGATGTCAGTTAGGGGTAAAATGGCGGACCCACCGCGATTCGAACACGGGTTACAAGCTCCGCAAGCTCATGTGATATCCAGGCTACACTATGGGTCCAGCACGTTTTCGACCATAGGCCTCTGTTTAACCCCGACGGTATCTGAAGCATCATATGCTTAGCGGAAGTACAGTCTTCCAACGAGGCTCTGCCAACTTCTTAGCATTGGGTGCAATTCTAGTGTTCTTGGTCTTGTGAGTCAACACACCATGCATCCCTTCGACTGCGAACTTGACTCGTAACTCAAGCATCCTGTCTCTCTCAGCTGTGTTCAACTGCTCGGAGTCCAACTCGATTGAGGTCACCGCACCCTCATCTCCCTCGTTGCGCAGGCTCAGCGTGCTGCCCTCAATGTCGGCTCTAGGTGAGAAATCGTAGTCCTTGGGGTCGCTCATCCGGACCTCTGCGTCGACTACAAGGCGATTGCGGATGGAGACCTTTGTTATCTCTATCGACTTGACCATGCTGCGCCATCGTTGCCGAGTTCAAAGCCCTTCGCACGCGAGCACGAGTCCCTCATACGCCGATTTCGCTGACTCGGGGTACTAGGATGATGAACTCAACCACCAACTCCCAATCGTTGCCTTGGTCAGGATCTACGTCGTCCACCGGCAGGTCGGGGTCGCATTGGTCGGCTGTGATAGTCCAGTACCAAACGCCCTGGCCAAAGCGCTCACCCGGATCATTCAGTAGGGCCTCAACCAATCCAGTCGAAGAGTCTGCGGTGATGGTGTAGCCGCTCTGCGGGTGCGAGTTCATCCCACCTCGGTCAATGCTGCCTGAGGCGTTCTCTGTGAAATTATCATGGTAGGTCGAGACGAAAGTGCTCCATCCTGAAGCAGGGACGTTGAGAGAGAGCGTGAAATTGTCCTCGGGCCACATTATGGGGAGAAGGTCCCTTGCGAGCGTTAGAGTTGCGTTGACCTGCATTATCCTCGCGCCTGCTCCAGGTTCGTGGTTAATCTCGTAACTTTGCCCCTGCTCCAGGTATCCTGACCATTCAACCTCTACGTGTTGCTCCTCCCAGACCACGTTGAAAGTGCGTGAAATGACCATCAGGCTCCAAACCTCGGTCCGAATAGCCCCCTTGTCATCAATCACTGACACCGAGCCCGTGCGGTTGCCGGAGCTGTCAATCGTGAGGTCGATGTAGGATGAGGAAGAGTCGGCGTCGTTGGTCTTCTCGCCGTCTCCGTCTGAGTCTATGCCAAGGTCGAAGTCCCACATGAATTCGACAGCGGCGCCCTCTGGATCGGTCGAGCCACTAGCGTCAAGCCTAGCCGTCTCGCCGGCTCTAACATAAGTGGGCATCTCGATCTCAATGGTGGGAGGGGAATTCACGAAGATTGTCAATGAGGCTCTGTCGATCTCACCATTGTCGTTGACCACTGTGACTTCGACCTCGTGACTCCCAGACAATTCGAAGGTGTGGCTCACAATGCCCTGCTTGGTGTCACGAGTCTCGCCATCGCCGAAATCCCATCGGTATTCGTCGATGTAGGTAGGTTCGGGGGTGGTTGAATCCCGAGCGTCGAAATTCACCGTCTCACCGATGTTAATCTCCTGTTGGTCAGCGCTGATTTTGGCGTTAGGGGTAGTCGAGCTTAGGCCCGAGCAACCGACAAGACTGGTCGCGAGCAGCATCATCACAATCGCTGACGAGACGCCCCTAGTCCCTCCAGTCACGCGCACACTGCCGAACTGACCACTCATAGGGCTGTTGGAAACCGGCTCATTGCCGCATGGTTTACGAGAGTTCATGGACGGTGCCGCTCAGCAGATGGCGTGTCTGGCGCGATGCTCACTGGCTACAGAGTACTTGGTTTCGACCTCGAGACCACCGGCTTCAGCCACAGATCTGACAGAATCGTGCAGTTCGCGTTTATCGGTAGCGATTCAGATGGCAGTCACATCAACTTGCAGTCACTGGTCAACCCAAGAGTGAGGATTCCCGGCGAGACCACCAAGATACACGGCATTACCGATGATGATGTCAGGGAGGCGGGTGACTTCGCCCAGCATATCACCGATATTTCTTCGATAGTTGAGGATTCAGTCATCGTCGGACACAACGTGTTGCAGTTCGATTGGCGCTTCCTCGAAATGGAATGCATGCGCGCTGGCGTCGAGACTCCGCGACCCAGAGCTATCATCGACACACTCGTCCTAGCAAGGAGGCTCAGAATTCCAGGGCGGCACACGCTAGGGCACCTTTGTCACAGATTCGGAATAGGAATGGAGAGGAGTCATCAGGCCGATGTGGACGCTGGGGCAACGCTGCTGCTGCTGTGGAGAATCATGCAAGCCTACCCGAACAAGTTCCGGGGGTCGGTCGACGATTTGCTCGACTCACTCTCTGAGTGACTTGAGTAGTGGTGTCCACGGTAGCACCTCACACCAGTCTCCAAGGTGGACTATCTTACCGTCCACCCTGACACTGCCAAGAAAGATTGCGCCCTCGTAGCCAGAATCCATTAACTCGCGCATCTGGTCGAGTGCTTGGTCGCGCAGAATGGCTCCGAAGCGGTGGTCTGAATGCGCCAACTCACCGTCGGCCCCAATTGGTGGCATACGCTCAAACAGCGCGGCGCCAGACTCTGGATCGAACCTAACGGTGCTGACCACCTCGTCTCGGAACATGCTTCCGGGCGGGAGGATGCCGTCCCTCCTCGCAGCCCACCACACTGGGCACCAGGCCTTCCACTCACAAAACCCGCACTGCATCTCCCCGGGAGTGCCTTCTAGGGGCTCTTCGGTGGGCCTCATGCCCTCCCAGGCTGCGAAGGCGTCGTCGAGAATAGAGGGGCCATCAGCACGGTGCACGGTCTGGTTCGACGAGTACCAGCCCTCGGCATAGACCGGGGGGTGATCAGGGTTGATCTCCATCAACAAGTCCCGGTAGAACCTGAGTTGGCGACTCACCTTCTCATTGAGTTTCTGCTTGGGGGGGTTTCCGGTCTTGAGGTCGGCGACTATCCAGCCCCTCGATTCGCCGTTCTCATCGAGGTCGGCTACCAACAGGTCGAGACGCCCCATCAGGCGACCGCATTCAGACACCAGCGTCCCCTCGTTAGCCAGCACAATGTCCTGGACCTGTTTCCACTGGCCGACTGTGACCTCGGAGAGTCCGACCTTGCCCATATTCGACTTGGAAAACAGGATGTTGAGTGCACCGACGAGGCCGTCGTGCGCTTTTGTGATCATCTCGTCCTTCCATCTGGGATGGCGCGGGGTCGCAAGGAAAATGTCGCGTTCGAGCGACCAATGGCGGTCGAGAACAGCCTTCGATGTAGGAGGGAGCCAACCGTCTTCGGAGTCTTCTCTATCAGAGAGGTCGAGGTTGCACAGGTCCTCGACTGAATTGTGCACTGCTGTGCCCATGGCGGCAGGCATACTGGCCTTGCGAGGCAGTCGTTGTCGCGAGAGCCAGTACTTGCGAGGACAATCCTCGTAGCGATTCCATGAGGAAGGTGAGAGCTGGTGTGCGTTGAATCCTTCTTCCAAGTCGCTCCCCCTGAGTGGGTCCGGGCGTGACAACGGTTAACAGCATTGGCGGAGATTGCCTGCCATGACGGAGTCACCCAAGGTGGAGGTGGACTCGGAACTGAATGCAACTGGCGCTCTGGTAGTCAGTTGCTTCCCTTCAATCGGTTTCGTCAGCAGCATTGTAGCGCACTATCTCGTCGACAAGTTGGAATTGGAGTTAGTTGGTGGTGTCAGGCACCCTAAGCTCCCGCCCGTCTGCCTAGTCCAGGACGGGAAGCCGCTACCACCGATGAGATTCTATTCGGGGGAACCGATTTGCACCATAGAAAGGTGCGACAAGGTGGTCCTGATAGCATCCGAGATTCAAGTCATTCCGGAACTAAACCTGCCACTGGCTGATACCCTACTCGACTGGTGTACGGAGAATGGGGTGGGGGCAACCATACTGATTGACTCATACGCACAGGGGATAGGTCAGCAGCACTCTATCTTCGACGATGACCAGAGTGACGAGACCATGCTCGGGATAGGCTCCACCGAAGCCTCGCACAATACTCTGGAGGAACTAGGGGTACCCCTGCTGAAACAGGGTGTCGTCGGGGGCATCACTGGGGTCATGATGGGAGAAGGCAGGAGGAGGGAGATCGACGTGATGGCGATTCTTGCAGAGTCCGACGGTGAAATCGGTGGCAGCCTACCTGACGCGAGGGCGGCTGCCCGTATCATCGAGTGCCTCAACGGTCTGCTGCCTGCCGTGCATCTGGATCCCGAGCCACTGTTGGCCGAAGCGCAAAGGATTGAGGGTGAGATTCGGGAGATGATGGCTTTGCATCTCAATCCGCCTGGTGATACCGAAGGTGCACCGAGTTCGATGTACGGCTAGAAGTCGCCTAACGAACTCTGGCGCTCGGCGGGAGGGCTCATCCCTATCATCTCGGCCAACTCAAACTCTGAAAGGACCTTGATGCCGAGTCTGTTGGCCTTGTCTAACTTAGACCCCGCAGATCCGCCTGCGACTATGTAGTCCAGCTTTCCTGATACAGATGACACAACCTTCCCGCCTTCGGCCTTAATGGACAGGGCGACTTCCTTTCTTGGACGGCTGAGAGACCCAGTGATACAGAAGGTCTGACCTAGCAGCGGACCCACCTCCTGTTTGGGCGATTCCTCGGTGATATCGAGTTCTAGGCTGAGTTCTCTGACAATCGCCGAACGGGCATCTAGACCCTCTAGGAGGAGCCTGGCGACCGTCTCTCCTACACCATCGATGGCGATGAGCAGACTCATCGCCGGATTGTGCTTGTTCGGTTTACCATCAGCGTCGCTGCCCGGTTCATCATCCATCTCCTCGACTAGTTCGAGAAGTGCTTCGAGACTGCTCACCTCGGTCGCTATGACTGAGGCTATCTCAGGGCCTATTCTCGGCAGACCCAGCGCTGTGATGAAAGTGCTTAGCGTCATGCTCCGGCTGGCCTCCACCTCGTCAATCACATTGCTTGCGGACCTATCGGCCATCCTCTCCAGTCCCATGATATCCTGATGCGAGAGTTTGTACAGGTCGGCCAGCGTTCTGACTAGCCCGGTGGTACAGAACTGTTCGGCCAGCTTCTCGCCTATCCCATCCATCTCAAGATGCCTGCACCAGTATAGGATTGTCCTCTCTAGTCGCGATGGGCAATCGAGGTTGGTGCATCGGATGAATGCACCATCCTCAATCAAGATAGTAGTGCAACGCGGGCAATCGACGGGGATGTCGATGGTTCGGCGCTCGGGAAGGGCCTCTGCGAACGGAGTGCTGTCGGAGTGCTGTCTTCCTATGAGGTCAGAAGCGCTCGCTGGTCCGAGCACCTCTACAATCTTGGGGATGACGTCCCCCCGACGAACCACCCTGACTTTGTCTCCGACCATAATTTCGAGTCGTTCCACTTCTCCCTTATTGTGCAGTGTCGTGTTCTCCACGGTCACCCCAGAGACCGTCACCGGGGCCACTCTGGAGACCGGGGTCACGTTCCCTGTCCTGCCGGTCTGCCATTCGACATCCATAAGCACGGTGGTAGCCTCCTCAGGAGAGAACTTCCAGGCCAGCGCCCAACGTGGGTGGTGTGCGGTCATACCGAGGAGTTCGCGCTTGCCCAGTCTGTCGAGTTTGACGACGACCCCGTCGATCTCCCAGTCAGCGGCGTCCCTGCCCTCAGTCCATCTCTGAACGACAGCCATTATCGCCGCGCTGGTGGAAGCATCGTCGGAGCCACCAACGACCTCGTTACCCGCGACCTCAATGCCCACTCCCTGCAACCACAAGATGACTTCGGAATCGTATTCAAACAGCGGTGGTTGGGGGCTGTCGGGATGACTCGATTTACCGGAAGGAAACTCGGCCCCGTAAGCGAGGAAGATGAGGTCTTCAGCCCTACCTTTACCGGCCTCGACGTGCTTTTGCCTGAGTGAGCCGGCGGCGAGGTTTCTCGGGTTCGGTGCCACCTCGGAGTAGCTATTCCTGAAGGTCGCCAAGGGCATTACCACCTCCCCTCTAACGTGGCAGTCACCGTCCCAGCTCAGGGACTCAGGAATGTTCGGGATTCTGCGGACGTTCGCTGTAACGTCCTCGCCACGGGTCCCACTGCCTCGAGTAGCGGCTCTCACCAGACGGCCCCTGCGGTATTCCAGCGACAGCGCGGAGCCGTCTAGCTTGGGTTGGCACACGAACCTACGGCTCTGAGCGGTGGTCTCTGCGACGAAATGCGTGACTTCTTCCTCAGTGCTTGACTTGTCGAGGCTGCGCATCGCGAACAGGTGCTCCACCTTTACAGAACCGGGAGGGGGATCAGAGCCGACTTTCTTCAACTGGGGGTGCCCGGGAGCCAGTCCGCTCAATTCGTCCCAGAGCTTGTCAAACTCGGCGTCCGTTATCTCCGGATTGGCTTCATTGTAGTACAGGTTAGAGTGATGGGCTAACTGCTCGGCTAACCAATCCACGAGCGACTGCTCGTCACCTTCGCTCGGCCTCTCCACTGCCATGGTACGCGAAGTTGGCCTAGTGCCTTCAACCTGCGGTTTAGGAGCCCGTAGGGCTCCTATTTTTCGATAACAGAGGTATAACTGGAACGAAAGTGGTGGGCCTGCCAGGATTTGAACCTGGGTCGCGCGACCCCCAGCCGCGAAGTATAGGCCAAACTAACCTACAGGCCCTTAGGCTCTCAAAGCGAGGGGGGAATTGGTCAAAGCCCTGTCGGATGACTATTGCTCTCTGGCGACGCTGAATGGGGAGATATCGTCGAGAAGGTCTACGTGACCTACGAACATCCTCCTACAGCAGTATCTCTCGATACCGAGATCGTCGAGGGTACTCTGAGGATTATCGCCGCTCTCGACTGCTTGCTTGTACTGCTCATAGACATGGGCAATCACCTTGCCGCAGCTCCAACACCTTACTGGAATCAACATTCTATCCTCACCTGTACGACTTCTGCCACTTCTTTCGAGCACCACGTCCCATTTGATGCTTCGGCTCCTTACGGCGTGGGTCATTGACGAGCAGGCTGCGGTCAAACCTCAGGTACTCGTCGCGTAATTCCTCATCATCGCCCTCAGCACCACCGTTCCACTTGACCAGTCCTCGGGCGATGGCCGTGCGGATTGCATCGACTTGCCCCATCTGGCCACCGCCTTGGACATCTACTGCGACGTCGGCATCTGCTAGACGGTTCATCGCCTCAGCGATTTGTACAGGTTCCAACGCCTTTCGTCGGGCGAGCTCGGGCTCGATGATGTGAATCGGTTTACTGTTGATTCGGACGCGTCCCTTACCCTTGCGCACGGTGGCACGGGCGACGGCGGTCTTGCGCTTGCCGCTCATGTTGACGGAGATCTTCTTCTTCGACTTCCTAGCCATTTCACTTGCCCTCCCATCGGGATGCATCGACGCCCAGTGAAGAGCTTATCTCCCCTAGTCGGACGAATTTGAGGGGAAGAGGTTTGTCGATAGATACTGTGTCACCCCAAGCGTGCCCGTCAGGCAACTCGTCACCTGTTAGGTTAGTGGGTTTGCCAATCATCACCCTGAGGTCACGTAGAGCGCTGCGTCCACTGCTGTTCTTCTGATATGGCAGCATGCCGCGTACAGTCCTCTTGAGTATCTGGTCGGGCATCCTAGGGTAGAACGGGCCCTTCCTAGCGTGATTGAGTTTGTACTTGCCACCGTAGTTGGCAAGTACCCTCGTTCTGGGTCCTGAAACCACTGCATTTTCTGCGTTGTAGATGATGACACGCTGCCCGTGGCCCGCCTTTCGAGCTGAAATCAGTTGCTTGGCCACAAGGCTGGCTAGGCGGCCAAGGATCTTGTCCGTGGCGTCGTAGACCAGTGTCCCTGCCTCAGCCAAGTATCCTCACCCCCTTGCCCTTTGGGTTCTCATCCATCAATTCGCGGATCGTTATGACACGTCCGCCGGCTGCTTCTATCTTTGAGCGGGCTCCAGAACTGATACTGTAGGCGGCGACGCTGGGCTTACCCAACACATCACCGCTTCCCAACAACTTGCCAGGGACGAGTACGGTGTCCTCGTCAGCGGCATGTCGCGACAGGCGGCTCAGGTTTGGTTCGGCCCAGTTGCTGCGGCTCTTCTCAAGCCTAGCAGCGACGTCTCGCCACAGTGCAGAACCGGTCGACCTGCTGTGGTCCTTGAGATCACCGATTAGGGTGACTAGGGCCTGATTGGTCTTTCTAGTGTTCATACTCATATGACTCCCTCGACGTTGCTCGGGTAGCGCGGCCACCCGAGGCGCTGTTATGAATGCTACGGGGCGCCCCAAAGGGGCGGAATGCTGCGCCTCAGGTTAACAGGGCAGCACCCCGAGATTATTCGATCAAATTCGGAAGCCGTCGTTCTGGTTTTCTTCGTCGAGCCCAGCGATGCGGGTATGGCCCTCTGAGTCCACAAACTCGCCTGCCTTAGTGACAGTGCCATAAAGACCGGACTCGTTGGAGTAAGACCTGTTCAGCATTGAGTCGCCCATCGCTGAAGTCAGGTGATTCACTATCGACTGCAGATTCGCAATAGCCCTGTCGCGCTGGTCGGCACCAATCTCGTGATCGGAGTAACGCGCCTCCTCAAAGATCGAGAAGAACTCGTCGAGTGCCTCGGGTGGCGCTATCCCTCCGAGCATCGAGTTAATCGCATCCTCGAACTCTCTTGTCGTCTCGTAGACCTTCTTCATCGCCCCTCTAGACCTGAAGAATCTCACTAGGTCCTTGTAGCAGTTGAAGATGGTCTGAATATAGTCGTTCGAGGCCTTGAGAGACATCAATGAGTCAGTCAATATGCCACGGATAATCTCGATACGTCGCCGTTCGGCGTAATTGCGGTACATAATCACGCCAATGAGGAGGACGAACGAAGTCGCAATCAGAAGTACCACGGTCACCCTAGCCGTGAAGAAGCTGGTCTGCTGTTTCACTAGATCATCTCCGAGTTCAATGAGAGGTGTGCTGTTGAGGAACTCCTCGACATAGAACGGTGACTCTTGGAAGTGCACAAGCACCCTCCACGTACCGTCCTGGGCGCAAGGCCCTTCGGCTGCGCAATCTATCTCCCCAGGAATGTCCTTGCCGGAGTAGATGTAACTGAAGTTAGCAGTACCCTGCTCGTTGGTTATGGCGTACTCAGGAGGGAAGCCGGTAACCCAACCGGTACCGTTCCAGTACTGGAAGGTGAATATCACCGTCTCGCCTTCCACCGATAGGTCGAGTCGGTCACGCAGTATGGTCACAGCGCCGTTGATATCGTCTCCTGGTTGGTAGCCCATCGAGCTGGCCCAGTGGTCCTTCAGGAGGATGTCGACGCGACTGCGCACTAGGACCTCGATGTCCATATAAGATCCGTTGACCACAGGGGTGGTCTCGGCACGGCATCCCCCTGGCAGTTCCTTGTTGGGTTCATAGGCCACACGCACTGTCCTGAAGCCCTCCAGCTGCTCGCCGTTGGGTTCGACCCCGCGTCTACTGGGGTTGTCCTCGGGATCGCCAGAGAACCACTCTATCTCACCGGTGCCGTCCAAAGTGGTGGAAGTGGCAATCGGCCTAGTATTGGTCATGGGATCGAGGTAGATATTGAGACATCTGCCGCCAATTGGGTTCCCATTGGTCTGCGTTAGCAGGGCGTCGATATGGAACGATTCCTTGAGGTAGAGAACCGGGAATACCGAGCCGTTGGCGAAGGTGTAAGTGTCCACATCGGTCCTGAAGGGGCCGACTTCCTGTAGCAGCATGGTTGAATTAGAGAACACAGGGAATATCTTAGTGACGTTCGTAGGCTTGTAGCGCCAGTTATCGAGACTCTCGTAGGGATCGTAGGATATCGTCACCATGGCCTGGCCGGCTTCGACGCCCGACAGAGGGCAGATGATTTCGAAGAAGCCATCACTGTCTGTGACTCCTGGTATGCAGACTTGACTACCAGTCTCCATGTTGATCATCTGGTACTCTACGCGGATAGCCCTGTGAGATAGGTTTCCTCCCAGCTCGTCGAGCAGTTGGCCGGTGACCATCATCGGCTTGTCGATAGGTTGGCCGGTGGTCTGGTCAATCTCGGAGGTGTAAACAATCTGGTCGTCTACCACAAGGTTAGTTCGTCCGATCAGATAGAATCCCTGAGTGTTAAACTGTAGTACCTTGCGGAAGTGCTCGCTGTTGAGAATCTGGGTGCATGGATCCCACGCTCCAGATGTACTCAACATATCATCTCCCAAAATCTCGCAGCCCTCGTGTGGCAGGTTCTCCTCAAACCGCAATATGACGTTGACTGGGCCGAAGCCGTCCGGCAGGAACGATTCGGGGTCGTCCCTCAGCAACTGCGGGTCGAGCGTGATGTCGTGATAGATTGAGCCGGCGCTAGGGCAAGTAGTTTCTACAATCTGACGATGAGTGCGGTCCTCGAAGTCGGTGCCCTCGAAGATAATGAGTACCACACCGCCGTTTTCACCACAGCCGTCGAGTGCTTGGCCTGCATCGAACACAGTAGGGTCAGGGGTGCGGTTGTCGTCGGTGACCTGAGCAGAGAATTCCCAAATGTCACCGCTGCTCATAGCTCCTGAAGTGGTGCTTTGAAGTGAAATGAGGGTTCGCGAGACGACCCAGAGGGACACTTCAGAAGAGCTGGATTGATGTAGCGGATCCCCGGGATATGAGTAGCTTAGGGTGAAGTTACCCAAATCATGCTGGTCCTCAATGGTCAGATTGACTTTGAATACCCCATTATGATCTGTGATAGCGATGTCATTGGTGCCATCGGCCGACCAAGTGAAGTTTACTGGGGCATCACGCAGTGGTAGGTATGCATTGTCTATCAGTCGCGCCTCGATAGTTGTATTCTGTCCTCGGTATAAACGGGGTATGTTGTTCAACTGGAAATCAGTAGTCCCGATAACAGAGACGTTGACGTAAGCTCCAGTCGATGAAAGCACAGAAGTCTGATTTCCAGTGAAGTAGTAATTAGAATTGGTGAAATCAGCACGAATGCCGAATTCTCCGGCAGAATACTGAGAGTACCAGGTCCAGTTGTAGTCGAAGGTAGCTTGCCCATTGACCATCTGGGGTACGCGGGCAAAGCCAGTCTCTTGGGACCCAGCGAAAACGCCGTTGTGATCGACATCTACCTGAAGCGCCATCGGATCGTAAGGCCATGCAGTCATAGTTCGATTCCACACCGTCCCGACTATTCTGAGCTCTTCACCGGTGAACATCTCAGGCACAATCTCACAGCGTACCACACTGTCAGGATCGGTAGGATCGACGGGACCACAGGGTGGTACATCGAAATCTCCCCCGTTGTGCATTGGGATGAACCAGTGAGTTCCATTAGAACTGATGAATGGTCTGAGTGTCGCGGCTTGGCCGGTCAGACCACTCGGCGTACCGTCCCACAGCAATGGGTAGGACTTACCGAGACTGACAACTGAGAAATCAATCCCAGCGTTTGCTAAGGACGGGGCGTGAAACAGTGCCCTCCAAGCACCAAAGGAGGACCCGGTGAACTGAGTTGAATCCCAGAAATACACCGGACGGATTGAGGGAGTGATGATGTCTGCTTCAACGTACATCCGGTGCATTGAGCGGATCGCGAAACTGTCGGTGGACTCCCCCTCAAGGAAGGGCCAAGGCCACTCGGAACCTAGATCCGGTCTTGAGTAACCAACGAAGGTATAGTCTCCGACTGGTAGGCTGGTGTTAGTGTAGTCGTATCGGCCTATGACGTTGTGAGTCTTTGAGAAGTCGTCCCATACAATTTCCTCATAGCCACCGGGTACCATGCCGGCCCCGTTGTCCATGGACGAATTCCATTGCACTTGCTTCCATGCTCCTTGTGAACCGCTAGATTGGACGAATGTCAGAGAAACCCATCCTTCTGAATCGGCTCTGTAACCGTAGCCATAGCCGTCGAATACTGTCGGATGTGTGGTGTTGCCAAAGATTCCACCGCTAATTGTGAACGATACCGGGGCATGAGACAATCTGTTGCCGAAGATTCCTCGCTCCCAGTCAGCCGTGTAATGAACCTTGTAATCTACAAAGAGAGGTTGCTCATCACTTCGGAAGTAGGTCCAAGCGACGTAGTCGATTGTGGTGTTGGCTCGCACTTCTACTGGTACTGGTTGGGTGGCCGACCCATCATGCACGAACATCTCAGTAACCTCAGCATATACCATGTAGGTCGTATTGTCGCCAACATGGATATCCTCTGGGAACAGGAACTGTCCGACCACAAAGTTGCCATCTTGATTGGTTAAGACATCGACGGTTTCTATTGCTGATGTTCCGTTTCTTGTCCACTCTATATGGACCTGAACGGGTAAATCGGACGCGGGCATGAAGACTCCTTGGATAGGGTCTAGCCAGTTAACCGTCCCGTTGAACTTCGCCGGAAAGCGGCTGTCCAGCCACAGCACTGGAGGTACGGTCATCGAAATTCTGGTTGGTATCTTGTCGTCCTCATCCAGGATGCAGTTGTTGTCGTGATCCCAGTCGCTGGACTCGGCTCCGTTTGTGCAATTGTCTGAGGTCCAACCCTCCTCCAAGTGGTCCCAGTCCAGATCGGTACGGTTGTCGGAGTCATCATCCTGGTCTATCGCATCGGGACCGGTATTTGGGTCCGAAGGATTGGCTATCCCAGTGCCGTCACCGAAGTCGTCATGGTCCCAGGGGTTCGTCGATTCGCTATCGAACCTAGATGGCCATAGCATGACTTCGTCCTCATCTAGCATGCCATCGGAGTCGTCGTCGAGGTCGATGTCATCACGCAGGCCGTCATTGTCGTGGTCCCAAGGGGTAATCCAAGGTGTGGCAGAAGCCTGTTCAAGGATGTTGACCAGCCCATCGCCGTCCCAATCATTGTCTGACCAATCTAGGATTCCATCATTGTCATGATCCCAAGGAGACTGTTCTTCACCGGTGAAGCAAAGCAGTTCCTGATCTAAGTCCATGAGTCCGTTGTTGTCGTCGTCTGGATCCTCTCCGTCGGGGACGCCGTCGTTGTCATTGTCGACGTCGTAGTACTTCGGGGACAGCAAACCCTGGCCCATGATGCCCTTGTCCCAGACCGCTTGGAACCAGCCGTCACCGTCGGGATCGGTGTCCGTGCCGTCGTCGTCGTTGTCCACACAGTTGCTTCCAGTGAAGAATGATCCTTCGGGCTCAGTGTTCGCATCATCATCCCAATCGTCGTTGCTATCGACCTCAAAGTAGTCCCAAATACCGTCATTGTCGTCGTCAATATCCCAATGGTCGTATATTCCATCGAAGTCGTCATCAAGGTCGGCGGTGTCATTGAACATGCACTGTGGATTCATGTTGCCAGCAACTGGAGCTCCGCAGTCATCATCAGGGTCAACGTCATTGTTCAACAGATCGGCTACCTCATCGGGGAACACATTCCCGTTGGGGTCGGAATTCCATTGGAACAGGCCGAAGTTAATACCGACATAAGCCACCCAAAGATCGCGATTGTCTTTGATTTCGTTGTAATTGACAGCCGCGGTCGGACCGATGTCGTCAGGGAAGAAATCGAACCAGAAGCAGTTCTTGTCACATGTCCATTGCCCTTGTGAATTACTGCCGTTGTAAGAGCCTTCGTCGAACGCTGGATCTGGTCGAGTGCTGTATGGCGAAGTATAGATGTTCTGCTGAGTCTGGGTAGCGCCTTGGAGGGGCCAAGCATAGAGCCAAGCATAGGCAAGCCCACAGGCATGATCATCCAATGCGATTTGGTAGACAATCAGGAAGAATGTAGAGCCGCAGGTACCATCATCGAAGGTTCCACCCATCTTGATGTCATTCACATCGAGAACTCCATCGTTGCCCTCATCTTGGTCCCACCAGTCTGGAAGTCCATCACCGTCCTGATCAGTGTCGATACCATTCACTAGAGAGTCGCCATCTAGGTCTATGTCGAAGTAGTTGTCACCATTGTATGGACTCCACTTCATGATAACATACCAATACATCTCGGGTATCTTACCACTAGCCACTCCGGTTCCATCGTTTACATATCCATTGTAGTCCAGAACAAAACTGTTCTCAAGACTGAATGGATTGAACATCCAAGTTTGATTCCAAAAGAAGGTGTAGGCGGTGTCGTCAGAGTATATCTGCCCATCATCAGAACCGTCAATCGGATCGCCGTCACTGTGTGAATAGTACTGACTGTTGAAAGGATCAGTTTGGTCTGAGTCTACTAAACCGCAGTTCCCGTCATCGGGGTCATAATAGTCGGAGATACCATCGTTGTCGTCGTCCCAATCAGTGTCGTTCGGAAGGCCATCGCCATCGATGTCGGTGTCCAGATGGTTAGGTCCGTCGTCCCGGTACATCGAGCCGTTCAACAGGTGGAGGTCGTTATCGTCATCAAAATCACAGTTCTCGTCAATGTCGAGCCAGTCAAGGATGCCATCATTGTCATCATCAACGTCCTCCCAGTTGTTGATCCCGTCGCCGTCCCAGTCGTTGTTCCCGGTGAATGACTTACGCATCAAGACGCAGTTCTCGTGAGAGTTGACCGGATTTGGGTTGGCAAGACTCGGGCAATTCCAATTCTGCACCTCAGCGTCGGCCGATATCATGAACGGATCTTCTTCATTTGGTATTGAATCGTCATCGAGGTCGAATGCGATATTATTGGCGTCTGTGGCAGGGCCTCCGAGAGGGTTGTCAGGCATGGCTGTACCTCCCATGTCCACATCGAGCCAATCCCAGACCAAATCGTAATCCTGATCGATTGGTCGGTATCTATCGTCATCGAGATCGCGATCGTAGTCCATTTCGCAATCAATCCCGGGCACCTCTATCACTGTGTACTCTATCGGGTAGTCCCCAATCCCGTCACCGTTTGTATCGGTCTGGTAGCAGGTGTCCGGGATGCCATCGTTGTCATCATCAACGTCGTACATGTCCATCAGACCGTCGTTGTCATCATCTGTGTCAGCGGAATCAGGACTGCCGTCGTTGTCGTTGTCAGGGTCGATGAAATTGGGTATGCCATCACCATCAAGGTCACCATCGATAATCCTGTCAAAAGTCTGATTCCTAGGATGCCATGCCAGTTCGCGCATTACGTAGTCTACTCCTCCTACGAAAACGGAGTAATCGCCAGCAATATTGGCAGTCGATTCGACA
>Ga0315318_10000196_pt1 | contig 24567 bp, 21 predicted proteins | sample M1200m3416metaG_FD_203703 | JGI IMG/M metagenome (GOLD analysis project Ga0315318, IMG submission 203703) | Ammonia-oxidizing marine archaeal communities from Monterey Bay, California, United States - M1 200m 3416 | ecosystem: Environmental > Aquatic > Marine > Coastal | place: USA: California... | reverse complement strand
CCGAACCAAAAACCACCGTCTGCTCCGTCACTTGGTAATCCTTCTAGCGTATATTGTTTTACATTGCTTGGTGCTGTATGTAATATATCCCATGGTTTAGTTAAAGATAATTGTTCTACTATTTTTGAAGAATTATGAGTAGAAAATGCAAACATTGTCAAGCCATCATCACTAAATGCAACATAAGAAGAATAACTAGTACTAGCAAGGTTACTTACTTCACCTTGTCTTATTCCTGTAGATATATCCCAAGGAGTAGATAATGCCCATTGTTCTGGATCATTACTTAAATCAGTTAGGTACATACGTCTACCATCAGGGCTGAAAAAGATTCCCCTGTTATTTTGTAGATTTGATGGTGTTGCAGATCCTACAGAAATTTCTCTAACAAAACTTGCTGACATATCTGAAATATTATTAGAATAAATGGACGATAATTTTGCACCTCCACCATCTAATTTTAAAGAACTTGATGAAATTAAAACCTCTGAGTTTGGTCTAAAATCAATTTTTCCATCAAAGCTACTATCACCTATTGATTGGAATGTGCCATAAAATCTATTAACGCCAGTATGATAAGTCTCTGGTGCTAAAGATCCTGAAAGATTTGTTACCCATTGATCAACAGTATTTCCAGCATCGCCGGCGATATACAAATTCTTACCATCATGGGAAACATATAAACCATTTGGATCAGTATCTTGACCAGACACATCTATAGTATGATGTGCTGTAGCTGTTGATATATCCCAATTAGTTGTTAAATTATAAACATTGACTTCATCACCAGAAGAGCCAACAATATAAAATTGATCACCTGAAGGCTTAAATCTTATTCCCTCTACATTTGCCTCTTGAGAACTGATACTAAAATTTTGTAAATATGCAGCAGTCGTAATGTCGTATGGTGTGGATAATTTATATTGACTAACGTCGTCACCTGATTTGCCTACAATGTAAATATTTGTGCCATCTGGTGATATATCTATGCCAGTAGCATCTGTTTCTTGTGTAGCAATACTAAAAGTACCAGCTGCAGTATATTCTGTTCCATAGCCTTGTGTACCTTTATCAAATACCCACGGTTGAGTTAATTTTATCCAAATGATTGTATCATACTGTGCTCCAACTGAATACATATTCATTCCATCAGAAGAAAATGTAAATCCATTTGGATACTCATACGGCGAACCTGCGTTGGAACCAAATGGCAGAACAGAATTATACATTACAGCACTGTCTATATCCCAAGATCCAGATAAGTAATATGAATTAAGGTCCCAGCTTGAACTAAGACCAAACATACGTTTTCCATCTGGACTAAAATAAACGTCTCTAAAGTTTTGGAGATTTCCCTCACCCTGAACATTAAAATTCTTTGAGTAAGTGAAACCTGAAAGATTTATGAAACTAGATACACTCGCGGCATCTATATTTCCTTTTTCAACGTGTAGGGGAGATGTTGGTGATGTAGTATTTATACCTAATTTTGTACCATCAAATACTAAATTAGCTTCAGCATCCAATTCTGTCGTTGTAGCACCTACAGTTACCAATTCATTAGCAGTTGCATTATTTAATGCTGATATTGCACCTCCACCACCACTAGCAGCATCCCAAACAGCCTTTGATCCATCCCATTTTAGAAATTGTCCTGAACTTGGTGAGTCTTGACCTATTTTTGTAACATTACCAGAAGCATCAAATGTAAAAGCTGCTGTTCCACCAGCTTCTTTTAGTGAGCCACCGTCATCAATTATTATATCATTAGCTACTGTTAAGTTGCCCTGATTTAATATTGCACCACCATCAGTAACTTCAAAAACAGATGTTAATGAACCACCGCCGTATTTTGTCATAAATATATGACTAGCACCAGCTACATCATTTCTATAATAAATGTTACCTGTAGTATTATTTAGATATGCGTGAGAACCATTATGGTATAAAGAGAAATCTTCATCAGTTCCCAAATAAATTTGTTTATTGTCTGTAACATATATAGGACCACCAATATTAGTAGTGCCTGCTACATTGATTCTACCAAATGAACCAGTTGAAGTATATGAGCCGCTAAGATGACCATGTAATACGTGCTTATCATCAGCGCTATCACCTAATTGAAAATTATCGGAAGCCGATATATGTGTTGATGCTACTATTGGCATAGAAACATTTCCTCTGTCAGTTTACTATAAATAGACTGAAAGATCGTTTTTATAAAACCAGATTTAACTAAAGATCTTTTTATACCAGGGTCGACTGTCAACCTCTTCAAGCTTAAACCTATAAGTCTTTCCATTTCTGTGATTTAGTAAATACAGATCTTCTTCACCCTCTTGAATGGTATAATCACCATAAGTCCCGTCCACTTCATTCCCGCCTCGGGACTTATTGCTCATCATTAAGTCACCAACGTACAGATTAGCAAACCTGTAAGTTGCAGATCCAAGATCATAAGCATTATCTGCGGATGGTAGTATTGTTCCTGCTGACATACCGCCGCCTGCTGTATAAAGATAGCCAAAGGATCCAGTTGAAGATGATGAACCAGATATATTTCCTTCAGTCGAAATAAATCCAGCTGCGGTTATAGTACCAGTAGATGTATCGCTAGCATTATTCTTTATAAATGCATCAGCTACATTTACCGTTGCAGTTCCATTTAAGTAATCTACTGTTGCGTTAGTTCCACCTTCAACAATAACAATACCCTTATTGGTAGCATCACTATCTTCACCTGCAATTGTTATTGTGGTGCCAGTTGCTGATGTATTCATACCAGTACCACCAGCTACAGTTAAAGTTTCACTATCTAAATCTACATCTATTGTACCACTGTCTGACGCAACATCCATATCTTGTGCTGTAACTTGAGAATCAACATAAGCCTTAATACTTTGCTGTGATGCGAGGTGAGTAGCAGAATCAGATGCCATATTATCTTCATCTTTAAGTGCAGAACCTGCTATTGTACCAGTTACTGTTAAGACACTGCCATCAAAAGTTAAATTAGATTCACCCGTAACTGCTGCTGCACCTGTTGCAGTTATAACATTATTATTAGTCATTCCAGCAACTGAACTAATAGCTGCAGATGTAAGTCCTGTTATTCCGCCTCCGTCACCTTCTAAGTATCCAAACGAACCAGTTGAAGTTGATGAGCCACTTACGTGCTTTCCATTATCCATTAAAAGATTACTATAAAAAGTAGTTTCTGGGTATACCTTACCGGTTTGTGTATTTCCGGATGCTTGGGAACCTATATTAATGGTAGCACCGACACCATTACCTAATGTAGTAGTTCCTGATGTAGTTAAACCGACTAGTGTTCCTAAGCTTGTAATCGCCCCTTGAGTTGCTTGAGTTGTTGCCGTATTCGGTGCTAATCCTGCTATTGTAGATACAGCTCCTGCAGTTAGACCTGCTGCTGTTCCTGTCAAATTTGTTGCTACACCACTTGCTGGTGTTCCTAACGCTGGTGCAACCAAAACCATACCAGAAGCCATTGTTCCTTGAGCTACTTGAGCTGCGGGTAATGCTGTACAATTAGTTAATACGCCACTTGCTGGTGTTCCTAAAGCTGGTGTTGTTAATGTTGGTGCAGTTAAAGTTTTATTTGTTAATGTTTGAGTTTCAGTTAATTGTACAATATTGCTATTTGTTATAGATGTAATTTTAGTTGCATTTCCAACTGTTAAATTAGCTGCAGTTCCTGTTACATTTGTCATCACACCACTTGCTGGTGTTCCCAAAGCAGGAGCAACCAAAACCATACCAGAAGCCATTGTACCTTGAGCTACTTGAGCTGCAGGTAATGCTGTTGCATTTGTTAAAACCAAAGCTGAAGGAGTTCCTAAAGCCGGTGTTACTAATGTTAAATTTGTTAATGCCTCACTAAATGTAGCTGATCCCGTGACAGCTAAAGAGCCAGTGAATTGATGAGTATCATCCATTGTATCACCAAATACAGTTGATCCACTTGAAAAACTTTGAGTCATATGTGTGATAGAAGAGCTTACAATATAATTTATTGCTCGTAAATCACCATCAATTGCAAATGTTGCACCATCCCAAGTTACTTTTGAATCACCCTCTACTGAATTAGAGTCTGTAAATATTGCTATTTCATTATTAGTTCCATTTGTACCATCTAATAAAGTTGTTCCCCATACTCTTGAATCAATTTCATCTGTTAAAACAACACCTGAGCCATTCACAACAAGAACAGTATTGTCTGTACCAGTATCAATACCATTCAACGTTATTGTGTCATTAGAATCACTTCCTAATACAGTGTTACCAGTTGAAGATAAAGTTGTAAATGCACCAGCTGCTGCAGTTCCGCCGCCTATTGTTAAACCATTTATTGCTCCACCACCAGCACCATCTATAGAAATAGATTTGCCGGCCTGATCGTCAACACTAATACTACCAAGTGTTCCAACTGAAGTTATATTTGGTTGAGCTGCTGTTGAAAGTGTGCCAGCAAAAGTAGCACCAGCTAGAGTTACAACATTTCCTGCTTGAGTTAATGTTGCGTCACCGCTGTCCCAATTTATTACTCCACCCTCTGCTAAAAATACATCGCTAAAAGCAGTTCCTGCTGCTCCTATTGATGCACCATCATTTGCGTCTGGTAATAGTGAAGTATCTACCTTATATTGCGAAGCTGTAACCGCTGAACTAGCAGAGACATGTGAGGTAAAAATTGGCATTATATTTTCCTTTTAATTATTTTATCGTTATTAAATATCAATGTATATCGATTGTTAACTATCTTTAGCAATGAAAGCATCAATTTCACTCTCTATTTCTACAGATGTTAAAGCATCCCCGGTGGTGATATTAACAGGCGACATAGCAGTATATTTTGTTATTAAAGCTGCCTTATCCAGCTCTACCAAAGTAGATGGAATGTATGAGCCATCATTGATGGTTATACCGACTAATTTATTACCGGATGGATAGTATCCTCCGTCTTCTATGAAAGAAGGAATACATTTATTTCCATCTGAATTTCTATGTAATTTATACTCTACTATCATTTTCCTTCTCCAATTAAGGTCATATACTCTTTGTTTGTTATATCACTTTTTCCAAAAAGTCGTTTGCTAACTTCATCTGCATTATTTGAATACTTATCTTTCATTTCATCCAAAAAATCTTCAAGATGTAATGATGTTATTTTGTCACCACGTGCAACAAGCTCATTTACTAATGTTATATAGCCAGTTACTTCTGCTATTGCAATTTGAGCATGAACACCATATTGTTGTAAATACTCCAGTGAAGCTTCTTTTCCTCTACCATATTCTATTAAATTTCTATATAGTAATTCAAATCCTCTACGAGTATGATGAGCTTTCTCTTCTTGTTCGAATTCAGCCTCACTCCAATTATCAATATCATTAGTCTTTTTAATAGAATCATAAGAATCCATTAATATAGCTATATCTTTCAAAGAACCATTAGCTTTATTTTCTGTCATGGTTATTGAATGTTGTAATTTAATAGCACTTGCCTGTTCAACTTTACTCAAATCATCTTTTTTATCAAGTAATTTCTCTAACTCACTTTTAGATTTTGCCACATTATATTGAGCTTCATACAGCGCACTTTGTCTTTTTTCTATTTCAGCCATTACTTGTCTCATCATCCTCATAGGAGATTGACCAGAAAGCATTGTAAGTGTTGTTAAAGTTAAACTTGTCTGACTATTTTGTCTGTCAAAAATTCTTGTCTGATTTTGAATAGCAGGTAATCCAGTTGATACTCTTACCATTAGTTCACTACTTTTATCATTTACTAACACACCATTTTTGTGTGGTACTGTCAAATCCATTTTATATCCTTACACATATAGTGCTATTTATTATTGTTTTATTCATTTTAAGTACCTGAGCAAGAACCTGGAGTGCTTCTACCGGTAGTCAAGTCTCCAAAATCAACTGCATTTCCTGTAGATGCTATAGTTACATACTGTATGACATTGGATCTTTGCCCGCTGACGTATCCACCGCCCCATACTCCTTTTGTTCCATCGGAGCAAGCTCCTGGTGATTCGTTGCCGACAAGTAAGTCTCCAAAATCAGTTGCATTTCCTGTAGTTGCTATGGTTACATAATCAATGACGTTGGCGCCTGCGGTGCTATATTGTCCACCACCCCATAATCCTTTTGTTCCATCGGAGCAAGCTGATGATCCATATCTAGCAACAGTCAAGTCTCCAAAATCAACTGCATTTCCTGTAGTTGCTATGGTTACATAATCAATGACGTTGGTAGTGCTAGCACCACCACCCCATAAACCTTTTGTCCCATCGGAGCAGGATCCCAGATCATATCTACTAACAGTCAAGTCTCCAAAATCAGTTGCATTTCCTGTAGTTGCTATGGTTACATAATCAATGACGTTGCCACCACCAACACCGCCACCCCATAAACCTTTTGTCCCATCGGAGCAAGCACCTGTTAACCCTCTAGTTTCAGTCAAGTCTCCAAAATCGATTGCATTACCTGTTGTGGCTATGGTTATATAATCAATGACGTTGGTATAGGAAGAACCATCGTTTCCACCACCAATGACACCTCTTACTCCATTGGAGCTAGCACGCCCAGAGTGTCTACTAAGAGTCAAGTTTCCAAAAGTAGTTGCATTTCCTGTAGATGCTATAGTTACATAATCAATGTAGTTTGTAGCCCCAGAGGATCTATAACCACCAGCCCATATACCTCTTGATCCAAGAAAAGAAGGAGGAGGCTCTACTGTATTACCAGCAGTGCCTTGCCATACATTTTCATTTGAAGTTATATCAGTAGCAACAAATATTTCTCCAGACGTTGTATTTATCCAAGTCGAACCTACGCTGCTTGGATTTGTGGTTACTACTGGGCTACTTCCTGAAGTATAATCAAATACATTTACTGATGATAAATCCAAATTAGTCAAACCTGAACCATCGCCTACAAAGGTGTTAAATGTTGCAGTTCCGCCAGAAAAACTTGAAGCTGATGAGCCGCTTATTTTTGCATACGTACCTTTATGATGCTGATTCCATATATCAGAAAATCCGTAATTAGTAGTGTATGTGCCTGCAGGATATTTCTTTAATGCTATTGTGTAACCAAGATGGTTGCCCACCTCAGCATTAAATTCACCTGGATCTTCTGATGCTCCTGTTGCTATTTCTTTATAAGCTACACCAATATTACCTGGGTAGGTATGACCACTAGCTGAACTACTAACAAAACCAGTATAGCCACTTGGCCCTGCTGTAAACGACCTGGCTGAGCTCATTCCAATTGATACCACTACTGCTTTAGCTGTAACTGTCGTTATACTAGGTGTATTTGGTCTATTATTACTACCACCGTATTTCTGCACACTTGCATCCCAAAGATCATCTGGGTGTACATTTCGCCATGCTGTCGCTAAAAAATCTCCCCAAACGAAAGGATTGTTGGGAACAGAAGCATCAGGTGTTGCTCCCATTTTTTTATACCAAACATGTCCATAGTAATAATCATAAATGTTTGTAGCTCCTAAACTAGTATAGCCTTCAGAAGCAAACTGAGTAGCTGAGGGTACTGATGATGAACCGGCGTAAGCATAAAGGATAAGATCATCTTCCTGAAGACCAGAAATCATACCAGCAGCAGATCCTGTCGTCGTCCAACCAATAAACTCTATATCATCATCCCCACGTACTGCTGCGTGATCCATACTTAAAAACTCAGCATCAGCTATATGTATTTTTGCAAATGAACCAGTTGATACTGATGATCCGCTTATAAGAGTTGCAGTTCCATCTGAAAAAACACCAGTCGAAATACCAGTTAAATTACTTCCATCTCCAACAAATCCACCAGACGCAGATACGACACCAGATGCTGTAATGCTACCTATAAATTTATGTGTGTCATCTGCTGTATCACCGAATATAGTTGATCCACTACTAAATGATGTTGTCATATAAGTTACACTTGAACTTACGATATAATTTTGAGCAGTTATGTCACCAGTAAAAGTTGCAGTCGTTCCTATTAACGCACCTGTCATAGTACCACCTGCTTTTGGTAAAGCTGCACCTGCAGTAGTTGTTGTGCTTGTTAGAATTGCATCTCTTGTAGCTATGTCTACTCCGTCAAATGTAGAGTTAGTAGTGATAGCTCCCGTCATTGCGCCACCCGCTTTTGGTAAAGCGGCTGCATCAGTAACTCCTGTTATACCTGAACCATCACCTGAAAATTTTGTTGCTTCTACTTTGCCCCATGATCCTGTTGAAGTAATAGAACCACTTGAGTTACCTTGAACTTCAAGATTTCCAGTAATGACACCGTTTCCAGAATGTGTACCATCCCAATCATTAGCAGGCACACCTGTTAATCCACTTCCATCACCTTGAAAAGCTGTTGCTTTAACTGTAAAACCTGACGCTGTAATTGTCATATTAGACGCGCTTATTACAAATTTTGATGAGGATGCATGGCTATCTACAGTTATTCCTTTCGGATTATGTAGATCATCACCATACAGCGCATTATGTTGCTTTGGCATTTCTTAGGCTCCTGTTATGTCTCTAATAGCTACTTGCTATTATAAAATTATTATTTACGTCAACAACGTACTTTTGATTCAAAAAAGAATCTGAATCACTATCAACGACGGCATTTTCTGCTGTTGTTGGATCTAGACCCGCTGCTGTTGTTTTCTTTACTGCTAAGGTTCTAATTTCTGCTCTTGTTGCAGTTTTTTTAACATCTGCTGATAAGTCTGCTGTTTTAAAGACCTCTAATTCATAATCATCATTTAATTGTAGACGTGCAACCTCTTCAGTACCATCATAGACCCGGATCTTATCTAAGTCGATTGAAATATATTTATTACCAGTAATGAGAGGCATAATTATTCTCCGTTTAAACTATACAAAGATAAATATTAGGAAATATCAAATTATTTTATTCTACTTGTTCTATTATAAATTTAAATTTGGCACCAGTACGTCTATTAATTAAAAATAGATCATTTTCGCCCTCTTGGATTGTCCACTTACCAGTTGTTCCATCAATATCATTTGGGCCTTTTTGTTCATTGGATAACTGAATATCTGCAGTATATAGATTAGCAAATCTTTTTGTATCTGATCCTAAGTCTACTGTTGCGTCTGTTGAAGGTATTACGTCCCCTGTCATACTTAAGGAGCCTGTAAATTGATGTGTATCATCAGAAGTATTACCGAATACTGTAGAACCTGAACTATATGATTGTGTTAAATGTGTTACTGATGATGATACTATATAATTTTCTGCTATTATGTCACCCTGTGTAGTGATATTACCTGTAACACTTAATGTTCCCGCTTTTACTTGTCCAAAAGACCCTACAGAAGATGCGGAACCAGATACGTCGCCTGACGTATATAAAGATGACAGCATTGCACTGCTGCCTGATGTTATAACTTTTTTCCAACTTGGCATTTAATTACTCCTTACGGTTGGTTACTCATGTGAGCCCACTTCCCAATGCAGCCATACATTAGGCCAATAAGACATTTAAAATTTAGTTTTCGTCTTCAACAGTCATTTCAATTTCATCACCCATACCAGATATTTGATACATATTTCTTATCTTACTCAAAACATTAACAGCCTGAGTTAGATATTTTCCTGGTATCATAGATGATTGTATTAGTTTATGTAAAAACTCTAACTCATCTTTATCAAACTTTAAAACATCATCTAGCAGAACTTTGGTCTTGTTCTTCTTACTTATCAAAGCCATATTTTGAAACCCTTTTTAGATATAATTATGTTAACCGACTCTAATCCAAATATCATCTGCTGCTGTGATGTACATTTCACCTTCGCCATAAGAACCAGAAGTAGAATTCGGGTTAGTGGCTTGATCTATGTTTACTGTTCCTACGAATGCTTCTGGAACAACTGTGTTTGATCCTGATGCTTGCACACCTTTTGCTACTGCCCATCTATGTTCTGATGAGTCGCTATAAATAGCAGATCCTGACTTATCAGCTGATCCACTCTGGACAATTAAACCACCATCCCAACTATTACCTGCAGATCCTGTTCCTGCAAAAATAAAGTTATCTTCAACAAGAAGATTCTGTGTATCCAGCGTTGTTGTAGTACCGCTAACAGTTAAGTCACCAGTAATTGTTAAGTCTTGAAAAGTAGGTGTTGCAGCGACCAGTTCAGAAAAATTAACTGACAAAGCTGCACCACTTAAAGCGATACCTGAACCTGCTACATCAGCATGAAATTGATTTCCTGTTAAAGTGCTATTAGCTACTTTTTCTTTTGTTACTTGTAAATTGGCTATAGCTGCTGTCTCTATAGCATCATTAGCAAGATGTTCAGTATCAACTTGATCATCAGCTATTTTAGCACTTGTTATTGCGTCTGCAGCTAGTTTATCTGTTGTTACTTGTAAATCGCGTATATGTATTGTGTCTATTGAGAGGTCTACGTATTGATCACTATCAATAGAATTAACACTCATATGTGCTAAATCTACTGAGGCAGCTGCTAATTGAGCAGAATCAATAGCATCATCAGCCATCAAAGCATTAGTTATTTGATCATTACCAATATGGGCAGTGTCTATTGACGCATTTGTAATATGTTCACTATTAACAGCATCATCAGCTAATTTTGTGCCATCAATAGCATCATTTGCTATCATACTTGTTTCTACTGATGTTCCCTGAATTGTTGCTACTCCACCTGCTGCTATATGTACATCCCCACCAGTTACATTTGCAAATATACTATCTTCTAAATTACTAAATGTGATAGATTTTTCAGTTCCATTATCAGATACCTGGAATTTATCTTGTGTCTGATGTAATGTTGCTGCTCCGTATGGATCTAATGCATCAATATCTTGCGCTACACCTGTTAATCCTGAGCCATCACCAACAAATTTTGTTGCTTCTACTCTACCAAATGAACCAGTTGAGTGGATTGATCCTGAGATCTTTGTACCAACACCGCCTGTACTGAGAAGATTTCCGGAAATTGATTGAGCACCAGTTACTGTAAATGTGCTTCCGTCATGAGTTAAGGTAGCTTCTGCATTTACTGCTGATGAACCGTTGGAAGTTAGTATTCTATCTGACGTTCCACCGTTTGTATAAGTAGAAATTGCTGCAGATGTTAAATTTGTTATTCCTGAACCATCACCTTGAAGTAATCCAAATGAACCAGTTGAGTTGATTGATCCTGAGATCTTTGTACCAACACCACCTGTACTGACAATATTTCCTGTAGTTGTTACTGTACCAAATGAAGCTGCACTTGCTGCACCTAATCCTAATGATGTTGCTGCTGTATCACCACTTTCAGCTACAAAATTACTACCATCACCAACAATAAAATTACCATTAGTTTTAGCTAAAGCAGCTATATCAGTTAAATCAGCGTCGTATGCTTGCACATTTGTTCCGATTACTAATCCTAAATTTGTTCTGGCGCCCGCCTGAGATGATGCTCCAGTACCTCCATGTAAAACTGCTAAGTCTGTGTCAAGTACTACGCTAGCTAGTTCCGGTGCTGAACCACTTACGATTACCTTTTTCCAATTTGCCATTTTTATTCTCCTCTAAGAATGGGATTCAAAGAACACAGATCTTCTGATTCGATGAATATATTAATTCTGTTATAAATATTGAAGCAATGAATTATTAATTTACTTAAATGCATTATTCATGCCCTAAATACCACTCATTGCTTCCGGAGTAAAACATTCCGCCTGCAACAGCGTTTGGTGTAACATTCAATGGGCTAAATACAACAACCTTGCTGTCTACTTTAAATACCAATTCATCGGAACCATTATATATTTCTAATTCTGGCGGTGTGCCAGACTTAAATAAAAAGCTAGAACCTGTTAACTCATTTATTCCACTATTCTCGTTCCATACAGTACTACCATAGTTAAAATCAGTATTCACAGTCAATGTGTCTATTTGTAGTGATCCGGTAATCGGTGCTGATGTTGTAAGAATTGATTCTACAGTTTTTGTTCCATCTTCTTTAAGGAAATATAATTTGCCATCTTTTGTATTAACAGCTAATTCTCCTAGAGACATAGAACCTGTATCTGGAACTTTGTCCGCGATTGCAGACCTCTTAAGCTTAACAGTCTGTGCCATTATATAATAGCTCTCCTAAGTTGAATGGGTATATACCCAAAGTAATGTTTTTGTAAGGCTATATAGCCTCTTAATTAAATATGAAAATTACTAAAAAGAACCACCATCGATTACAACATTTGATACAACTGACTGTCCTGCAACTTCTATATAACCAAATGAGCCAGTTGTAGCAGCTGTTATAGCACCATCTAATAAAATGCTACCCGTAAATTGGTGAGTATCATCAGCTGAGTCACCAAATTGTGTTGATCCACTTTGAAAAATAACAGACGAGGTAATATATTGTGTATAAAATTCTTTAGCTGTAATACTACCTGCAACCTCTAAATCACCTGATAAATTTATATTTGAAGCAGAGATATATGATGCTGATAATGATGTAAATACGGGATTGTCTGATATCCCTATTGTTTCGGTGACTGATGTTGTGCCATCATAATATATGTTGTTAAAAACTAAATTATTTCCAGGTTGTAATGTTAAAACTTCCATACTACCAGTTCCAGTACCACCTCCAGAACTTTCTGATGATCCGCCTCCGCCTCCCATAATAGTTGTTGTCCCTGTGCCTACAATTCCTGGATCAGGTGTTACTATTGTAGAATCTACATTCTCATTCATCACCATCTGTGTTGGTGTAATGAATTGTTGTGTTGTGTCTGCTGTTGGTGGATATGAATCAGGTAGCAAATATCCATTTAATGTTACAGAAAAATTTGTCTTTATATTCCTTCTATTTTCTTCAAACTCACTAGCATCATCAAAGCTATCTATTGTTGCCCTAAATCTAAACTTACCTGTCTCACCCCAATATGACCCCTCTGACCAATTAATTTTTTCAATAATACCATTCATTTGATCTGTAAAACTTGTCCATATTGTAAAGTCATAACTTAAAACAACATAGTCAGGCACAGCAACAGAGTACATTTCTTTTTTTGGTATTGTTCCCTTTGTTGCAGAAAATTTATCATAACGGTTTACCTTGCTATAATTAGATTGAAAAATATGATGTAATTTTGGATTTGTAGGATCTAGTTTGTCAACTGGGACTGTTGTATCTTTTGTCATAGATGTTCTTCTAAAAACTATAACAGGACAAATAATTTTTCTTTTTTTATCCCTTACAAATCCTTGACGCTGTATTGCATACCACTTCTCAGGATTTGCATACATTATTGGTACCTTAACTTGCTCACCTGCCTCTTTAATATCCGGCTTTATTATATTATTAAAATACCAATGAAGGGCAGAATCTATATCTAGTAAACCAACAGATAAGCCACGAATCTTATCACCAATTCTTGATATTTCTCTGCCTCTGTTTATTTTATCAGCTGCTGTCTGTCTGTTTGCTGGTACTAATTTTGGCATTATAATGATTGATTTGTTACGACATCACCAACTATGATTGTCTTTTTTGTGAGTGATTTTTGTGTTGTAACAATTTTATCAAAGTGTGCAGGTACTAAATAGCCTTTTAGTGTCACTGAGAAATTTGTCTTTATATTTCTCTGTGTTTCATCATATTCACTTGCATCTTCAAAACTATCTATTGTTGCCATGAATCTAAATTTTCCGGGTTCTCCCCAATACGATCCTTCTGACCAGTTGATTTTTTCAACTATGGAATTTTGTTGATCAGTAAATGCTGTCCATACAGTAAAATCATAACTTAGCGTTATATAATCAGGGACAGCAATACTATGTAATTCTTTCTTTGGTATTATTCCTCTTGTAGCAGAAAAATTATCATAGCGATTTTCATTTGTGTAACGAGACTCAAATGTTTGATGAAGCTTTGGGTTTGAAGGGTCTAGCTTATCAACAGGCATGCTAGCATCCTTAGCAAAACTAGTTCTTCTAAATGCTATTGCAGGTGTGATAATTTTTCTTTTTATGTCTCTAATCCATCCATCTTTCTTGATTGACTTCCATCTTTCAGAATTTGCATATATTACAGGAACCTCAACTTGTTCACCTGCCTCCTTAATCATGGGCTTTATAACATTTTTAAAATAATAAAATAATGCAGAATCGATTTCTAAAAGACCGATTGAAAAGTTTGAAGTTTTATCTTTTAATCTAGAGACGTCCTCCCCTCTATTTCTTTTATCTGCATCTGATTGTATATTTGCAGGGATAATCTTAGCCATAATTAACCCCTTATTCTTTGAATATTAACTCTAGATTGCTCTGATAAGAATGCTGTCACAACAACAGAATGATTTTGATTGGCTTGCCCACCTACTAATTGGTTCTCATTAATAGAATTTATTTCCCAATAAGTATAGTTCCAGTCTATTACATCCCCTAAGTCAGGAACAAAATCTCCGGAATCTATTAATGATTGTCTAAGAAATGAAAATGTTGCATTTTGATTTGAATCTGGTCCAAACTCTGATGTTTCAAAATCAAAATCTTCTGCTTCTATAAGACATGCTAATTTAACACCGTTTTGATATGATCTTCCTTGAGATGCTTCACCATAAAAATTGGTTTCTGTTTCATAAACAGAGACTTTATAAATTACGACTTCTTGATTTATAACGCCTGTTTTATTATTTACAGGGTCCCCTAAAAGCTCTTTATTAATTGTATCAAAGAAATTTAAATCTCTTGATCTGATAAATCTTCCGGCCATTGGTTTATCCTACATAAATATTAAGTGGTACTTTGTTAAGTTTTTCTTGTAGTCGCATACTTTCTTCACTATCTGTTTCCATTAGTACACGTCTGCTAGTTTGTTCTAGTGTTTCTCTTAATTCTGAGATGAGTATTTCTTTATCTGACGCTGCCTCTGATCTGAGTGTCTCGCCATCCATTGTAAATTCAGAACCAGGTATGGGTATTGACCCAAACTTACTTCTAATATTACCTAAAAGCTCTTTACATAACACTAATCCATATTTTCTAATCCACTGTTTACCTACATCATTGATAAATTGATACTCCATATTATCATAGGGTGCATTAGAATAGTCTGAAATTACATTTGGTTGCTCACCGCTTCCTGTTACTAGTGTATTACTTCTTTCAGACGTTAGTATATAGTCAAAATATAATTTGTGATTTGTGGTTGGCTTAGGAAATAGTCTTAATTTGTTATTAACTAGTGTAAATGAATATTGAGATTTTCTTACCATGTCATTAAATTCTATAGATTGTATTCTCAATAAATCTTCAAATACTGGCATTAGAGTAAAAGATACACCAGGTGAATAATCACCGAAGCCAAATGATTGAAGAAAATTTGCAGTATTAAATCCTGTGGTTGCGTAAGGATCATAATATTTGTTTACTGCTGGTGTGCTATCATGGTAAACTTTCTTAATTTCCATAGCAGCACCTGATTCAGATGCAGCGCCATATAAAGCATTAAGATCATATTCTTGTGTACCGGATATTGCACTAATACTTCCTTTTTTCCAGTCAACAAAACCTCCGGCTCCTGCTTCAGTTCCGTATTGTTGGCTTAAGAATATAGTCCTGCCAAGTGTTGGCGTTACTTTTTTACCAGATAAATTTGAGCCTGTTGATTGTCCTTGTAAGTGCAGTAGATTATCTCTTATATTAAACTGATTAACTTGAGCGCTATATTCAGTAACTGCTTCTTCAAAACAGGCGTAAAAAGATCCAGATTGCATTTCAATGTCGACAATAGGGTAGCCTAGCCTTCTTGCAGACCAGTCTGCGAACTTATCTATTGATGTTGCATAGTCACTATCAGTATCATAAAACCCATAAGGAGTGTTACCTGCTGAAAATGAACTACTTCCTTGCCATATTGGTACAGCCATATTTTATTCTCCAATTAGAAATATTTCTTTCCTTTTATAAATATCAAAGAAATCATAATAGTATAACGAAATAAAAAAGGGGCTCAAAAAGAGCCCCTTTAATAGATTGCAAATAAGACTAGTTGTTAAACTTGATCTGTATTTGCGACGTTTACTAAGCCATAGAACTCTGGTCTTACCATTTTCTTAGCATAGCGCGTCATTACACCACGACGTGGAGTAAAGTTGGTTGGATCATAAACAACCGGTGTCAAGATCATAGGCACGTAAGGTGCATATACAGCGCCAGTTTCTAAGAACTGAGCACCCCTGAATCCCAAGAGGATTTGATCATCTTGTAGATAAGGGTTCTTGTACACGTTAAATCGGTTTGTTAGTGAACCAATCTTTTGAACGCCCATTGCGTAAGATTTGGTTACGTCTGCATCAGAATCTGTAGAAAATCCAGGAATTACTTCAAGGATAGTAGCAACTTCAGGACTTACGACCATAAAGTTTGCGCCACCACGAAGAGTTTTCTTGTGGATTGCGTTAGAAACTGACTGACACTTATGACCAAGGGTCTGATACCAGTCGCCTTTAGTGTAAGCATTTGAACCAGCTGATACTTCAATAAATGAATTGGTACCAGATTGATATTCAAATCCTACTTTTGCACTCCAGTTTTCAGTCTTAGCTGAAGCATTTTGTTTCAACATGTCAACGATTTCCATATCAATTTCCATTGATACGTACTCAGACAACATAGAAGTCAATTCTGCTTCTGCATCCACAGCGTGGTATGCATTAAGATCTTGAGCAAGCTCAGGAGTCCAGATAGCTTTCAGTTTGCGAGTCTTTGCAGTAATCGCAACAGATTTCATCTGGATGTCTACTTCTGGAATACCAGCATTCTTTTCTTCAGGATTAGATCCTTCAGATTCAGATACTGCTTCAAAGTCACCACGAGTGGTGTCTGTTGGAGCTAAATGATACCAAAGATGCCATTCACTGCTAGCAGCGTTACCACCACCAGCACCTGAACCAGATACAATCATAGTGACTGTATTTCCGGAAACAGATGTAAATGCAGGGTAAATTGCATGAACATTTGAGCCAGTTATAGCCCATGCTCTTGCACCATCTTTATCAGAACCCGTGGGTGCATCAAAAGTGATCTTTTTTAAGAGACCGGCTGCTGCCGATGCACTTAATGCAGTATCATGACGTACGTCTGCAACAGATGCTGTTGCGAACGTTTCATTCGCTGTGGTTGTTTCTTGATCATTGATCGAGTAACCCCACTTGCCGCCGCCATAAAAGCCGCCAGCTGGATCGCCAGATGAGGAAGTATTACCGTGAAGATCTGAATCTTTCGCGTGTAATTTTCCGCCTTGCATAGTTGAACCATACTTGAAGTCTAGATAAAAAATCAGACCAGACGGTAGGTTCATAGGTTGTACAGATACAAATTCCTGCGCAGAAAGTTCAGCGAAAATTCTACGAACCAATGGAAGGGCTACGCCACTCCACTGTTCTTGATTTGCATTTTGTCCTGCTTGTGAAGCTTCATCGATAAGCTGTTTTGCTTGGTTTTCAAGCAATACTGCCATACCTGATGTTTCACTCTCATTTGCCATTCCTTCGAGTAAGCCTGTCGGCGCCCATTTGGTGACCAATTTGCGAGAGGATGATAAAAGCTCATTATGCGGATTGTACCCACCCATTACGTCTTTGAGTTGTGAATTGTAATTAGACACAATGTTTCTCCTTTAAATAATGTTAGCTAATTTCTTCATGCGGGTTTTAAAATCCACATGTTCACCGATGATAGTTTGTCTACCTTTGGTAGAAGCTACAGGTTTTGAAGCTTGACTCTTTGTACGAGCTGATTCATTAACAGGTTTACGTTTCATAGATTCAGCAAATGTAGTATAAACAAGTTTAACTTCGCGTACGTTAGCAGCTCTGTCAAATTGTTCAATAACTTTCATTTTCTGTTCTTGTGAAACATTTCTGCTTCTAAATAGCTTATTCGTATAAAGAAGTTTTGCGTTAAGAAGATTTACTTCTGACAACTTTTCCTTCAAATACTGTACTGTTTGCTTATACTCTGCGAGTTCAGCGTGTACGGATTCTTCAGGTTCAGCCATAGGAGCTTCCTCTTCTTCTTCTTCTTCATCACCTTCTTCAGATAATGCTTTGATAATTGCTTCAAGATCAAGTTCTTCTTCAGCGGGCTCTTCATCAGCAGGTTCTTCAGGGGCAGGAGCTTCGGGAGCTTCTTCCTCTTCTTCACCTTCTTCTTCCATTGCCATTTCAGCTTCGAGTTCACGTAGTACTTCTTCAAGATCTACGTCATCGCCAGCCATTGCTTCAGGTTCTTCTTCTTCTTCGTCTTCCATATCAGGGACAGGAGCTTCTTCTTCTCCGTCTTCTTCACTGAAAGGGTTAGAGTTTTCACCTACAGCTTGATCAGGCGCCTCTTCAGCTTCATCATCTTCATCGCCTTGAGCAGAAGGTGAACCTTCTTCTTCAGGGCCTTGACCATCGTCATCATTAGATTTGTCACTTGGCTTCTTGTTATCAGCTTTACCAATATCTGAACTGTCCATTTCTTCTTCTACGGAATCATCCGCAGCAAATGGGTCAGCTTCATCACCGGCTTCATCGCCGGCATCGGCTTCCTCTTCCTCGTTTTCCATTTCAGCTTGTAGCTTTTTGGAAAGCATTGATTTCAGATGAGGTGTAAAGGCTTCTTCGAGGGCTAGTTTTGCATTTGCTAGCGCAGTTTCGCGTACAGCTTTTGCGTCAGCAATTGCTTCTTGTAATAGTTTATCCATTTGGATTCTCCTCTTAGAGGTTTACATTTGTATAGTTATTAAGGAACTATAATCAGAGTTGATTAATTCGAAACACTCAACGAATGTGAGTGCATTTATATTTTTTATAAATATACCTAATATATTTTAAAGTTCAGCTTTTTTTGAACGAATTTGAGCACGACGTCTTGCCTTAGCATTCCTATCTCGTTTTATTGCTGAAGGTTTTAGATAAAATTGTCTTTGTTGTAACTCATGCAGTATTCCTGCATCTTTAACTTTACGTTTAAATTTACGTAACGCCCATTCTATTTTGTTATCTATAACCTTGATTTGTATTGCCATTTATTCCTCTTCTTTTTTGTCGTCATGTTGCCTATATGATTTACTTTCTTCCGCATCATTTATTGCAAAGTAACGATTTAGAATTGTACCCATATCTTCATATAAGGCAGCCATTCTATCTTGTAATGCTTGAGCTTCAGTTGCAATTTTAGAAAATGATCCCGCCTGTTTTTTAAGATCATTCATATTTCTTTGTACAGTCACTCTATCAAACCATTCAGAAGCTTCTTCTACAACATGTTTTTGTGATGCCTCTGCTATTTCTTTAAAAATATGACCAACTTCTGCTAAATTATGTTTTTTATAAATTGACGGACCATAAGTCTGGAATTCTGCTACAGTTTTAATAAGATCTTCCCTGTTCATAAGCTTATTAGCATCTTCTTTAGCTACAAGATCTTTAGCCATTTGCAATAATTTTGTACCTTGAGAGCCTTTCATATCCCCTATTGCTTCCATAGGAACTATGCCCCCGATACCGATACTTTCGTTTAATATATCTTTTAATTTTGTGCTCTTTGCCATCTTATTTTCCTATTAAAATGTTTCTTATATCAGACTCAACATTTGCCCATTTATTAGTGGTAGTTGACGATCCTTTTGATTCATGAACTGGCTGCAGAAATGCGCCATGTGTTGAAGGATTAGAGACAAAATCAAATGCGATTAATTCAAAATCGTTTTGGACCTCGTCTTCATTTCCTTCCTGCTTAATTGACCCTAAGCCTCTAGAGCTTATACCTAATTTAATACCTGATTTAAATAATTCTCTTAAAATATTGCCTGCTGGTGTGCTAAGTACTTCAACAGTACCTACTAAATCATTATTTTTCCAATGCATCTCTAAAATATTGTGCGAAACATTTTGTAAATTAACAACAGAGCTGTCGGGATGATCTAACTCGCCCATTGCTCTACGTTCTTTGATAAATTCAGACGTATATTTATTAGCTTCTCTCATTAAAATTTCTTTAGGGTATATTCTACCATTTTGATTTTTTGCTTCTGCTCTTTGCAAAACACCATTAACAATTAATCTTCCACCATTTTTGGCTGATGATTCATTAATATCACTTCTAGAAAAGTTAAAAGGGATTGTATCTACTAAAAGTTGCTTCATTATACTAAGTCCTTTATTCTTGTTGATAATCTTATTAATTTTTCTGAAATTTTGTTAAGTGCTACTTTTGTTCTTTCCATATAGCTACCAGATTCAAATTGCATTTCATTTTTTAGTTTAACATTATACTTTACTGCCTTGTCAATCAAAGAAATACTATCTCTTATAGCTACCATTGATTTAGCGATCTTTTGCTTGGTAGATAACTCTTCATTATTACGCCATTGATAATAATTTTCTTTAACTACTGCCATTCCATTAGATAATTTTAATTCTTCCTCATCCTTCTCATCATCACTAAATGCGTGTGGTGTAGAATACTCCCCGCCAGCACTGGCAGCTGTATTCATTTCCTCAATTTCTTGTTGAATAATTTTTCTAATGAGTTCTACTAATTTTTTATTTTGTTGCATAATGTACATCCTCTAGAAGTTGATAAAATCTCATTAATTTTAAAACATTATAAGTATGTTGCTTAGTACTATATTTGATACCTTCTATTAATTTAATACACTCTTTAATTTTTATCTTTACTACTTTATCATCAATAGTTGGTAAGGATTTTTTTAAATTAAAAGAAATACCTTTAAAGCTTGATTGTAAGAAATCATTTAGGCCATTTGTATTTGAAATATTATTAATATACTCTCTTAAAACATCTTTTTGATTCTTAGAAAGTGATTTATATTTTTGATTAAACTTTTCAATTAAAATTTTGTAAGTTATACTACGTAAATCTTTATTTTCACGACGTAATGCCATCATTAATTCTGTCTCTTTTGTCTTTTTATCAGACGTCATATTCTCTACAATAGTGTAGTGATTTTTAGAAAGAATTACAGGATTACTATAGTCTTCATTCAAGACATTGTTTACTGCTGCTAAAATTCTATAGTTGCCTACACGAGATTTAAAAAATTCATTCATATCAAAACATTCTTTAATGCTCTTAATGAGATTGTATTTTTCCAATTTAAGCTTACTTTGATTTATAACTTTACTGTAAGCTTTTACTGTTGTCTCGATTAAATGTTCAGCTCTTTCTGCTGATTTAAACTTTGATTCAATAAGCACATTAAAAAGCTTATTTTCTTTAAAAAGTTCTGACCCTTTATGAAAGTTCTTTTGCAATATTTCAGTTGCTAAAGAAGAGGGTACATTATTCAAAATGTCCACTGTTATTTGTCTTGTAAGTAACTCAAATAAAAGACCTGTATTTCTATATTTAGAATGTTTCATTTATACCCTATGCTAAATTATCATCTATAAATATAAATTTATTTCTTTTTTGTTTTAGTCTTTTTATCATTAAACTCCTCTTCAATCTTATCAACTTCTGTGATCATTTGTTTTTCTTTATCACCATAATGTGATTTTAGCTTATTAAAGTGTGATAGTGCTAATGGGCTTTTTCTATACTTGTGTCTTATTTTGTTAGACTTGCTAGGCTTTCTTACATTTGCGTAATCATGTTTACCAAGTACATCACGGACACCACCAAGCCTACTTCTGTCTTCCTGATCTCTTCTAGCAGACTTCTTTTTCATTACTTTTTTTCTTGACTTATAGTCCTCTTCCTCATCAAACATTGCGCCAGTAGGAACACCCTCATCACCTGTTTGATCTAAATTGCCTGGTGTCCCTTCAGGTGCCATTGCAGTTGCCATATCATAAGGCGTTCCAATAGCTTGACCTGACTGTACAGGATCATTGCCTTCCATTTCAATTTGTGAAAGCCTAAAGGTTTGTTTTTTATCAGCTATTACTTCTAGATCAAGCTTTGCAACTTCTTCATCAGAAAATAAGAAGATATTATCATACACCCATTGTGAAGAAACTAATCCAGCCGTTGCCATGCTATCTGCTAGCGTAGCTTTCTTTTCCCATAAATCTAATCTTTCATGCTCATAAATTGTAGATGGGTTTGTTAGTATTAAATCAAAGTCTACTAATCCAGAATCAGTGAAACCTTGTGAATAGAGGTGTGCTACAGCTATTTTTGTGAGCTCACTAACAACAATTCTTTGAATTCGTTCTATAGTACGAGCAAATCTAACATCTTCAGCAGCCAATGTAGCTTTAGATCCAACTTGTTCTTCATAACCTAAGAATGCTTTCGGAATTTTAAGTGCTGCTAAAAGTTTATTTCTTAAATACTCAATATCTTCTACTGCTTCATAAGTTAGCCCTGGTAAAGATTCTATTGCTGTCCCACTATCACCACCACGTACTGGTAAATAGAAATCTTCAGTAAGATTTTGCATATTATACTGTAAATTATAGTCACCTGTTGTTTCATCTACAACTGGAGCCTTTTTCATCTTATCGATGATCCTTTTCATGTATGTATCTACTTCACTTGGTGGTAAATTTCCAATATCAATCTTAAATATTCTTTTTTCAGGAGCTCTCATGATTCTATGGATCAACATAGCGTCTTCCATAAGACTTAATTGTTTCCAAGTCTTTCTACCACCCTCTATCATTGACTTGCCGTATGGCAGATAGTTTGAATCTGACAACATTCTAAAATGTGCTATCTCAAAATTTTCAAATTCTGTTCTGGGTGCATTTCCTGCTGCATTTCTCGGATCTGTTGTATCTAATATGTATTTTACTTCTTGAGGATTTTCAGGATTCCATCCTTCAATTCTAGATACATCATACGGAGACAACGGTTCTACATTAATAACTCCCCATTTTTCTTGTACATTTAAATGCAGATAAAGATCACCATATTTTACTAAATTTCTAACCCACGGCCATAAGTTAAATTCTATATTCAGTATGTCATAAAAAAGATTGTGTAGAATATCTTTTATTTGATTATTATTACTTTTAATTTCAAGTACATTACCATACTCTGACTTCATTGTTGATTCGTCTGCGTACACATCCATTGCTGAAGAAATAATTGAATCATCATCCATAGCTTCATAGTCTCTAAACAATGATATTCTTTGAGCTTTAGCTAGCTCTCCTGAATACCCCATATAGCCACCGTAGCCTGCTGTTGTAGAAAACATTCGAGTGTAACGATCCATTAATTTCCTGGATCCTATTTGCATCTTGTCTGTATCTACAATTTTTAACTTTTTTCCGCCAACGTTTCTTACAATAACGTTAGTAGAAAATAATCGTCTAATTCTATCAAAAAATGTATCTTGTTTTGCCATTTTACTCTTTACCTATTAACCAAGTTAGTGATTCTTTTTTATCGCCCACAGGCATCTTCCAGCCCCAGTCTTCTGTTTCTTCAACTTTGTATACACCAGCATTGCCACCTATTTTTTCCATTGACTCTCTTGTCATTCTCATATTTTCATCATGAAGTCTCAGTGCTGTTTCCCTTATCCAGAGACCGATAGCCATACTCATAACTAAGTCATCATTATACCCTTTTAAAGCTTCCGGTTTCCCATTATTAAATATAAATACAAATAATTCCTCTATCAATCTAATGGAATTTATTTTTAATTCTTTTTCTCTAACAAAATGAGCTAGTTTTTCTATAATAAGAGGCCTACTTTTTAGTGATGTTGTGAAGCCTGGAACCATTTGTTTGTTTTCATTTTTATATTTGTTCGTATACTGCCTATTAACATCTACATATCGTAAATCTTTCTTCATCCAGAATAAATTTCTATAATCTCTATCTATTATTATCTGTAATACTGCCCAACCAACATTATTGTTCTCAACAACCATCAATGCATCATTATATTCTGTTGCTACTGACATTAATATTCCAGCGAATCTTGTTGTGCCTTCTTTTGACTTATATTCTGCAACTTGTTCAAGTGTTTCTAAGTCTAATACATGAAAAGCGGAATAATCAGCACCATCTCCACGAGCAACATCAGCGCTAAGTATGTACCTTTTGTTTAAAACAGGCTGTGACCATATCCACATTGCGTTATCATATCGTTTTTCAATTGGTTTTTGTATAAAATTGTCCTGATACTCTTTTAAAATTACGCCAGGGATTACAGATTGACCTGATGTAATAAAGTCACAGTCACACTCTTGTGCTGCCATATCAGGACCCAATAATGAATTTTGTTCATCTCTCCATGTTTGTCCTCTATTCGGATGAACAGTCCAGTGTAATTTTATAAAATTAAAGCTATTGGCACCTGTCTCAGCATCTGACCATGTCTTATGGAACCAGTTTCCCATACCATTTGGTGTAGATAAAGCAATACATTTACCACCTGTAGCTAGTGTTTGTTGTGCTGCAGCCCATATTTCATCAATATTTTTGATAAATGCTGCTTCGTCTATAATCAATAATGACAATGCCTCAGAACGGCCTGCTTCACC
>Ga0315318_10000192_pt1 | contig 24680 bp, 26 predicted proteins | sample M1200m3416metaG_FD_203703 | JGI IMG/M metagenome (GOLD analysis project Ga0315318, IMG submission 203703) | Ammonia-oxidizing marine archaeal communities from Monterey Bay, California, United States - M1 200m 3416 | ecosystem: Environmental > Aquatic > Marine > Coastal | place: USA: California... | reverse complement strand
GATGTTTGAGGCAGTTATTGCTAGCCTGAACGATCTAGATTTGACAGCGGAAGATAAGTACGCACTGAAAAATTGGCAAACGGCTGATATGAAGCCCGGATCTGTGTTGATGAATTATCTTGCTGAAAAAATAAATGGTGAGGTTCAGGGTCAGCATGATCGTTCTGAGGTGTCACCGATTAAAAAGCCTGATTGGGCTTGAAGCTAATTTTGAATTTATGTCAGGTGCGGATGATATAGGCCCTCATGTAGAACTCGATCGAGACGAATCGGGTGTGTACACGATCACGTTAAATCGCCCCAGCCGGATAAACGCGATCAATCTTGCGATGCGCGATGAGTTATGGCAGATATTTCTATTGCTCAGAGATGATCCGACAGCTAAATGTGCGATCTTGAGAGGCGCTGGAATAAAGGGATTTTCTGCTGGTGCAGATATATCAGAATTCGGAAGTTCGCCTTCATTACATGAGTCACGTGAAGCTCGTTTGAATCGAGATTTATGGGGATTAATGGCAGAACTAGATATCCCCTTGATAAGTGTGCTGCATGGATTTACGTATGGTGCTGGATTAGAAATGTCTCTCTACTGTGATCTCAGAGTGGCCTCAGAAGAGAGTCAGTTTGCTCTGCCCGAAGTGACGCTTGGCTATATTCCGTCAGCTGGAGGGACTCAAACAATTTCACGTCACCTTAAGCACTCGGACGCGGCACTTATGGCGATTTCCGGCCTGCCCATCAGTGCTGCGGATGCGTATTTGAAAGGACTAGTTCATCAAGTTGTTCCCAAGAAAAAATTAGATGGCGTTGCGATTGAATGGGCTCGCCAATTGGCTGCGTATGACTCTGAGGTTGTTCGGGCGCTCAAACGGACTCTTCGAGAAGGATTTGACCTGCCACTTGATGCAGCGGTCTTAGCAGAAAAAATTCAGTCTGGGAATATTGTTGCTAGGCTCAGTGAAATAACGAGCTAGCTTATATGCATATGAGTAAATTATTGAAATTCCCTTTGGGTCCGTCGGCCTTGTTTATTATGTCGTTCTTTTTTATTGGAGTGGTATTTTGGGGTTTATTCAATGAGACCGAAATCGTCGTTAAGTACGTCGACGCCGGGCCGGTAGACAGATTTGCTATAGGCCAAGTAGATCAGGTGGATGATTTACCACTCTATGTGATCGGCTTAGAGAATGGAACTCTTCGGGCGATAGATACGCGCTTAGAGGGAAGTTCTTGTTTGGCAAATTGGATGCCTGATGATCCCCGCGGTAGAAGCATTAACTATCAAGCAGGTTATGGTGTGTTTAAAGATACTTGCTCTGAAAAAATTTGGGCAGCCGCTGGTCATGCTATTGGCGGAGATACTCCGTTACGTACCCCTCATTTAGAGCCAAGGCCTGGCGTAGACGGGAAACAACATATTTTTGTTGAATTCATTATCTTAGATGAGTTTGCGTCGGATGAGAATTCCAAAAAATAGTGATAGATTAAAGAACTTCATTCGTAGCACTATAGGTAGTTAGAATGACAGAGTGATGGGCTTTGCAAAGCCAGTATGGAGTGCATAATGACAACTGAGACAAATTCTTCAATGCTTGTGACTACTGACTGGCTGGCCAGTCGGTTGGAAAGTTCTGATTTTGTGCTGATTGATGCGGGTGAAGCCGATGCTTATAGACGCGCTCATATACCAGGTGCGGTTGGAGTACCCCATCCTTATTTGAAGGGTAGAGGGAGCGATTTGGTCATGGATGCCGGCGATTTTGAGAAACTTGCTCAGCGATGGGGCGTTTCTAATGAAACACCCGTAGTCATCTATGATGATAACGCTTCACTTCATGCGGCGCGTGTGTGGTGGGTCTTTCAATATTTTGGTCATTCCAATGTCAGAGTCGTTGATGGAGGTTTTAACGCTTGGCTTGATGAAGAGAGACCTATTACTTCAAAGAGCCCAAGACCTGAGGCTGGATCTTTCAGTGCATCTGTTCAATCAGAACAGGTATGTCTAATCGGAGAGTTGAAAGATCGAGTGAATTCGGACTCAGCACCGGCTATTTGGGATACCCGATCGGACGCAGAGTGGGAAGGCACCGAGACACGTGGTAATGATCGCAGTGGTCGGGTTCCGGGAGCGATTCATCTTGAGTGGCGTCATCTTATGCAGGGCCCGCCAGCCAGACGATTTAAACCGCTTGAAGAAATCCGAAGTGCCTTGCTAGACGCTGGACTTGATCCAGATGGTGAAACGGTCACCTATTGCCAGTCTGGTATACGAGGAGCGTTTGGTCATTTTATTCTGGCACTTCTCGGGAACGAGTCAGTTCGGAACTATGATGGTTCTATGTCAGAATGGACAGGTGATCCAAGTGCTCCACTGGTGCTGGGGTAACTTGGGCTAAATCTTATATCTCAGCCAAGTGACTGTCTTAGTGAGTCCGTTTTGAAGATCGGTTTTGGGCGTCCATCCCCAGAGTTCTTGTGCTTTTTCACTAGACAGAGATGATCTGGCGACATCGCCTGACCGAGCCGCCTGATGGACCGGTAGCTTGCTGTATCCAGTGATTTCTTTGAGTGCGTTAAATATTTGATTGGTACTTGTTTCGATACCAGTTCCAGCTAGGTAGAGACCTGGATTTTCTACGCCCGCTTTTATTAAGATGTCTACTATGTCATCTACGAAAATATAGTCGCGAGTATCTTCACCGGTTCCGAATATTGTTACGGTTTCATTGGCGAGCATAAGCGCACCAAATATAGCAACTACGCCGGCTTCCCCTAGATGGCTTTGTTCGGGTCCGTATATATTTGCGGGTCGAATAACAGATACCTGTGTCTTGGAAGGGTTCGTGAGTACACGAATATAATTTTCTACTGCTAATTTCGACACTCCGTATATTGACTGCGGATTCTCAACAGTGTGTTCTGTATATGGTGGTGGAGATTCGTCTCCGTACATAGCACCGCCGGTTGATGTATAGACCAGCCGCGGTGTTTCAAGGTCGGTGACTATTTGTGTAAGCCCAACAGACGCCTCGACGTTCTGAATCACGTCTGCGATCGGCTCTCTTGCCGACACTGCCACAGATGTTTGAGCTGCTAAGTGGAAAACTATGTCAGGTTTGACTTTTGTCAGAATTGTCCGTATTTCATCAAAATTCCTTAGATCTTCGGTAAATTCGGTCCAGTGAGTTGGAGGCTGGGTTCTCTTGTTCATGTCTATACCGGTGACGTTGTATCCTTCTCGTACTAGCTGCTCAATCAGGTGTCCAGCGACAAATCCTGTTGAGCCAGTCACAATTGCTGATCTGTTTGTCACGGCCTACCTACTTACTTGCTGCTTTTGGAGTTCTCAATGTTTGTAATTTTAGCGTCTCTAATCTTTCGCTTAAAATCGAGAGAGTTGATCGACGCGAGATCAGACTTTCTTGTAGTATAGTTAACACATTAGTAGAAAATTCCCGCTGGGGGGGCCGTGACTGGCTGAGATTCTTGTTAATCAAGGACAACCCCAAGAACCTGAACTCGGTAATTCGAGCGGAGGAAAGCGGCAAGACATCGCACTCGAGATTAGGGTGCCTTTTGATCTCGCCACGAATCTCACACCGAAAATTACCACCTCAGGATTTGCTTCTCCGTCGTGGGTATATGGACAGAGGTTATTTGGAATGATCGTTGAAATTCAGGTTGCACCAAAGCCATCAGGAACCAATGAACTAGCTCATATCGCACGCGATATGAAGTCTTTTGCCAACAAATTTAGACAAACCGATAGCGATAATAAATGACTAGTGTCATACAGCAGATAAATAATATTGTCCCCTCATTTTTGGTAATTGTGTCGACGGTTGTTTTTTGGGAATTAGCGGTTGGGATTTGGGATATTCCCCCCGGAATTTTACCACCACCGAGCCAAATCATGGGTGAGGCTGTGCGTCTTCGGAGCATTTTATTGGGTCACGCCCTAACAACTCTTACTGAAGCGCTGGCAGGTCTAATTCTGGCAATTTTTGTCGGCGCGGTGGTAGGCGCGCTTATTTCAAGCTTTGGCTTCGTCCGGCGAGCATTCTTACCAATTCTCGTTATTACACAGAATATCCCGGTGATGGTGTTAGCTCCTTTAATCGTTGTGTGGTTTGGTTTTGGTATTCAACCCAAGATTGGAATAGTAACGCTGGTTTGTTTTTTTCCAATTGCTGTCAATACGGCCGATGCGTTGATGAGATCTGACCAAGAATTACTTGAATTACTTAAGTCGATGGGCGCTACACGCTGGCAATTAATGAGATTGGTGCGAATTCCTCAGGCACTTCCGGCTTTTTTTTCTGGGCTCCAGATTGCGGCAACTTATGCGATTCTCGGAGCTGTATTTAGCGAGTTTGCCGGGGGTACTTCGGGCTTGTGGTTGTTCATCGGTCGTTCGCAGCGAGCTTACAGGACAGATCAAATGTTTGTAGCTGTCGTGTTAATAGCGCTTTTAAGTATTTGTTTATTTTTGCTAGTTCGCTCGCTCGCTCGAATAGCTATGCCTTGGCATATTTCGGAAGGCCAAATGTATCCAGATGAGTAAAAGAAAAACTGATAAGAAATCAACGAGAGGATGTGGGTAATGAATATCAGGAAATGGATGACTCTCTTTGTGGGGTTGCTTTTTATGTTGACGTTCGGACTGACTGCGTGCGGCAGCAGCGACGCACCCAAGGGAATGCGTGAAGTAACACTTATGCTCGACTGGACGCCGAATACTAATCATGCAGGCATCTATCTAGCAAAGCATAAAGGTTGGTTCGAAGAAGAAGGAATTAACCTAACTATTATTGAACCAGCTCAGGTCGGAGTTGAGGCAGCTGTGGGAGCAGGTGCTGCGCACTTTGGTTTCTCATATTCCGAGTATTTGCTTCCTGCGCGTAATGCGGGTGTTACGGCGTTATCAGTAGCGGCAGTACTGCCTCACAATGATTCCAGCCTTATGTTGTTGGGATCATCCGGAGTTACGCGGCCACGAGAGTTGGAAGGTAAGTTGTATGGAGGTTGGGGCGGTGTTCTTGAAACGCATCTTGTCAAAACCTTAGTGACTTGTGACGGTGGCGACGCAAGCACACTTGAGTTTGTGGAGGTTGGTAATGTCCCCGCTGTAGAGAGCATGGAGGCTGGCAGATTTGATTTTGTGTGGGAGTTTGAGGGCTGGGGCGTAATTCGGTCCAGAGAACTTCTTGGCCGCGATGTTACGACTCTTAGATTCATTGATTACTTGAACTGTATTCCAGACTGGTATACGCCGATTTTGATAACTGGCGAAGCGTTAGCGATGGATAATCCAGAGCTAGTGAAAGATTTTTTGAAGGTCGCAAGTAAGGGCTACAACGAAGCTATGAAGAGTCCAAGTGACTCTGCGGAGGCTTTGCTGGCGTTGGCGCCAGAACTCGATTCAACCTTGGTGAAACTTGCCGCTGATTATCACGCAGATAAATATCGCGACGGTGACACAGCGTGGGGCATTCAAGACGAAACGGTATGGCAAGGCTTCACTCAATTTCTTTTAGAGGCTGAATATTTGGAGCAGGCACCAGATTTGGCAAGCACGTGGACGAATGAATTTCTTCCGGACTAATATATGAATGTTATAGATGTTCGAGGATTGACTCATCAATTTAATCAAAATAGTGACGGCGGACGCGCACCCAATATTTTGGCGATCAAAGATCTCTCTTTTTCAGTTGAGGAGGGTGAATTCGTGGCCGTTGTTGGTCCAAGTGGGTGTGGTAAAAGTACGTTGCTTCGTATTTTGTCAGGGTTAGTTCACCCAACTGATGGTGAGGTTTTCATCAAAGGTCAGAAGCTAGCTGATTCGAACCCTAATGCCTACATGCCTCAACGAGATCTTTTGTTGCCTTGGCTGAATGTTCAGAAGAATGCGACACTTGGAGCGACGCTATCCGGAGTAGGTAAAACGGAAATTCAATCGAAGTTACCGCATTTATTCAGACAATTTGGATTGGATGGTTTCCAAGAATCATGGCCTTCACAGTTATCAGGTGGTATGCGCCAACGATTATCATTACTCAGGACCTTTTTGATGCCTCGAGATGTAATTCTGCTTGACGAACCATTTGGCTCTCTTGACGCAATCACTCGCCGCGATATGCAGAACTGGCTTCAAGGAGTTTTGGATTCAGACCAGAGATCAGTGTTGCTTGTCACGCATGATGTCGATGAGGCGCTAATGCTGGCAGATCGTGTACTTGTTATGACAAATCGCCCAGGCAAAATCCTGGAGGAGGTTAGAGTCGAATTTCCCCGTCCAAGATCTACGCAAACGTTAACTTTTCCGAAATTTACGGAGTTAAAGGAGTTACTTTTGCAGAGGTTGGCCGATGCCTAGAGGGCAGTTAGGTCAGTTCCCCACAAAGTTCCATTACTTCGTTAATATCCGAAATGGTGTCCAGCGCCATTACAGATATATATAGTTTTTGGCTTCTCGATGACCCTACTCGCATTTCTGTCAGTTGCTGGTATTTTTGTTCTAGATCGATATCACTAAGTGGGTTGGAAGGCGATCCTTTCGCATGCTTAACTTCTACCGTGTGGATACGTCCCTGTTTAGTGGTGACGGTAGCTTCGGCTCGATCCTCCTCGTATTCAGTATTTATCGAAGCTGTTACTAGATTGCGGATATTGGCTATTTCCTCATCAAGGACTCGCTCATCAGTAAATTGTGCGTCCGTGCCGGCACCATCAACTAATGCAGCGGCCGCGCAGTGCTGAAACGAGAACTTACCGTCTAATCCAGTCATTGGTGTAGGTCGATCCATCAGCTCAAAAACCAGTGGGTTCACCTTTAGATCGATACTTTTGACGTGTTCTGGAGATAACTGATTTTCTTCACGTAGTTTAATTATGGCGTCCTGAATGGGGTGAGAGACAACTCCGTTTGCGTACGGTTTTAACCCGTTGTTTAGTAATTCCCAATCTTCTCCTAGCCTCTCGGTGAGTTTTTGACTATTGTGGCCGTCAGGTGAATACACAGCCCACCAACCGCGGCGACCGCTGAAGATGGTAGTTGGACCACTGAATCCTTTCTTAATAAGTAACGCAGAATTTGCACCAGATGCCGCAGCGTGCCCAGCGTGCATAGGTTTTCCTGCAGTACCAAATGTTTCACGAATGCCGGCTGATTGAGTACCAGCTAGTCCAAGCGCTTGAATGGTCTCAGTTTCACTTAAGCCAAGCAGCTTTGCTGCCCCGGCGGCGGCTCCAAAAACACCTGCAGTTCCGGTAATGTGCCAGCCCATGTCATAATGCCATGGGTGGACCGACATCGCAGCACGGCAAGCTATTTCAAGCCCGATGATTCCAGCCTCAAGAACTGCAGCACCCGATGAATTCAGAGCTTGTCCCACGGCAATTACCGCCGGCCATACCGGCGCCGACGGATGGAGTACGGTCGGAAAATGTGTGTCGTCGAAGTCTTGCAAATGAGCAAGATACCCATTGGCGAACGCTGCTTGATAAATGTTTACTTTACTTTTTTGGCTAATGATAGAGGCGCGCGGATTTCCACCTTCTTCAGCAATTAAATCAAAAAGCGATGACGCCGTGTTGTGCTGTGAGGCGGATAGCGAGACTGCAAGAAGATTGACAAGTGTACGTTTGGCTTCGTGTTGAATAGTAGGTTCTACAGAGCCGAGTTCGACACTGGTGATGAATTCCGCCAGCTGTGCCTCAGGGTTAAGTGTGGGCATGATTTTCCTTTGTTACCTTCTGTCTCTAAAATAGTGAGAATAATTGTAAGATGAAATTATGACCAACGACTCCGTCAGAGGCTATGATCACGTTCTATAAAATAACGACTTGCACGAAAGGTTATAGTTGTGACTCTTGATCCGATTGCTTTAAAGTTCTTAAAAGACGCGGCTGCTCTAGGGGCGCCCCCAATTGGTGAACTTGAGCCAGCTCAGGTACGAGCTGGTATTAAGGCCTCTGGAACCGGACCCGGTCCCGAAATACATTCGATGGAGGACATGGAGATGGCCGGCTCTGAAGGCCCAATTCCGGTCAGAATTTATCGACCATCAGATAAATCAAATCTTCCAGCTCTTATCTATTTTCATGGAGGAGGCTGGGTTATTGGAGATATCGACTGGAATGATGGAATGTGTCGACAGATTTCTGATCAGACGGACTGTGTGGTGATTTCTGTTGAGTATCGTTTGGCTCCGGAAGATGTTTATCCGGCCGCTGCGGATGACGCGTACGCTGCCACTGTCTGGGCAGTACAGAATGCGAAGCGACTAGAAATTGACGAAGAGCGAATCGCAGTTGGAGGATGGAGTGCGGGGGCTACTTTGGCCGCGGTGGTTTGCCTTATGTTGAGAGACAGAGGAGGTCCTCGAGTAGTGCATCAATTATTGATATGCCCAGCTACTGATGCTGCGATGGATACAGAGTCGTACCTCACTCGAGCCGAAGGATTTGGTTTGACTGCCGACACGATGGAGTGGTTTTGGAATCATTACGATCCGGATGGAAGGCGAGCCGAGCCGTATGCCTCACCGTTACTGGCGGATGATCTATCTCAGTTACCGAGTGCACACGTAATTACAGCTGACTATGATCCCCTTCGTGATGAAGGAATTGCTTATGCTGAGGCTTTGGATTTTGCCGGTGTAGATGTTATTGCTAAGAATTATGAAGGCCAAATACATACGTTCGTTCGAGAGACGGATACCTTTCCAGTGGGTGCTCAGGCTTTGACGGACGCGTCAACGGTGCTTAAGAGTAAGTTTGCAGAATTATAGTTTGCTGCGTAAATCGCTATTATTAATTGACTAACAGAATCGCTTTTTTTGTGCTACGCTTTCGCTTGCGATTCCTAATAATAATTACTGCATGAGGGGGCCGGATGCAAAGATATATAGTTCGAAGAATTGCGTTGATGGTACCGACTATACTTGGCGTTACCTTCCTCGTGTTTGCGATGATGCGTTTGATGCCCGGAGATTTTACTGACTTTCTTGGGGGAGACTTTGGTGCGCTCGATGCTGAGACCAAGGCACTCATACAAGCGGAATTCGGATTAGATCAAAATTGGGCGACTCAATATATAGGCTGGCTCGGTGACCTATTACGCGGCGACTTTGGGGTCAGTGTTTATAGCGGCAGACCGATATCAGGTGACCTATTGCAGCGCCTTCCAATTACGTTAGAGCTCGGTATCTTTGCGATGATTATTAATCTTGTTATTGGTATACCAATCGGTATTGTCTCAGCTGTTCGACAGTTTTCTTGGTACGACTACTTTGGTCGAGCGGGCGCAATTGGACTGTTGGCGGTTCCCAACTTCTGGATAGCGCTCTTAGCAATTTCTCTCGCTGGAAAGTATGCCCTCTGGGCGGTTCCTACTCCAGTTTATCCTGATTTATTTGAAGATCCGATCTCGAACCTTAAATTTATGGCGTTTCCGGCCCTGTTAACAGGAGCAGCAGGAGCGGGATATCAGATGCGATTTGGCAGGACGGCAATGCTCGAGGTAATGCGTCAGGATTACATCAGAACTGCTTGGTCCAAAGGCCTTCAGGAACGCGCAGTAATTTTGAAGCATGGCCTTCGTAATGCACTTATTCCGATTGTGACGGTGATAGGACTGTTTTTACCGGCACTCATTGGTGGAACAGTAGTTATAGAGACGATTTATTCAATCCCAGGAATGGGACGTTACTTTATTCACGCGCTTAATGGTCGCGACTTATTTATTGTCCAGGCGTTAGCAGTGATATTCACGCTCGTGGTTATCGTGTCTAATTTTTTGGTTGACATTGCGTATTCGATTTTGAATCCAAGGATTAGGTACTCATAATGACATCTACTAGCACAAATATAGACTATGACGAGACTCAAGCAGCCCTTTTTGGGATGCGTAAAGAGGATGATCGCTCTAAATGGGTGAAGGCAATCTCGGGAATAAGAAATTTTGCCGTTGGCTACCCTCTGGGTATGGTTGGTGCTGTGGTCATGGTGCTATTGGTTGCTATGGCCATCATTCCCCAATTATTCACACCGCTGGCTGTGCAACAATCTGAATCTATTATTGGTATTCATATCTCAGACAGATTTGAGACACCTAGTTGGGACTTTTGGTTTGGGACGAACGCGCTTGGTCGTGATATGTACGGACGTCTCATCTATGGCGCTCGTACAGCAATCATGATCGGGTTTGGTGCAGTTATTCTAGCCAAAGCGCTTTCAACTGTAATTGGTACAGTGTCCGCTTTTTTTGGTGGCTGGATCGACAACATTCTTCAAAGAATAGTTGAGATGGTTCAGTCGATACCGACCTTAGTGTTCCTCATACTATTTGTTGTGATGCTAGAGCCGCGTTTGCCGGATATAGGGCCGTTGTCATCGGACATGTTGGTCATTTTAGTTGTTGTGGCAGTGCACTCGGGTTTCGTTTCGTCAAGAACCGTTAGAGGGGTTGCCCTTTCGCTTCGGGAAGAAACCTATGTTGAGGCGGCTCAAGCCTTAGGTGCCTCCGATGGGCGTATTATGTTGAGACATATTGTTCCTAACTTGATAGCCTACGTGATCGTGTCGGCTTCTCTCTTTGTGGGTGCGGCAGTACTTTTGGAATCGTCACTCTCATTCTTAGGCTATGGCGTCCAACCACCGGCTCCGTCTTGGGGTCGAGAACTGAATGAAGCTCGCGAAGAGCTAGCTCGATATCCTCATCTGGCATTTTTCCCAGGATTATTCATATTTGCTACGGTTTGGTCATTTAATATGTTTGGCGATGCTTTGCGAGACCGGCTTGATCCGCGCTTGAGAGGTTCAACCTAGTAGAGCAGGTCATATGTTTTTTGTGAGGATACCGATTGTTATCAGGCCAGCTAATAGAATTCTGTAGTTAATAAACAGGGACAAATCATGTTTTTCTACGTATGATAGAAAATACTTGATTACAAGAATTCCGACTAAAAAGGCTGTTGAAGAGCCGATAATCAGTAGATTCCAGTCAATCGGAATATCTAACCTGATAGACCTTAATCCAGTTAGAACTCCTGCACTGATAATTACTGGTATTGCAAGTAAGAACGAGAATTCAGCGGATTTTTTTCGTGAATGGCCCAGAAATCTAGCAGCGCTAATGGTCAAGGCGGAGCGTGACACACCAGGTATTAGAGCTATTGCCTGTGCACATCCGATAACGATCACTCCCCGAAGATTGAAGTCTCTAAGCCTTAAGAAACGAGCCGCGTTGCGATCTGCAATCCACATAACCAGAGCCCCTAACGTGAGGGTTAAGGCAATTAACCAAGGTTCTCGCAGATATAGCTCAATTATGTCGACAAATAGTAAGCCGGCTATGGCGGCTGGAATTGTCCCAATAATTAGTAGCAGGCCAGTTTGCGAGTAACGTCGCTCATCTTGAGTTAAGTCATCTTTCTTGTATAGCGTTTTTAGGCAGGCAAGGGTAATTGAAGAGACTACATTTTTAAAGGATACGAGGACAGCCATAAGAGTGCCTATGTGGAGTCCTACATCAAAAGTAAGCGAGTTAGGTCCAGAATCGATTAGTCTTTCGACAAGTATCAGGTGTCCTGATGATGAAATAGGTATAAATTCAGTGATCCCTTGTATGATTCCTAAAAGTACACCTAGTAGGATGCTGGATGATTCTATATCGAGAGCCATAGGACTTTAATACCACTCTACGACAGGGTTGCCCCATTGAAATGGTCGAGTGAGAACGTATCCTAGTCCCGCAGCACTGGCAAATGATTTGAGAACGTCTATTACGGGCTGAGTTAGATCAAGGTTGTAGCCCAGATTATATGCATATCCGGGTCCATCGTGCCAAATATCAAAGTACATTATGACTAGAGGCGTATCCGGCGGGCGATTTTGCTTAGTTGACTCGATGTGTTCATATATTTGCTGATGTACCTGTGATAATTGTGGGACTGGAGTAAGTCGGATGACATGAATCGCAATTTTATTTTCATTATTTTCACCTATTATCCAGCAGTTTGAGGTCGATTTTCTGAGTGCGTATTCTTCGATTGGAAAAGGAGCTTCGACACCGAGTGCGGTTCGACTCCAAGCGGAGGCGCAAGTTTCAGTTATGAGCAGTTGGACCGCGTCATCACGTGTTCTATTACCTCCGCAGCTGTTTGGCCCATGCTCGAGAAATAGTCTGTGTTGTAAATTTTGAATTTCTCCCGATCTTTCTGAGGATATGAAGGCTCTGGCCATCCATGAAAAAGGAGGGTTATGGGCGGTTTCGCGAGTTTTCATAAAAGCAACCCAGCACCCATCCTGCTCATACATAGCTGGCGAGATATTTGGAAATAGCTGATTGAGCCAATTTGACATTTCTTCCTGGTCTTTAGACGGCATATGCATCTGATTATCCTACGCTTTCTTTAGCTACTGCACTGCTAAGATTTGGATATTGAATGGAGTATTCTGTGGTTCTCGAATTATTTAACTTAGTTAATAAGGTGGTATGCGTTACTGGAGGTGGTCGAGGCTTGGGTCGGGGTATGGCAATGGCACTGGCCGATGCCGGCGCTCAGGTGATGGTTGCCTCGCGGACCCAAAATCAGCTTGATACCGTGGTAGAAGAAATAAATTCTGCAGGCGGTACAGCCGAATCATTTTCGTTTGATGCTACTGATTCAGAACAAGTCGACGCACTTGTTGCTGCGTGCATTGAGAAATTTGGCCGACTGGATGTAATGTTTGCCAATGCCGGAATTGGTGGAGGTACTGATGCTGAATTTTGGGAATATCCGGATTGGGCGTTTGATGGTGAGCTGAATACCAATCTGAAGTCTACTTTTTATACCTGTCGCGCTGCTTCTAATCAAATGATTAAGCAGGGCGAGGGTGGAGTGTTGGTCACTACAGCTTCGGGTACGGCGTTACGAGGGAACAAAAACTTTCCTTACCCTACTGCTAAAGGAGGCGTTATCTCATTTACTAAATCCCTTGCAACAATGTTATATGCGCATGGAATACGTTCTAACTGCATCATCCCGGGATTCGTGTCTCAGAGTCCAGCGAAGTCCGATCAAGAGCGAGCATTTAGAGAGCAGCGTGGCACGTTTATTCCTGCTCGTCGCTTGGGTGAGTGGTGGGAACTTGGCCCTTTGGCGGTTTTTCTCGCTTCTGAGGCATCATCATATGTGACAGGCAGTTCATTCATTATCGATGGTGGTGGATTGGCCGGGGGATTGGGTCCGACTGGTTTTAAACCAGTATATGAATGGTAGGAATTTTATGAGTGAAGATATTTCAATTAGTCAGCATTTCAGTCTAGAAGATAAGCGGGCAATTGTTATCGGGGCTGAATTTCCGGCCGGTGCGGCGATTGCGAAAGCCTATGCCGAGGCTGGGGCTAATGTCGCTTTATGTGCGATCACGGCGGATGACGCCGTGATGCGAATACGTAAAGTAAAGCGTGAGATTGAAACGATTGGGCGTGAGGCGCGAGAATATGTAATGGACGTCACTCTAGGGCGAAACGTGCAAGTAACCATGCGTCAGGCAGCGAAGGAGCTTGGCGGAGTGGATTGTGTGGCAATTGCTCCTGATTTGTTTCTGGCGAAGCCAATTGGATCTATTACAGATACTGAGCTTGCCCGAGTGATGGCAGTGAATTTTAACGCTCATTTTTTTGCTATGCGGTCAGCCGCTACTGAATTCAGGAAACAGGGTACGGCCGGTCGAATTATTTCGGTAACATCGGTGCTCGGCGAGAGAGGACTTCCTCACACTTCGGCGTATTCGGCGGCTCACGGAGCCGTACATAATTTAATACGGGCATGCTCCCAGGAGTTTGGACCCGATCAGATTATGGTGAATGGGATAGCGCTTGGTTACATGGATTGGATGCAAGATAGAATCAATCCGGATGATGAGGAAGCTCAGCGGGCATTGCGGTTTACTATTATGCGTCGAGCTGGTAGGGCGGACGAGGTCGCTCCTTTGGCATTATATTTGGCGGTGGAGAGTGCAACTCGGTACATAACCGGGCAGATTTTTCCGGTTGATGGTGGATTACTGCAACATCTCTAGTTTATATGATTTAAAGCAGACTTCAGCGGCCGAGCCATTCAGCCTTGCGTCTTTCGCGGTAAGCCGGAGGGCCGATTGATGCATCCTCTGTGCCACCAGCTACCTTTCGCATAGTTTCGCCAAACCTAATTGCTTCACTGAATGGCAGTTCTTGACCACGAGCCGCAACTTCTTTCGTTGCTCTGACTGCTAGTGGCGCGCTTTCCAGCAGGCGGTTTGCAAGAGCTATCGCTTCGTCCATCAGCGTTTCATGTTCAACTATTTTCCAGACCAGCCCCATTTCCTTGGCGCGTTCCGCACTGACTCGTTCACCTATCAATAGTAATTCCATTGCATTTTGCCAACCAACTTTTTTTGGCATGCGAACTGCCCCTTGAATGGTCGGCACCCCAATACGGACTTCTGGAAAGCCGAACTCAGCTTTTTCACTTGCTATAACGAAGTCACACGCTGATACCAGGGTGAGGCCAAAGCCAAGCGCATAGCCGTTGACGGCCGCTATAACAGGTTTCCATATCTCCATTCCGGACTCTAAAGACGTGAACGACGGATTTTCCCAAAAGGTTCCTTTAGTGTTGCGGCTTTCACCAAAAGACTTAATGTCAGCTCCAGCGCAAAAAGCTCGACCATTGCCGGTTACTATTCCAACCCATGCCTCTTCATCGTCTCTAAATGCTTTCCATGCGGCGTTTAAATCTTCACGCAGCTGTCCGTTAATTGCGTTCATTGCTTCAGGTCGGTTATATGTAATTGTGCCGATATGGCCCTCTCGTTCATAGAGAACGGTGTCACCCATGGTTAAACTCCTCTTAACTTGTTTATTCTGAGAACGTCAATCTTCGATGGTTAAAACTTATCACCAAATCAATGATGCGATGAGCATTAAGACGAGCATTCCCATCACGCCAAGACCTCCGGCGTATAGGGTGCCAATCACGATTGGGTTCTCACTCTGTGGCTTTTGTTTACTATTAGCGTTAGTCTCGACGGGATTTTCTGGCATTTCTGTAATCCTTTCTACGGAAGAATATATTTTGGGAATACCGGCATTATCGTAATCGCCACTGAACGCAATTACTGCTGACACTACTCCCCACAGCATCAAGCCTGCAGCCAGGACGAAGGGGATTATCATTGGTACGTCGATTGCCATAATCTTTGTATTCTATTCTCGATGGAGATTTTAGGCCAGACCGCCTAGACCAACGAATTCTTTTATAAAGTGCTTGGAGTCTGGTAGTTTCTTGTTTGTATTCTAATCACTTGGAATTGATAGCTTTTGTCCGATGGATAGAAAGTCTGCATCTTCGATATTGTTGACCTCACGCAGTCCTAAAACTGATACCGAAAATTTTCGAGCGATACTGTTTAACGAGTCTCCGGCTTGCACCGTGTACACGGTTTCAGCCTTTGAAGGTTCTACTGGTGTTGTATTTGTTTTCTCTTCAACGATTAAAATCTGGCCAATCGAGAGCGAATTAGGGTTGGTAACTGACGGATTTAATTCCAATATACGTTTTGTAGAGATATCAAATCGTGCTGCAATTGCCCCAAGTGAATCGCCGCCCACTACGGTGTAAGTGCCGCTTATAACTTCAGCATCTGTGCGCACTGTTCCCACAATGACAGCTGGAGCCAGTGTGATGTCTACAGATAGTATTTGACCTGATCGGAGGATGATTCCTACGTCAGGGTTTAGCCTTACTAGATCTGGTATCGAAATATTAAATTTTTCGGAAACACTTGCCATACTGTCGCCAGCTTTCGTTCTGTATAGACCTGTAGCAGGATCTAATGCTTGTATGTCTGGATCGGGATTAGTTATGAGTATCGGCGTAGAGCGATTCCAGACGTTCGTTTCAACTTCGGTATAGTTCAACATTCTCAGGCGTGGGCATTGGCGAGTGAGTTCTTCACCGAGTCCAACATCAAGACAAAACTCTAATCGTCCATCTGGTAGTTTGCGTACAACTATCTCTGCCTGTTGTGTTACCCAGGGACTTTGTGCAACTAGAACTGAGGTAGGGAGTACTATCGCGACACCAATAATCACACCAATGAATAACCATTTTATCTGTTGGCTTCTACCTTGAATTTTTTGAAGAAATTGGGGATACGACATGCAAGATTGCTCCACAGCACCCCGCCGTGCTGCCTAATTATATTATGTAGGAGCATTAATGCGGTGGAATGGAATCGCAGATTTAAGTTTTACGATCGAGCTCTACTGTGCAGATCTCTCAGCACGAGAAATATTGATTCGGTTTGCGAAACAAATCCCTGATTAATTAAGTCATAAAAATGGTAAGAAAGATTTAAAGATTTCGGTCACATAACTTGAAAAATGATGTATAGTTCCACAACCGGCCAAAAATACTGAGGGGCGCACGCATGTGCGTGGTCGGAATGTATGAAAGGATCTGATTTTAATGGAAAAGAATTATTGGAGTAGATTAGGAGCTCAACGAAGAGTTTCTAGACGCTCCGTAATGCGTGGTGCAGGAGTAGCTGCCGCAGGTATTACGGGAGCAGCCTTAATAGGCTGTGGTAGTGATGATGAGGAAACAGCAGCACCGAGTGGTGGAAGTGCAGCAACCGCTCAAGCTACGTCGGCTCTGTCGACGGTAGTCGCAACGCAGGCCGCTGCTGCAACGTCAACACAGACGTCTGTTGCTGCAGTCGCTACAACCGCAGCCGCTGTTGATCCGTACCCAAACGCGACGCGTGGCGGAACTATTGTTGGTAACTGGGTACAAGACCCACCAACTATTGATCCGTATGGAAACCTTTCATATTTGTCAAAATACCCGAGCCTTTTTAGCGTAAGCCGCTTGTTCCGGAATGGAACTGCCGAAGGCACAAGCCCGTATAACTTAGGTCCTGAGCCAGACTTAGCTGAATCAGCTGAGACTGAGGATGCAATGACCTGGATTGTTAAGCTAAAGCAGGGTGTTAAATTTCACAATAAAGCTCCTGTGAATGAGCGCGAAGTCACAAGTGCTGACGTAGTTTCGTCATGGGCTAAACTCGTTGCTGATGAATCACCTAACAAGGACACTGTTCCTAACATTGATTCATGTGAAGCAATCGATGATTACACCCTAAAGTTTGTGTGTGGGGCTCCGTCCGCAACATTTATTGACACACTTGGTGACCCGAACGCATTGCATGTTCAGCCAGTTGAGGCTCATAACGGTGGATTCGATCCAGCTAAGGAAATCATTGGATCTGGTCCATGGATTTTCGAGAGATATGAACCATCTGTTGACTTTATGTTTAGTCGAAATCCTAATTGGCACGGTTCGCAATCCGCAATGGGAAGTAAGTTTTCTGCACCATTTGCTGACGAATTCCACTGGATCAGTATTCCTGAGTACCAGAACAGACTTGCTCAGCTCAAGGCTGGTAACCTTCACTACACAGGTGTTTCATCTTCTGACGTTCTTCCAACGAAAGATGAGCTGCCAGGTCTTCAGTGGTATGGTGCTCGCCCAGCGCTGATGTCATTCTTGTACTTCTCGAACAACGAACTAGACACAAACCCAGTTTGGTCAGATGCGCGTTTTAGGCAAGCTACTTCGATGGCTCAGCACCGTGACGACATTACTGAGCTCGGTTATGAGACTGAAGCCATGATCAAAGCAGGTGTTGGTTCAAGGGAAGATTTAGTACGGTGGAATAACCTGGTTCCAGCTGGTTTTGAGAAGTGGTGGCTTAACCCAACTGATCCCAAGATGGGCGCAGCTGGAGACACCTTTAAGTACAACCCAGCTGAGGCTGCTAAGTTAATAGCGGCAACTGGCTACGATGGATCGAACATTAAGTTCCAGTATTACCCATATGGTGGTACAGGAGGTACGTTTAATAAGATTGGTGAAGCGGTACAGGCATACCTGACTGCAGTCGGTATAACGACCGAGATTGAGCACCAGGATTACTCGTCCCAGTACATCACTCAGACCTTCACAGGTAACTTCAGTGGTATTGCGTGGGGTTATGAAACACCGTTCCCAGAGGTTGGTGGATATTTCCCACGAATGTTTGGTGACAACGCACGTAACCATGGTCGAATCAAGGATGCGCGTATTAGTGAACTTGATGCGTTACAGGCTGCTGAAGCAGATTATGAGACGCGACGTGAATACATCTACGAGATCCAGAAGATCAACGCGGAGAATATGTATTACGTACCTGGTCAAGCGGGTGCAGGTGTTGGTTGGACTGGTGTTGGAGAAGGTGTCGGTGGTTATCGAGTCTGGAAGTCATACGGATTTGGTACTGAGGTTGCACCTTGGCTATACCTTAAAGCATAATTTAGTATTTCTAAATCATGTTTCAGCAATTGCTGAAAATATAAGAAAGAGCAGCTTGAAAAAGCTGCTCTTTTTTTGTTTCGATGTCAGGCTACCTGGCAAGCTTATATCATCAAAGAGAAAATACTGATTAATAATAAGGAGATCCTATGGAGGCAGAGGGCAGATTCAACGGTAAAGTTGCAGTAGTGACTGGTGCTGCTGGTGGAATAGGCAGCGCGACCGCTCAACGATTTGCTGAGGATGGCGCGGATCTCGTTCTGGTTGATTTGAGCGGCACACCGTTAGAGGAGATTGCCGCGCGAGTCGAGCGAGCCGGAGCTAGGGTACATACTGTCGCCGCAGATGTGAGCAACTCAGAATCCGTAGAGAACTATGTATCACAGGCTATGGATAAATTTGGGCGGATTGACGCTTTTTTTAACAATGCGGGTGTTCTTGGCCCGTGGAGAAACTTGCTTGAGTATACCGAAGAAGATTTTGATCACGTAATGTCAGTAAACGTAAAGGGCGTATGGTTGGGAATGAAAGCGATTGCACAGGTGATGATGAAGAATGGCGGCGGCGCAATCGTAAACACTGCCTCGATAGCCGGGCTTAGTGGAACACCAACGGTATTTGCTTATGGCGCAAGTAAGCATGCCGTAGTGGGAATGACAAAGTCAGCTGCTCTGGGCTTGGGACCTCATGGGATTCGAGTCAATGCTGTTTGTCCGGCTGTAATTGATACCCCGATGGGCGAGGCAGTCCTTCGGGGAGCTAATCCAGACGATATTGAGGCTGCCAAGGACAGACTTGGAGAGCTATATCCACTGGGACGAATTGGTCAACCCGAGGAAGTGGCAGCACTTGTAGCTTATTTGTGCTCTTCGGATGCATCATTCATCACAGGTGGAATCTATCCGGTGGATGGCGGGACGCGAGCTCGTTAGATTTTTGGATGGCAGCACTTATCAATTTCTTCCTACCTGTTCCCGCGCATAATCGTTTCAAGGGACCGAGTTGGATATTCTACGTTTTTTTTGGATTTACTGGTTTGATGCTCTGGCGTAGCCAGCATCATATTTTTAGTAGTGACGGAGGATCCAGTTCGATTGCGGGGATTCCAATCGATTCTTTTGTCAATGGTGGCGCCGAGTCGGTAATTGGACTGTTCGCGCAATGGGGTGTGTCACAGCTGTTGTTAGCGATCATATTGTTGGTGGTGGCACTCAGATATCGCTCCCTGATTCCGTTCATGTTTTTGATCGTGTGGGTGGAGAATCTATTCAGACTTGGAGCCGGTATTTATAAGCCGATAGGCGCGGTTGATCCACCAGGATTCATATTGTCGGTAGTTGTCTTAATAGGAGTTCCGTTGATTCTGGTGCTCTGCTTCAGGCCCTATCGTAACCCCAAGAAGAGTACTAAGACTCACTCTACAGAAACACCTGTTGGACTTTAGCCTAAATTTGACTTAATTTTTCAGACTAAAGAATTCGGAACCAGCTGAGTTCAGTGGAACTCTTTTATTTTGCCGAGAACTTCTTCTGGTCTTATAGACTCGGTCGATGATCTTGACGAGTCGGTCTCGATGTAAATAGAGTCATTTAGATGTTTTCTTGGGATATATGCAAACGCTAAGCTTGCGCCCAGAGCTGCGGAATAAAATGTAGCTACGCAGGCACTGATAACCGTGCCGTCATGTAGTTGCACAGTGTCTCCCTTTTTTGCCAAACCCTTATCTAACAGCTTGAAGGCTTTGATAGATCGTGTGGCTGGAAACTCTGTTAGGTTTTTTTCTAGTTGGGCACTTCCTTCGAAGATTCTTTGAGTATTTTTACCGTCTTTGAGATCTACCAGCTGAGCTAACCCGGCATGAAACGGTGTGGCAGGGTAAGGAATTTCAGCAGGGGCTTCAAGAAAATTTGCCTCAAGTCGCAGGGCATCAGAGGCGGCGAGTCCGATAGGTTCTGTGCCAACTGATAAGAGTTGTTGCCAAATGTGTTCACCAACCTCGGGTGAGCAGATGATCAGGTATCCGGCCTCACCAGTTTCCGAATAATTTGCAACGAGTGCACGGTAGCCGCCCAGTAAAATTTCATGTCCTTCGTTCAGTGGAATGGACTTAGGTATGGTGGGTCCCAGAGCTGCGACTAAACTATCAGATACGTTGGGTCCTGAAACTGACAGTAAAACTGACTCCTCTAGTCGATCCCTAACCAACACATCCGAATACCCTTCCGCACATTCTTCGACACGTTTCACTAGGCTCGTTTGTGTTCGTGGCCCAGAGATGATCAGCCATCTTCCGGCACCTAGTCGACACCAGATCGCAATGTCAAAAACAGTGCCATCCTCGTTACAGGCGATTGTACGGCTAATTTGGCCGATTGCTAGTTTATGGGGGTCAGACGTAAACACTCGGCCGAGCACTTGCTCAGCATTTTCTCCAGTTACATAAAAGCGTCCAAGGTGGGATCGATCTGAGATCACGGTGCCCGACCGGGCTGCGCGTTGCTCATCGTAAGTTCCTTGATACCAAAGCGGCAATGTAAAGGAATGGACAGGCGCAGGATGCCAGTTAGCTTTCATGTGCAGGTGAACGAGTGGAAGTATGTTTGTCCGCTCTACTCCGCCTATGGTGGGGATGATCGGAATTATTTGTCTTTTAACATCGTCTTCGGTCATAATTAGATAAATATCCTAGTGAGTGTGTGGACGTGCATCGGTCATGTGTGGGGCTTCTTCTTCCCACTTTCGGAACCCTTGGTCCGTTATAGTGAGTCTGCCCACACCTGGATAGGTCCCGTGTGAGAATATGATTAGAGCTTCGGACTCAATACACTCAGCAGCGAGCTTTTTTTTTGTTTCCATTGAAACGAGCGGTAATACATCTAGTCCGGAAACCCATGCAGTTCGTTCGAGTTGCGCATGGTGTTGAATCATGTCGCCAACGTACACCCCCCACTCTTGACCTGACCGCATAAAAACAGCACTGTGGCCTTCCGTATGGCCCGGTGTGGGCGAAACTACTACTTCATCGGTTATTTTTATTTCATCATCAAATAACTTTATGTGATCCATGATTGGCTTTAGATTTTTTTCCAAGTAAGTCGCTCGAGTACGTTCGTTGGGATTAATGGCATCATTCCATTCTTTTTCGGAGATGTAATAGGTGGCATTAGGAAAGGTGGCGACTAACTCTTCGTTATGTGAACTAACCGAGGTATTCCAACCGCAGTGATCAAAATGTAAATGCGTGTTAACTACAACATCTATGTCACTTGGGCTAAGCCCTTGTTGGGCAATTGATTGAATTAGATTCCCTTGTTCGATGGGTGAAGCTACATCCCGATCGCCTGGTTTTCCGCCTACTCCCGTGTCGAGTAAAATATTCTTGCCATTAGATTTGAGTAGAACACAGTTTAAGCCTTGGGTAATTCGATGTTGACTATCGATTCTATTTTCGACGGCCCGCTCCCACATCACACGTGGGACAACCCCGAAGATAGCACCTCCGTCGTACATGAAAGTACCATCGTTAACAATGGTAATAGGTATCGATCCTATTTGAAATTTTGCTCCTGTTAAGATCTCTGAGTTTGTCATTTGGATAGACTATCAACTGAATTAGTTTCATAGGGGAAATTAGCTATTTTCTTAGATGCGTAGAAGTACGCGAGCACGATACTATATAAAAGATTTATATGAACGTATTTGCTTTTTAAAAGAAATTACGCGATCGTGAGTTTTCTATTGTCCGGTAATTTTTTTAGATTTATCATGAATAATTCACGGTGCGACATTATGCAAGCGCGTGTTCAGGGGGGGTAGTATGTCACAGCAGATGGCTTATTTCGAGGGAAAGTTTATTCCTATCGAGGAGGCGAACCTTAATGTAATGACACATGCTTTCAATTATGGGAGCGCGGTATTCGAGGGAATTCGCGGTAATTGGAATTCTGCTCACGAAGAACTTTATCTCTTTAAGGTTCGTGAACACACTGAACGTCTTGTCCAAAGTGCTCGAATATTGCGAATGAATGGAACCTACGATGCGGACGAAATTTCCGAAGTCGTTGTCGAATTGGCTCGCCGTTGCGAGTATAAGGAAGATATGTACATCCGACCGATGGTGTATAAGTCGGGGCTTGATATTGGCCCAGCTATTCACTCAGTTGAAGATAAATTACTTATTTATGTGAGGCCCTTGGGTGACTACTTGGATCCAAATGCAGGTGCCACCGTTATGACTTCATCTTGGCGCAGAGTTGATGATACTTCGATTCCCGCCAGAGCTAAGGTCTCTGGTCTGTATGTGAATAATGGTTTGGCAACCAGTGAAGCCAAACAAAATGGAATGACTGAAGCCATCATGTTGAATCAGGATGGACATGTGTCTGAAGGTGCTGGAGAAAACCTTGTAATGATCAGAAATGGAGTCTTAATCAGTCCTCCGCAGAGTGACAACATATTAGAGGGAATTACTCTTGATACCGCTCTTTTTCTTGCGACCGAAAAGCTTAACCTTCCAGTTGAGCGACGGACCATTGATAGGTCTGAGCTTTATATCGCAGATGAATTATTTATGACAGGAACTGCGGCTCACGTCACACCGGTAACCGAGGTTGATCGTGTGTCGGTAGGAGATGGTCAGCCCGGCGTAATTTCGAGAGAACTACAGAAATTGTTTTTCGATGCAATTACTGGTGAACTAGCTGAGTACGAAGACTGGCTGATACCCATTTATGGTGAATGACTAAGTTAAATTTATGGCTGATGAAAGTACGTTTAAGCCTAGGAGACTCAAGGGCTTAATTTTTGGAATTTTCTTGTTGAGCTGGTCGATGTGCCTTACGGTGGGATTGGCTTTATTCGCAAGTGAACTTTCGCTCAGTGTGCAGCAAGTTTTAGCCTACGGTTGTTCTTTCTTTGCAGCCCTGTTAACGATATTTTTTTCTTACTGGGTTCTGTGCTTGTTTAAATTACGGTACGCGGTAAATGACGGCAATTTGAAAATTTACTGGGGTTTGGTGTGTCATATTATTCCACTTTCATCGGTAACGAGGATTAGCACCACCGGATATTCGGATGACGTCTCGGTGAATTTGTTTTCATGGCCTGGAATGAGTATAGGAAAAGGATTTTCCAGACTTGATTCGACAAAGAGTGCGCCGAAGCCTATTACTATTTTTGGCACTTCTCGGAACAGACAAGAATTGCTGTATCTTGAGACATCTAATTCGTTGTATGGCTTATCCGTCAGTAATGAATCAGATTTTCTCGAAGGCCTTGGTGCCTATGGGTATAGAGATACTCAAGATCTAATAGAACCACATCTCAGCTATATATGGCCGCGATTACATTTTCTTATTTCGTCAGCAAGCGCGTGGCTATACTTGATACTCATTGCATTTATGACTATTTTAATGTGGTCCGAATTCAGTTTTCGTTTCGTAGAGTTGCCGGCCCAACTCGAAGGGGTTTTTCCAATGAGTGAGGAAAGGTCGAGATTTATTACTTTTTGGTTACGTGATGAATTATTTCAAATTCCACTACTTGCGTCGGTACTAGTAGTTAGTAACACGATATTGGGACTCATATTTTTTGCTTGGGAACGAAAGCTAGCCCTGATGATTTTATTTTCCACAATGCTGATACCAGGATTATCAATTTTTCTTTTTGAGTTCACAGTCCATGTGTCAGGCGGTTAGATAGCAGTGACTCTATTTGATCTAAGGTATAACCTGATTTAATGGCAGCAATAACCACAGAAGTTGCGATCATTGGCGCGGGGCCTTCCGGTTCTATCGCTGCATATCAGTTGGCCACTGCAGGTCTTGAGGTCGTGCTGCTAGACAGGGCTAAATTCCCAAGAGATAAACCCTGTGGCGGTGGTGTGACGGTCAGGTGTGAACGAACTCTTCCATTTTCTATTGATCCCGTGATCGAGGATGTTATTACTGATGCAGACATCAGAATCCGTAACGAGTCTTCTGTGCTGCAGAGCTCGGGATCAGTTCTGACCTACATGACACAGCGGTCACGTCTCGACGCATTTCTGGCTGATAAGGCACAGGAGGCAGGGGCAAATTTTAGAGATGGTGAACAGGTAACCGACATTTTATCTAGATCGGGCAACGGATTTCTAATTAATACTCGGTCGGGTACTGAAATACGATCACAAGTGCTTCTAGGTGCTGATGGAGCTAACGGAATTACTGGTAACAGATTGGGTTTTGATAGTCATAGTGAAGGGGCCGTTGCGTTGGAGGGTAACGTGTATTTTCCTGATGGTGTTCCGAGCGAGTT
>Ga0315318_10000189_pt1 | contig 25025 bp, 21 predicted proteins | sample M1200m3416metaG_FD_203703 | JGI IMG/M metagenome (GOLD analysis project Ga0315318, IMG submission 203703) | Ammonia-oxidizing marine archaeal communities from Monterey Bay, California, United States - M1 200m 3416 | ecosystem: Environmental > Aquatic > Marine > Coastal | place: USA: California... | reverse complement strand
TGCTCTTTGAAGCCGTTGAGAACCTGTCTTAGATACAGGTTTTATCCCGATTCCGGAATCTTCTCTAATTTCCCAACCGAAATTTTCAGACAATAATTCTCTTAGCCTTTTAGCTTCTGGAGAGAAGGCTTCAACTTCAAGACCTGCATAAATATCTTCTGTGTTTTCTCTGAAAATAACCATGTCTACCAAATGAGGTGCTTTAACCGGTGAGGGCACTCCTGGGAACCATCGCACTGGTCTTAAACAAACGTACAAGTCAAGAATTTGTCGTAAAGCTACGTTTAAACTTCTAAAGCCACCTCCTATAGGAGTGGTTAATGGTCCTTTTATTCCAATTAAATATTCATCAAATACATCAATCGTTTCTTGGGGAAGCCACTCGCCTGTTTCGTCATAAGCTTTTTGCCCAGCAAGAACTTCCATCCATTCGATTTTTCGTCCGTGTCTCGCAGCTGCTGCATCCAATACATGTCTTGCAGCCGGCCAAATATCGACTCCGGTTCCATCACCTTCGATAAAAGGAATAATTGGTTCATCAGGTACTTCTAGGGTTCCATTTGAACCCATCTTTATTTTTTCAGCCATACCTTGACCTTATCGAGACCAAAGCCTTCTTTTGAATCTAAAGAGTTGGAATTAAAAAAAATTAGAGAATTTTTCTTTCTGCTGCTTCTACTGTGTTACGAAGCAACATGGCAACTGTGGTTGGCCCCACACCGCCAAGTCGTGGGGTTATCCAAGATGCTATTTCTCCAACAGATTCATCTACATCAGGAAGCAATTTTTTACCTTCCCATGAGATTCCTCCACTGATAACAACAGAACCAGGTCGAACCATTTCAGAAGTAACGAAAGAAGGGATTCCTACTGCCGCAATAACAATATCTGCTTTACTTGTAATTTCTGAAAGATTAGGAACTGCTGAATGGACAACGGTTACTGCAGCGTTAGCTCCTTCTTCTTTTGAAGACATTAATAAAGCCATTGGGCGACCAAGCGTAGGTCCTCTTCCAATTACTACTACATGTTTTCCAGCCGTCTCAATCCCGTAGTGAACAAGTATTGCCTGTATACCGGCTGGCGTACATGGAACCGGGCCTTCTTCTTGAAGTACTAATTTTCCTAAGTTCACCGGGTGAAGCCCGTCAGCATCCTTCTCAGGATTCATTTGTGATAAAGCAGTATTGAAATTAAATCCATCTGCAACCGGATGTTGAATGATGTAAGCGTGGACTTCTGGGTCTTTATTGAAATTTTCTACAGCTTCAAGCAGAGCAGTCGGAGGAGCATCACTTGAAATCTCTATGTGTTGTGATGTGAGACCGACCTCTTCGCAGGTTTCGTGTTTCTTCCTTACATAACCTGCACTTGCAGAATCTTCACCAACGAGTATTGTTCCCAATCCAGGTTTAATTCCTTTTTCTATGAGTAAACGAGTACGTATTTTTACGTCATCTAAGACTGAATCCGCAACCGGTGCTCCTGCTAATAACTGTGCTGCCATTTGGTGAACGATACCTGATTAAAAGCAACCCTCCTAGTGCCGGAAATGACGAATACCAGTAAATACCATTGTGAGGTTTGCTTCATTTGCTGCCTCTATTACCTCGTCATCTCTTACTGACCCACCTGGTTGTATAACTGCACTAGCTAAAGCATCAATCGCCGCATCTAAACCATCTCTAAAAGGGAAAAAAGCATCACTAGCGCATGCACCACCTGCAGCCCTACCTGCTGCTTTTTCAGTTGCTATTCGCGCGGCATCTCTTCTATTAGGTTGACCAACTCCAATTCCAACTGATTGTCTGTTTTTTGATAGAACTATTCCATTTGATGAAACACAGGCAACTATTTTCCAAGCAAATTCAAGATCAATCCATTCAGATTCAGTTGGCTGTCTTTCCGTTACAACCTCCCATTCAGAACGATCACCTAGATGTGTATCAGAAGTTTGCACTAATAAACCGCCATCAATATTTCGAAAATCAAATTTGGAAATCGTAGGAGATCCGGCTTCTATAATTCTCAAATTTGAGTTTTCTTTAAGCTTTTCAATTACTTTGTCTTCATACGATGGTGCTATTACTACTTCAGTGAAAATGTCACTAAGCTTCTCAGCTGCTTCACTACTAACAGGACGATTTAAAGCAACTATTCCACCAAATGCTGATACGGGATCGCATTCATGTGCAGCTGTATACGCATCTTCAATTGTTTTTGCAGTAGCTACTCCACACGGGTTTGCGTGCTTTACAACTACTGCAGATGGCTCATCACTGAGTTGATTCACCATTCTCCAAGCTGCTTCGGTGTCAAGAATATTCAAATATGACATTTCTTTTCCGCTATAAACAATCGACTCGTCCCACCAACTGGATCTATTCAAAAAGCGGTATCTAGCTCCAACTTGATGAGGGTTTTCGCCATATCTAAGTTCCCCGGTTTTTTCAATTGATAAATGGAAACTCTTAGGTAATTCTTCTTGCCCGTCGTCAAACCATGAAACTATCTCTGCGTCGTATCCTGCAGTGTGAGCAAAAGCATCTCTGGCTAAATCTCGTCGGGTTTTTACTGTGAGGCTTCCTTCTTTTCGTATTTCATCAATTACGTATCCATATTTTGAAGGATCTACAACCACTCCAACCGAGTCAAAATTTTTAGCCGCTGCTCTGACCATTGTTGGACCACCAATATCTATTAATTCAATCCCCGGATCTTTTACAAATGGGTACAAGTTTACAACTACTAAATCAATGGGTTCAATTCCTCTATTTTCTAATTCTTTAAGGTGTTCTTGATTTGAACGGTCTGCCAAAATCCCGCCATGAATCTTTGGATGAAGAGTTTTCACACGGCCATCAAGCATTTCTTGTGCTCCTGTGACATCTGAAACTTCAGTTACATTCAATCCAGATTCAAGCAAGTGACTTGCTGTTCCACCAGATGAAATGATTTCCCATCCAAGATCAACTAGGTTTCTTGCAAAATCAACTATTCCAGTCTTGTCATAAACAGACAACAAAGCACGAGACGGACTCAAGTTTTCTCCTTTATGCCAGCGAACCAATCTGGTTCATTCATAATTCTTTTAATTACACTCACATACAATTTGCGTTCAATTACTTTTATTCTCTCATGCAAACTAGCTGTGTCGTCTCCTTCAAGAATAGGCACAATTTCTTGAGCCAAAACAGGACCTGAGTCAACTTCGAGTGTTGCTTGGTGAATGGTGCAACCTGTTTCCTTAACTCCTGCAATAATCGCATCTTCCACTGCATTCCAACCTGGAAAAGCAGGAAGTAATGAAGGATGTGTATTTAGAACTTTTCCTGCGTAAGCATCATAAATAGGTTTTTCAAGAATTGTTCCGAATCCAGCCATTGCTATTAATTCAATTTCGGCTACTTCTAATTTTCTAACTAGTTGATTTGTATACACAACTCGATCAAATTTTTCACCAAAGTCTATTCGTTCAATAAGTGCTACATCCAGACCTCTGTCAAGCGCCCGTCGTATTGCTACACATTCTCTATCAGCAACTACTAAAGAGATCTCTATCCCTGAATCAGAGATAGCTTCAAGGATGCTTCCTGTTCCTGAGACTAAAACAGCCAAACGCATAGAATGACCGTACCATTTGAATCTTCAAAGCTGAGAAACAATTTCTGCCATTAAGTCGCCTGCTTCAGTTGGGTTATTGCCAACTTTGACACCCGCTGCTTCAAGAGCTTCCATTTTCGCTTTAGCGGTACCCCTGCCTCCTGAAACTATCGCTCCGGCATGACCCATCTTTTTGCCCGCTGGTGCTGTTACACCGGCTATATAAGCAGAAATAGGTTTGGTCATGTTATTTGAAATAAATTCTGCAGCTTCTTCCTCGGCGCTTCCCCCAATTTCTCCGATCATCATGACTGCTTTGGTTTCAGGGTCAGCTTCAAAAGCGGCTAAGCAATCAATAAATGAAGTACCCGGAACTGGGTCACCGCCAATTCCAACACAAGTTGTACAACCAATGCCTTTCTCCTTCAATTCATGTAAAGCCTGATAGGTAAGTGTTCCAGATCGACTTACAATCCCTACTGGTCCGCCAGAAAGAGCTATATGGCCTGCAGTGATACCGATGTTGCATTCTCCTGGCGATATGATCCCCGGACAATTAGGACCCAACAGTTGGACATTAGGGAAGTCTTTACGAAGTTGATTATAAAAGAGAGCCTCGTCGTGAGCCGGGACTCCTTCCGTTATAGCAACGATGAAATCGACTCCACCTTGGGCCGCTTCGAGTACAGCACTTCTTACTCCTGGAGCCGGAATGAAAATGCATGATGCTGTTGCACCTGTTTCTTCAACCGCTTCAGTCACATTCGCAAAGATTGGTATCCCTTCAACATCTGTTCCAGCTTTCTTTGGATTAGTGCCAGCTACAACTTTTGTTCCATAGTCTCTATTTAATAATCCGTAATACCTACCCTGACTTCCTGTTAGGCCTTGATAAATAACTTTCGTTTCTGAATTTACAAAAATACTCATTAGTTATTCATTCCTTTCGCTAAAGCAACAGCCTGTTCAGCGCCATCCAGCATCGTGGACGCTACTTGTAACGTTTGTGATAGGTGTGGTTCAAGAATTGCTCGACCCTCATCTGCGTTTGTCCCATCGAGCCTAATCACAATCGGAGAACGCATTTCTACTCTGTCTAAGGCATCAATTATTCCATTAGCTATTTCTTCACCTCTTGTGATGCCACCAAAAATATTAATGAAAATAGACCTAACATCTGGGTCATTGTTAATTACTTCTAAAGCTGCAGTCATCACATCAGCATTTGCGCCCCCTCCAATATCTAAGAAATTTGCTGGACGACCACCTACTTGGTTAACAACATCAACAGTGGACATTGCTAAACCTGCACCGTTAGCAATAACACCCACTTCTCCTTCCAGGCCTACGTACTGCAAACCCTTTGAGTGAGCCGCTGTTTCACGCTCGTCTCTGGTTTGTGTTTGATCAAAATTTTCATAATTTTCATGTCGGAAAACTGAATTACTATCCAAAGTTACCTTTGCATCTAAAACATGGACTCTTCCATCTTCTGTGAGAATCAAAGGATTAATTTCAACCAGATCTGCATCCCCATCTACATAAGCCTTATAAAGTTTTAAAAGGATTTCTACTGCACCCTCAATCACTTGTTCGGGTAAAGCCGCTTTTTTCACCCAATTCCTACAATTGCCTTCAGTAAGTCCTTCAACAGGATCTACCCAGATTCTGGCTATTGCTTCAGGGTTTTCTTCAGCAACTGTTTCTATCTCCACACCTCCCTCTGCAGAAAGCATTCCCAAATGTTTTTTTGCAGACCTATCTAAAGTAAACGAAGCATAATATTCGTCTGCTATATCTGAAGCCTTTTCTATCCAAAGACGCTCAACTATGTGTCCATTAATATCGAGTCCAAGAATGTTTTCTGCGTGTTCTGATACTTCATCAATACTTGCTGCAAACTTAACTCCTCCTGCTTTACCCCGTCCCCCCGTATGAACTTGAGCTTTTACCATCACCGGGCACCCCAAGTTTTCAGCTGCTGTCACTGCTTCTTCGGTCGTAAGTGCTAGTTCACCTGGTGAAACGGGCATCCCGTATTCGGCGAAAAACTCTTTACCTTGATACTCAAAAAGATCCATTTATTTAAGCTCCTGTATATTTCCAAAAGTTGTTAATTCATTATTGTTTAATTCAATAGCAAACGGTCGTGATACTAGGCAAAGTAAAGAGAAGGCCCAAATTAGGGAAGGGGAAAATGACACAAGCTCACGGAGTCCGCGTAAACGTCGTAAAAGCAACTGTTGTCGGTGTTGTTGGAATTGTTGCTGCTCTCGCATGTTTATTTATCCTTCTCTCAATATCAAAATCGTCAGACTCAATAGAAATCCATTTAGGTGACGATGACTTTCGTGGAATTGATGCAATCAATCTTGCTAATGAAATCTCTTCGAACGGTCCGGTTCTTTTCCCTGATCTGGTAGGTCGTAAAAGACCTATTTGGATAACTCACGCTGGCAACGATCCGCAAACAGGTTGGTTTGCATTCTTGGCTCAGATACCTGGACAAGCTGATTCTTGCATAACGCAATGGGATTCCAACAATTCCAATTTTTTTAACTCATGTAATTCAAAAAATAAATTTCCTCCGGACGGTACTGGCCTAGAACAACTTACATGGCAAGTCGTTAAAGGGGAATTAAGAGTCTTAATAAATACAGAAAAAAAGAAATGAACTGATATGACAGAAAAGCTTTATTTAAACAATGTGGAACTTAGATCTTTTGAAGCAGTTGTTACAGACGTAGATGGATCAAGAATTGAACTAGATCAAACAGCTTTTTACGCGACTAGTGGCGGTCAGCCTTATGACACTGGTCATTTATTATGGGAAAATGGCGCAGCTTCTGTCATTGATGTAAGAACTGTTGGTCAACAAATCTGGCATACCTTAGCTGGTCCAATACCCACAAAAGGAACATGCATTGCAGGCGAAGTAGACGAAACAAGAAGACGCCAAATGATGCGTACTCATACTGCAATGCACATCCTCTGCGGTGTGATGTGGAAAAAATGGAAACGTGTTGTAACTGGGGGGAATATGGACGCACTATCTGGGAGAATGGATTTCGAAATGGACGAGATGTCAACAGATTTTGGTACAGAGATCGAATACCTCTGCAATAAAGAAATCGCCGCAGATAGACCTATTGAAGTTTCTTTTTTAGCTAGAAAAGATGCGGTGCTTGATCGTGATCTAATTAGAACAAAGGTCAATCTAGTACCCGAGTCTGTTAAAGAAATAAGAATTGTCGATATTGTTGGTCTTGATAAACAAGCCGATGGTGGTACTCATGTTTCATCTACCTCACAAGTGGGGCGGATGGAAGTTGTAAAAACTGAATCAAAAGGAAAAGGGTTCAAAAGAATACGTTTTGTAGTGCACGATTAATGAAAGGCAATTATGAATGAGACATGGATAACAGATTGGACACCAAGTAAACGTTTTCCTATGTACACGAGAGCAAATGCTGGTGAAATTATGCCAAATCCTTGCACTCCACTTGGATGGGATCTCGTCTGGGGAGGCGGAGTAGCAACTGGTTGGATGAATGGTTGCCTTAGGTGGGGTTCTTCTGCGGAAGATGAAGTAAATCAAGACCAGCCAGATTTTATTGCGTGTTTCGGAGGTTATGTGTACCTAAATATGTCATTAATACGTCTTGTAGGTGAACGCAGTCCAGGGCTATCTGCACAACAAATGGATGACATCTTTTTAGGTTCTCACCCTGATGCCACGCCTTACACCCCTCACCCTGATGATGATCGACCTGAATTAGAAGAAAAGATCGAAGCGACAATGGGCTGGATAATGACAGTCACCCAAGAACCTGAAGAACTTATGGAAGATCGGCAAAAGATTCTCTCACTTCGTGCATCTAGACCAGATCTTAAATCTATTTCAAATAAAGATTTAATAGACAGAGCCCGTTCGATAACTGTATATATTCGTGAAATTTTTGAAAGATATTATGTCTATGGAACTGCATCTGGAGTAGGACCGGGTTTACTTGCACAAGTCTGTGGTGAAATAGACCCGAGTTTGTCTGGACGGCTTATTTCAGGTCTTGATGGAATTGACTCTGTCCCAATGACAAGAGACATGTGGGAACTCAGTCGTCTTGAAGAAAATTCTTCAGAATTTGTGGAGTCTTTTAAATATTTTCTTGAAGAACATGGTTGTCGCGGACCAGGGGAATGGGATGCTGGAAATCCCTCTTGGGAAGTTGATTCAAATCCAGTCACTGCAGCTGTTGACGCTATGAGGAAAGTTGATGAAAATTTTTCACCGTCTTCAAAACAAGCGCAGGCTACTGCAAACCGTTTAGCCGCTGAAGAACAAGCACGAGAGGCTTTAGCCGGGAACGATGAAGCATTGGAATTGCTTGAAACAGGTTTAAGGGTTTCAAAAATCTTTGTTCCGACGCGAGAACGCACAAAACTGACTCAAATGATAGCTATCCATGAAGTCAGATTACCGATTTACGAATTAGGGAATCGAATGGTTAACGAAGGACATTTAGAAGAACCGAATGATATTTTTCTACTGTTAAATGATGAACTTGATGTTTTTCTTGAAGATCCAGATTCCTTTAATGAAACTATCTCGCAAAGACGAAAAGACTTCGAATCACTCTCTTCCCTTGAAGAACCTTTCATCGTGAATGGTGAAGTTCCACCTATTTCTGAATGGACTCAGAAAACTACTTATGTTGAACCAGTTGAAGTTGGTGAAGTTATGACTGGGCTTTCAGGTAGTCCTGGTGAAATAACAGGCAGGGCGAGAGTGGTAACTGATCCAGGAGACCCACGTGGACTAGAGCAAGGTGAAATTCTGGTAGCTCCAATTACAGATCCGGCTTGGACACCGCTTTTCATTCCTGCCGGTGGAGTAGTTGTTGATGTAGGAGCTCCTATGAGCCACTCTGTAATTGTCAGCAGAGAATTTGGAATTCCTTGTGTGGTTAGCGTTCATCAGGCTGCTGAGAGAATACCGGATGGAGCTTTAATTCAAGTAGATGGCAATAATGGGACTGTAACTATCATTGAGCTTCCTTAAACCTTAATTGCCATTGATAAATTCAAAAAAAGAGCCTGCAAAAGTAACCGTTCGTTTGGATTTCTTATTAGCTCTATCGCTGTGCTAGTAATTACTCCAACAGCATCTAATCCACCAGAATTATTGCCTTTAATACCCATATCTCTATATCGTCTGCTAAGTGTGGCTAAACCAAATCGCAGTTCGTCATCACGTAGGCGACGAATTTCGCGACGATGACGTTCAATGAGTTCTTGACGCCCTGAACCACGAATTCCAAAGACCTCTTCTTGTTGTCCGAGACGTTCTAATTCTTGACTATGACGATCAGTGAGTGGAGATTGAGCATTGTCAATCATTTTCTGCAATTCTTCAACAGCAATAGATACTGCAGCTCCACTTCCGTCTAAACGATCCGGCAAAGTTCTCCATGCATCTTGTCGGATAATGAACGAGGGATCCTCTTGCAATAAACGCGCTCTACCGAGATTGCCTGCAGAAGCTTCTGCCAAGAGAACTGCATCTTCTGTTTTGACTCCTTCACTTTTTAATAAATCAGCAAGAACCTCTATCGTCATAGCAGGCACATCAACTCTCACGCATCTCGAAGAAATCGTTACATGTGAGTCAGGAACACTCTCTGCCAAAAGTACAAAAATCGTCGAAAGTGAAGGTTCCTCTATGGTTTTAAGCAAGCTAGCAACCGCTTCAGGTTCAGCAGTATCAAAACGATTTACAATCAAGATCTTTTTTTCAGATTCAATAGGAGAACGAGAGCTTTCAATAATTATTTTTCGAGCGTCTGAAACTCTTAATCCTCTACCTTCAGGTTCAATTATTGATAAATCAGGATGGATTCCCCTCCAGGCCAAATCTTTACACCTTTCAAGATCTTGACCTTCTTCATATTTAGCGAAAATAGAGCCTGAGAAAGCTCTTGCAATTTCTTCTCGCCCAGCACCTTCCGGACCTACAAAAAGGTAAGCATGTACGGGTGAAAGTACAGCTTTTTTTAAAAAATCAGTAGCTTCTATCTGTCCAGGTACTAGATCCCAAAGGTCAATCTTTTGCATACTTTCCTAATCGGGCTTCGACTTGATTGATCACCTTTTGGGATACTTCAGCAACTGTTCCTGAACCATCAATTACTATCCAACGTTCCGGATCATCAGAAGCCATAACTCTGTATGCGTCCATAACACGAGAATGAAAATCATCACCAGCTTTTTCAATACGATCTAAATTTTTGCCACGCCTATTGGCAGCAAGAGGAGCCTCAATATCAATTAGGACTATTAGATCCGCTTTTAAGTTCTGTGTTGCAAATGTAGATATTTGAAGAATTTCTTCTGGGCCTAACCCGCGACCATAACCTTGGTAAGCGACTGAAGATTCAATAAACCTATCACTTACAACATTTTTTTCTTGTTCGATTGCGGGCCTTATCACTTCTTCAACATGTTGAGCTCTCGCTGCAGCGATCATCAAAGCTTCGGCACGATCAGAAAGTCCTTCCCCGCTCGGATCTAGCACCATATCTCGAAGCCTTTCACCAAGTTTAGTCCCACCTGGCTCTCTTGTGTATATGACACCAAGGTGTTCCGCTAAAAGACGTGCTTGAGTGGATTTTCCAGAACCATCAGGTCCTTCTACAGTAATTAAATACCCTGTCACAAGTTTTCCTCTTCAGTGGTTTCAAAAGATCGTTTTGGTTCACCAACCCTTAAGGAAACCTTAGATAAAACGCCGGCAGAAAAGACAATCAAAGCCGCAAGCCACAAACTTAGTCTCACACCCGGAACAGCAATTTCTAAACCGGCTATCTCAATACTACGATCCCAAAGAAGACTTGAAAGTCTGTCTAGACCATCTTCCACTAGTGGGCCAATAACTAATGCTAATAATACACAGGCTCTTACAAGCAAATAAAAGGTCGCAAAAATACGACCTCGCATATGATCTTCAACATTTTCATGTAAAAGAGTAAACCCAACTACATATACGACACCTAAACAGATTCCCCCTACAAATAACATCACCATCGCAAAATGAATTTGACCAGTAGAAACAGTTGCAAATAAGGAAATCCCTGCTCCGCAAAGAACTCTCGTGAATGTTTTTGCTTTATCGATGTTGTTTCTAAAAAAGAAAACTAGGAGAACTCCTGCACCTACACCAAAGCCCAAAGACGTTAACAAAACCCCAAATCCAGATTTTCCGGCACCCAATAGTTCATCCGCATAGATCACCCCCAAAGGAATAACCATTCCTGCTCCTAACATCGCAGTAGCTAATCCTGCGTTAACAGTCCTAATAACAGGATTAATAAAGGCGAATTGCCATCCCTGTTTGAGATCATTAATCGGATCAGCTAAATATTTTCTTACTCCTCGGCTACCTGTTTTATAGACACGTGGATTTTCAGGAAAGTCGAGTGTGGAAACAAGTAAAGCAGTAACTAAAAAAGAAACCGCGTTAGCGTAAAAAGCTAAACCCATATCATCGAGTCTTACATTGTCTGCCCAACTCGAATCAAACAATGCAGTAGAGAGACGGCCAAATAGTGCCATCAATCCTGCGCCCAACGGGAACGTTCCATAAGCTGCGACAAGTGATAAAGAATTAGCGCTTGTCAAAAACTTTTCAGAAACTAGATTGGGAACAGAGGCTTCTTTCGCTGGAGACCACAACATGGTTAGAGCTTCGAGTATTAAAGAAGCGATAAAGAGTCCTATTAAATTATTAATAAACGGTAGAACAACCATCACTGTCGCTCTACCAATGTCACAAAAAACCATGACACGTTTACGATCCCAACGATCAACAAATACTCCCGCTAAAGGCCCGAAGAAAAAACCTGGTGCAATTCGCGCACCCAATACAAGACTTAATGCTGCACCTTCATTTCCAGAACCAACTCGGATAGCCAAGATGCTTATCGCTAATAAACCAAGCCAATCACCTGTTGCAGATACAACTTGAGCTATCCAAAGTCGAAAAAAACTAGGAGAGTCGAAAACTTTTTTTATGAAATTAGAGATGTGTAAATGTAACCGTCTATTCTTATTATCTTGTTTTTCAAGACCCACGACAGCCCCTATTCACACCAATAATTCAAAGAATCTCTTGTACATAGTCATTAAACTTTTGCTCTTCTCTCAGCTAAAAGCTCTACTGCTCTCTCATCAGTAATTTCTTCAACCGAATCTCCTAATTGAAGACTTGCGTTTGTTGAACCATCAGTTACATAGGGTCCCCATTGGCCTTCTTTTAAAAGAATCGGCTTTTCTGTCTCAGGGTCTATCCCCAGTTCTTTCAAAGGAGGTTTGGCCGCTCTTCTCCCGAACTTTTTGGGTCGAGCAAGTAATTCTAAACACTGCTCTAAAGAAATTGTTAACAACTCCTCTTCAGTAGCTATGTTTCTAGTTTCTGAACCTTTCTTCAAATAAGGTCCATACGGACCATTCTGCACCGTTATTTCTTCACCATCAGTTGGATCTACTCCGACTGTTCTTGGAAGACTAAGAAGTTGAAGAGCATCTTCAAAAGTAACTCTCTCTAAAGTCATGGTGGCAAAAAGGGACGCAGTTTTAGGTTTGGGTTGTTGCTTCAACTCTTCAAAACGTTCGATCTCTGTAATTACTTGTTCTGTGGTTTCAAATTCTTTTAAAACTTCAAATAATTCTTCAAGGACTTTCATTTGTGAGTCAGGATTCTTGCTACTTAATATCTCTTTTCTGTAACCGGAATTTTCAAAAATTTGGTTTAAGAGATCTTCAGGTGTGGGATAATCAACGGTTGAGATAGACCTACAAAAATTGGTAAACCCTTTGATGCCTTTTAGAGCCGTTCCTTTTATTTCTAATTTTTCAACTTGATCTAAGGCGTCGAAAAGACTGGATCCATTGCTTTCTGCGAACGATTTAGCTTTATCTAGGGAACTTTTACCTATTCCTCGCTTTGGAGAATTCAATACTCGTAAAACTGCATCATCATTTTCAACTGAAATAGCTAACTTAAGGTATGCAATTGCTACCTTCGTAACTTTTAAATGGTGGGGTAGTCGAAACAACTTTCCCTCACGTGAAGAGGCTTTTGGCCATTGCGGAAATCGTCCTAATGAAACATAATCTCCGAACCTTCCTTGCTTGGCAACAATAGGTAGTCCTGTTTCTGGATCAATACCCAATTCTCTATCCGGTGGTGCATTTATATATTCAAGTGCCTTATCAACTGTTAGTTGATCAAGTGGTAAATCTTCTGGAATTCCAGCAGTATCCTCACGACACTCAACGTAGGGTGATCTTGCAAACCGTGCATAAACAGCCTCTCCCTCTGGAGTTTCCCCTAAAGGCACACCGCAGACAACTCTTGGATCAATTTCACCTTCTCTTTCAACTACTTTCGTATGCAGTCCTATATCTCCATCGATTCCATCAAAATAAAAAGCTTGAAGATAGGAATTTTTTTCCCACATACCATTTGAAATATCATCAAGTGCAACTTCCATTTCAGCTGTAAATTTGTAATCAACCAATTTAGGAAAATGTGCTTCTAATAACTGCGTTACTGCAAACCCTTTTACAGTGGGTATTAAAGCCGTTCCTTTTTTCCAGGCATACCCTCGTTCAATAATTCTTCCAAGAATGGTTGCATAAGTACTAGGTCTTCCAATACCTTCTTCTTCCAGTCTTTTGACTAACGAAGCTTCTGTGTATCTAGCGGGTGGTTTTGTAACATGTCCCTCTGGGGTGGAGCCCATTACGCGAACTGTCTGACCAACCTTTACTTCCGGTAGTACCTGTTCGTCTCCCGAAGAATTTTCTTCGTCAGTTTCATTATCATCAACATCTTCTATGTAAACCTGACGGAACCCTTGGTGGCTTATAACCGTGCCGGATAAAGAAAAGACCAAAGATTTTTCTTTATTGTTTTTTTTATCTGTTACTAACCCTTCAAGTTTCACACTCACTGTTTCGCCAGTTGCATCTGTCATCTGTGAAGCAATTGTCCTCTGCCAAATCATTTCATAAATCAGATATTCATCTTTAGACAATTCTTTAGAGAGACCATCAGGCGATTTAAAATTTTCACCTGCGGGACGAATGGCTTCATGAGCTTCTTGAGCATTACGTGTCTTGTTCTTATATAAACGTGCTTCATCTGGTAAATAATTAACCCCATAGGAACTTTCTATAGTCTTACGAGCAGCAGCAAGTGCCGTATTCGAAAGGGTCGTGCTATCTGTTCTCATATAAGTGATATGACCGTTTTGATAAAGGCTCTGAGCTATCCCCATCGCTCGGCTTGCGGAGAAGCGAAGTTTTCTTCCAGCTTCTTGTTGGAAAGTAGATGTTGTGAATGGTGATGCCGGGCGTCTTCTATAAGGTTTTGGTTCAACTGACGCAACTTGTAAAACTTTTTGCTCCAACAACGATGACAGGCTATTAGTCGCATTCTCATCGAGAACGCTTATTGTGTCAGAATTCCAATTTCCTTTTTCATTGAAATCTTTTCCGGTTGCTATACGGAGACCATCAATTTCTAACAGACGAGCTGAAAAAGATTCATCGTTATCTGTGATTGCATCGATTTTCAATCCCCAATAATCAGCAGTTTTGAATTTCATTCGTTCACGTTCACGTTCAATAACAAGTCGTGTGGCGGGGCTCTGTACTCTTCCTGCTGATGCGCCGCCTCCAACTTTTGTTCTCGTTATATTGGAAAGTTCAAACCCATAAATTCGATCTAAAATTCTACGTGTCTCCTGTGCCGCAACAAGATCATTCCCTAAATCACGTGTATTTTTCAAAGCTTCAGTTATCGCTTCTTTAGTGATTTCATTGAAAACCATTCTCTTAACTGGCACAGAAGGTTTCAAAACCTCAAGTAGATGCCAGGCAATAGCTTCACCTTCACGGTCTTCATCAGTTGCGAGAAAGAGTTCATCAGCTTTTTTGAGAGCCTTTTTTAATTGTGCTACTTGTTTTTTACTCTTCTGACTTACCTCATAAAGAGGTTCGAAATCGTGACATACGTCAATTCCTAGTTTTCCGAAACATTCTTTTTTATCTTCAGGTACGTCTTTAGGGCTAATCAGATCCCGTATATGCCCTACGGAAGAATCAACGATATATCCATCGCCCAAATACTTTTCAATAGTTTTTGCTTTTGCTGGAGATTCAACAATTACTAATGCAGTCACGTCTTCTACTTTGTTCACACTCAAACACTGGTTGTCAAGTACTCCCAGTTAATTAATTTGATCAACTTCTTTATTTTCCTCAAGAAAACTAACCTCTTGTTCGACTAATTTGACACTTTTTAAAAAGAATAATCCTATGAGCGCAGCTAATGCAGAGGCTAAAAGAATCCCTACTTTAGACTCATCCTGCAAAATAACATTGTCATAAGCGAGCGTTGTTATAAACATCGAAACAGTAAATCCGATTCCTGCGATAGCAGAAATACCCAATATATGACGAAAATTTGAACCGTTGGGCAATGTAGAAACTCTTAAGCGAACTGCTACAAAAGTAAAAAAAGAAACTCCAACTATTTTTCCAACGATTAAACCGACTACAACTCCTCTCGTGACACCTGAAGATGCTGCATCTGATAAAGAATCTGAACTTATTTCAACACCAGCATTTGCTAAAGCAAAAATAGGGACAATTAGAAAACCAGTAAGTGGGTGCAGTAGATTCTCAAACCGTTCTGTGATCGATACCGATTCATTGAGATGGAAAGTAGCTTTTCGTAAACCAGAAAAGTCAGTCTGGTCTTGCATAGCCGGTTGAACTGCTTCAGACACAGCATCTTTGTCATTTATTAGAGCTGTAGCTGGAGCTAAAAGTCCCATAATGACACCAGCGATCGTTGCATGAACTCCGGACTCAAAAAGCGAATACCAAAGTAAGAATCCAAGGGCAATATATACAGGTGTATACCTGACGTTTAATTTTTTTAGAACTATTACTCCCACAACAGTTAAAGCAGCGACAAAAATCCATCCAGAGGCAAGATCCTCAGTGTAGAAAAAAGCAATTACTAAAATTCCACCAATATCATCGACTATCGCCAGAGTTAATAAGAAAACTTTCATTGCACTTGGAACCCTTGGCCCTAAAAGCGAAACCACGCCAATAGCGAACGCAATATCTGTTGCCATCGGTATGCCCCATCCATCTGAGGCTTCTCCCGATGAATTAAAAGCAAAAAAGATAACTGCTGGTACAACCATCCCTCCTACCGCTGCGATCAATGGCAATAAAGCATCTCGTAATTTTTTTAAATGCCCTGTAACCATTTCACGCTTTATTTCAAGACCTACAACAAAAAAGAAAAGAACCATCAACACATCATTCACGAACTGGCCCAAGGTAAGCGGATGTCCATCGTGTTCTAAAGAAATTGAATCCCCCAAAGAAACCGTTATTTCAGTCTCCCAAAGGGAGTGGTAACTATTTGACCACGGGGAATTAGCCCAAATAAGAGCTACTAAAGCAGCTAAAACTAAAAGAATCCCACTTGAAGCTTCAATTCCCAAAAACTTTCGCACAGGACGACCTATGGTCTTGGCCAAACGCCGATTGCTGCCAAGCCACGTATTTTCAAAAATTATTTTCTCACTATCCATAATTTTCCTAATGAAACTTAGATAAGTAATGCCAGATTTTTAACTGAACATAACACTCTGACATTAAAAAGTATTTTACTACAGCCTTTACAGTTAAGAATTGTTACTGTTCTGACTATTAATAGTCATATGAACTACTGTGCCGTCTGGTCCAGACTTAATCTCGAGCCCATCTGACATTTCGCGCATTATTGACAATCCTAAACCTCTCTCATGTAGTAACCGTTCTGGGCTTTCTGTCGGTGGTAAATCTGGAATCAGATCAATCTCAAAACCAGTTGCCTTATCTCTAACTTCAACTTCAACTTCAGAATCAGTCAATTTACATAAAACAGTGAGTCTTTCTGAAATAGAATTTTTTTCTTGTGCACGAATCGCATTTGTTAAAGCTTCTGATACGACAAGACGTAAATCCGCAATACGAGCTGTACTCAATTCAGGATTTGTAGCAGCTAAAGAACCAACCACTGCTCGCACTAATTGGACATAGTCAACTCGTACCGGGATACTTAATTCGATTTCTCCAGTCACTTTAAATCCCTAACTAACCTAAAAAGGTTTCACGACTAAAACTAATTATAAAAATCTTATCCAACTCACAAAGTCTAAAAATCTTTTGCAATTCATCGTCTATACCTACTAAAACCAAATCTCCTTGGTGATAACGCACACGTCTTAGTCCACCAATTATCGCACCAAGACCAGAAGAATCTATGAAGTGGACCCCTGAAAAATCGAGAACTATAAAATTGTTTCCTTGAGAAACCTCTTGCACTATTGATTGCCTAAGAACCGGAGCTCCTCCCATATCTAAATCTCCGATGAGGTCAAGAAACACATTTTTTTCTTTTACAGAACGGTGGATTTCAAGATTCATATAGCTCCCAATAAATACTTTCTTTTAATACGCTAGAGCCCCGTTGCTTGTTTTATTTACATCACTCTTCATAATTCCTTGTCTTGGATCTAAGATCATTCTGTGGAAGCTGCTTTTTTTGACTTAGATAAAACAGTTATAGCTAAGACTTCAATTATTGCCTATGCGCCCACTTTAAGAAAAAACGGTTATTTAAGTGTCCCTATGGCTATGAGAACTGCATGGGGGCATTTATTATTTAAATTTTTTGGAGCCGACGAAGAGAGCCTTGATAAAGCAAGAAAAACTGCACTTCGTTTAGCAACTGGTATGAACCAGAAAGCAATGAAAAGACTTGTGAGAGATAATTTAATCGAAGTAATTGAACCGATTGTTTACGATGATGCGATCGACTTAATAGAAGAACATAAGCTGAAAGGTCACCTGCTCGTACTGATTTCTGCAAGCCCAACAGAAATAGTTGAACCATTGGCAGAACACTTGGGTATTGATGACTTTATAGCTACCACACCTGTCGTGGACTCTGAAGGTCGTTATACAGGTGAGGTAGAATTTTATGCTGCCGGATCACATAAAGCAGAAGCAATAATTGATCTAGCCTCAAAAAAGAATATTTCTCTCGAAAATTCTTGGGCGTATTCTGATTCTTCAACTGATATTCCAATGCTCGAATTAGTTGGGAATCCTGTGGCAGTCAATCCAGATAGAGAACTTAGAAAACAAGCAGAAGAAAAAAATTGGCCAATACTAGAATTTGTGAGACCAATTGCTTTAGGGGATCGTGTTCCTCTAAACCGCAAATGGGTTGCTGTAACAGTTCTAACTTTTCTTTTAGGCACGGGGATCGTCCAAATATTTAAACGTTTTCGTTCGGCTAATTGATATTAAATAGAACGAACTTTACGAACCGCCACTGAAATAAGCACTCCTAGTGCCAAAAGCATTAAAAACTTTTTCATAAGAGAATGATACGCGAGTATGAAGAGTAATTACATAAGCAAAGAATCAAATTGTTTTTACTATTTTTAATGAATGCATAGCATTTAGGCTTTGACACAATACGGTCATCTATGGAGGTGTCCGAGTACCTGGTGGGCTCCCCCGCCTTCAAAGCGGGTGGGACGGGCGATCCCCGTCCGGCGGGTTCGATTCCCGTCCACCTCCGCCAAAATTATTATCAAACAGCCAAAAGATCCCGAGCGCCTGTATCGCTACTAGGGTGTCGCAATTTTGACATAGCGCGAGCTTCAATTTGACGAATTCTTTCTCTAGTCAAATCAAAATGTTCTCCCACCTCTTCAAGAGTTCGAGGTTCTCCTCGATCGAGACCAAAACGCAACTTCAAAATTTCTCTTTCTCTTTCATCTAACGGTGCAAGAAGACGAGAAATTTCATCTGGTAAAAGTGCAGTAGCGGCAGTTTCAAACGGAGATTCCGCCGAACGATCCTCTACTACATCTCCCAACTCAGCATCTCCATCTTCGCGTAGTGGTTCACTGAGAGAAAGTGGTTCAGCCGCAAATCTAAGAGCTTCTGTTACTTTGTCTTCAGGCATTTCTACCTCAGCTGAAAGTTCAGCCAAAGTTGCTTGCCTCCCAAACTTTATTTCAAGACGAGACCGAGCTTTTTGAAGACGAGCAAGAGTATCCCCTGCGTGTACAGGTAAACGAATTGTTCGTCCCGTATTTGCTATTCCCCTAGTGATGGCCTGTCGTATCCACCAAGTTGCATAAGTGGAAAATTTGAATCCTTTTCGCCAGTCAAACTTCTCAACAGCATGCATCAAACCAAGATTGCCTTCCTGTATCAAATCTAAAAGAGGCAACCCTGAAGCTTGATATTTTTTTGCGATAGAAACCACAAGTCGTAAATTTGATTGAACGAAAGTTCGCTCTGCTTTTGAACCACGACGAATAGTAGCTTTTAATTTTCGAATTTCTGCTGGTGTCAACTTGGAATTAGCTTCATTTTCTTGTCCAGCTTTAACGCCTTCTTCGATTTTTTTAGCTAGCTCGACTTCGCCTTCTTTAGTCAATAATGGATACTGACCTATATCGGTTAAATAAAGTCGAACTAAATCTTCCTCATCTCTGTCGACTCTTTCTTTGGCCACGCCCAGTCCTCCATAAATTCAACACATGCTTACCGCGCGTCACCTTATCGATGCTCTAGCAAACAACAAACCAAAATCGTGACGGTTGTCACAATTTTTAAAAAAATGTTTTAACCCTTATATCGATTTACGAGTGGTAGACGTCGATCTCGGCCAAAACCTTTTCGTGTAACCCTGACTCCTGGAGGGTTTTGACGTCTTTTATATTCAGATGTGTCAACCCGTTGCACAACCTCATCGACCATCTTCGAATCGAAGCCATCTTTAACAAGTTCAGCTCTTGTTTTATCACCTTCAATGTAAGACTTTAGAAGAGGATCAAGAATTTCGTAAGGTGGCAAACTTTGATCATCGCGTTGATCTGGTCGGAGTTCTGCCGAAGGCGGTTTATCTATTATTGAATTTGGAATTACTTCGTCTCCTGCTGATTCATTTCTCCAGCGGGCCAAATCATATACACCGGTTTTATATACGTCTTTAATAACTGCATAAGCACCGGCGGTATCCCCATACAAAGTCGAATAACCGACTGCTACCTCGCTTTTATTTCCGGTAGTTAAAACAAGCCAGTCATTTGTGTTTGCAAATGCCATTAATAAAACCCCACGAATTCTAGATTGTAAATTCTCATCGGTAACTCCATTAATCTCTTCATTGAGATTACGAACCCATTGTTCTGAAAAAGTTGAGTGAATATCTTTAATCGGAAAATTGATTGAAGCTATTCCGAGATTTTCAATTAGTTGCTCGGCATCTGTTAAAGAATGGGTGCTCGAATAGCGTGATGGCATCATTACAGCTGTCACATTATTTGGTCCTAAAGAATCAGAGGCGATAGTCGCTACCAACGCAGAGTCGATGCCTCCCGATAATCCTAAACACACTTGCTGAAATCCATTTTTTAAAACATAGTCACGAGTAGCAGTCATTAAAGCTAAGTAAAGTTCTTCATTAATTTCCAAGATGGGTGCAATAGAGGGTTTGATTTTTCCTTCGTGGTTACGAGTAGAAGAAACTTCTATAACCGGCAAATAGTTTTCGGTAATTTTAGTTTTTTCAATAGATAGATCTGCGATAAGTATCGATTCCTGAAACCTTGGTGATCTTAAAATGATTTCTCCTGCAGAATCAGTAATAAAAGAACCGCCATCGAAGACGAGTTCATCTTGCCCACCCACTAGATTTACATATGCAATAGAAACATTACTTTTTTTTGCAATCTCATTTACAAGAGTCTCTCTTTCTTGTTGCTTACCTCGATGAAATGGAGAACCATTAGTTGTAACAATCAACTGAGCGCCTCCATCGACAAGCGCTTTGACTGGCCCGTTTGGAACCCACAAGTCTTCACAAATCACAAAACCAATGTTTACTCCTCCGATGGAAAAAAGGTTTAGAGGATCTGACCCTGATGAAAAATTTCTAACTTCATCAAAAACTTCAACATTTGGAAGATTCTGCTTTCTGTAACTTCCTAAGACTTCACCCTGATGGCAAATCGCTATTGAGTTATATACATTTTCTCCATCTGAATCAGCAAATCCAATAACCAACGCACAATTACCTGACATTGAAGCAAGCGTGTTTAAAGCATTTTTATTATCCGCGATGAATCCTGGCTTTAGAACTAAATCCTCAAGTGGATAGCCGGTTAATGACATCTCACCAAATACCGCTAGATCACAATGATCTACTTTGTCTATAAGATCGCGGACCAGTTCAACATTCCCTTCCAAATCTCCTACAACTGGATTGATTTGAGCAAGAGCTAACCGCACCATTCCCATATAATCAGCGTACAGAAAACAGAATCTTCCAATGAAAAAGTTTCATTATTAAAAATCTAAAATTTTAAACTATTAATAAGTTGTTTAATGTTGCAACTAGTTGCTTTCAGTTGTTTTCTCTAGTGACTGTTCAACATTTGCTTGAGTTAAACCTTCAATTATTTGAGTTATTGCGTCTTTAGCTACACGATCCACTAATTCAGGTATCTCTTCTTGAATACGTTCGTCAAAAGTTTCTTTAATTAACTCTTCAATAAGACCTAAAGTCAGTTCGCCTGATTGGGAAATTCCTTCATCAGTAGCTTTAGAACCAACAGAATTTAATTCCTCTATAGATGCAAGTGAATCAATAATTGAATCAAAAATCTGCTCAATTTCTTTGAATATTTCAGACTCTCTTATTTCAAAACCCTCACCCATCATCGGAGGCATGAAACCCTCACCCATCATCGGCATGAAACCCTCACCCATCATCGGAGGCATGAAACCCTCACCCATCATCGGAGGCATGAAACCCTCACCCATCATCGGAGGCAAGAAACCCTCACCCATCATCGGAGGCATGAAACCCTCACCCATCATCGGAGGCATGAAACCCTCACCCATCATCGGAGGCATGAAACCCTCACCCATCATCGGAGGCATGAAACCCTCACCCATCATCGATTCGGCCATATGGTGATCATGCAATTTCCGATGCCATTCATCCATCTCACCCCTCATCGGAGGTAAAGGTTTAGACATGCCTGATTTATCCTTCTTTGATTTACTACCACGTTCAACTCGATCGAATTTGTCTTTAGATTTCTTTTTCTTAAATTCGTCTCTACGGTCAAATTTCTTTTTAGATTTATCTCTCTGGAATTCACTCTTGGGACCAAAACGTTCATCTTTATCTAAAAATGTATGGTTATCATCTTCATTTTCCAGAGTTTGAAATCTTTCTTGAACAAACTCTGAAGCCTCTTCATTATTATCGACTGCAAAAATTGCTGCTACTGCGATAACAGCTAATATTGTAAAACTAATGATCCATCTAATAATCGAATCCTTCATTAAGATTCCTTCCTTATTTTAGGCTAGGTCACTTTTGTGTTCTTATCTATTTATGCACGTTGGAAAGAAAACCTTTCAAAACTTAACTTTCGATTGACTAAAAATTATGGAGCGAGACGAGTCTTCTCAACAGTAAGGCCCAAAACATCCGGTCTGCTGTAGTGTCCAGTCGGATCGAAGTTCTGCCGGTGTCGGGCTATTTCACTAAGATCTAAATCAGCCCAAATAATACCCTTCTTATTGCTAACGGGTTCAACAACCCATCGTCCATCTGGTCCAGCGATACAAGTACCACCGTTATGATACTGTTCGCCATTAGGCAACTGATCCTTTAAAGGGAAGTCTTCAGGGATCATCTCCGAGTCATAAACAGCACCGACACTGACCACGAATAAACGTCCTTCCTTAGCGATGAATCTGGTAATGTCCTCAGTGAGTCCGACCGAACCTGGCCAAGCCGCTACGTGAATTTGAGTACCGGTACTGTACATGGCTGTGCGAGCCAATGGCATCCAATTCTCCCAACAATTTAGACCAGTCAGTTTGACACCTTGATGTTCATGAGCAATTAGCCCTGCCCCATCTCCGTCTGCCCAAACCAAGCGTTCTCCGTAGGTGGGTTTGAGTTTACGGTGGACACCAACAATACCGTCTCTTGGATCGATAGCTACCAAAGAACAGTATATGGATCCACCCGAAGCCGAACGTTCCACTACACCCACGTAAGTAAAAGCATTAGCTTCACGCACCGCTTCAATAACGCCAGCGAATTCAGAGCCATTAATTTCTACAGATTGTTCGAGATAATAAGCAAAAGCCTCTTGTTGGGTTTTACTTTCCCAGACTGAAGCGTCAGTTAAATCAATCCACACTGGGTAACCAGATACAAAAACTTCAGGGAAGGCAATCAGGTCAGCATCACCTTCACCAGCTTCGATTATCCATTTCTCAACGATGCTTAAAGTAGTTGAACGGTCAAGAAAAGCTGGTGAATCCTGAACAGCAGCAATACGCATCAAGAGTTTATATCACTAATTTTATAAAATCTTCTGATCAAGCCAAGGCTGCACAACAAGTATTTGTAATTAATCTTGTTACCACGTATGGATCCATATTTGCATTTGGTCGTCGATCTTCTATATAACCCTTTTGATCCAGATGTACTTGCCATGGAATACGAATAGAAGCACCACGGTCAGATACCCCATAACTGAACTGATCGAATCTTTGGGTTTCATGTTCACCGGTTAAACGCTCCTCAGAACCAAGCCCATAGCCAGCAATATGTTCAGCTGGTTTTCCTTCAGCTCCCAATGACTCACAAGCAGTGATAATTGCTTCATAATTTTCACGCATAGCATTTGTTGAAAAATTTGTATGCGCTCCGGCTCCATTCCAATCACCCTTTATGGGTTTTGCATCTACCGAAGCATCCACTCCAAAATCTTCAGCAACACGATAGAGAAGATAACGAGCCATCCAAATTTGATCAGCAACATCTATCGTGTTGGCCGTTCCAATCTGAAATTCCCATTGCCCAAGCATCACTTCCGCATTTGTGCCACAAATATCTAACCCAGCGTCCATGCAAGCTTTAGTATGCGCTTCAACAATATCTCGGCCCGCAATTTCAATTGAGCCCACACCGCAATAATACGGGCCTTGTGGAGCTGGATAACCTTCAACAGGCCAACCTAACGGCCTTCCCTCCATAAAGAAGGTGTACTCCTGTTCAATCCCAAACAGGGGCTCTTGGTCTTTATACTTTTCAAAAACTTCCACGCAAGCTGCGCGAGTATTTGTATCATGCGGAGTCATATCTCCATCTGGGAGTAAAACCTCACACAAAACAAGGACATCATCACCACCTCTAATAGGATCGGGACAATTAAAAACTGGTCTAAGTACACAATCAGAATTATCACCAGGTGCCTGATTGGTACTTGAACCATCAAAACCCCAAATCGGTAGATCACTAGAGTTATCAACTATCTTTGTCTTAGAACGCATATACGGCAAAGGAACAGTGCCATCGATCCAAATATATTCAGCCCTTATTGACATAATTTTCTCCAATTTTTAGTATTAAAAATGCTACTTAGATAAGTGGTTAAAACATCTTGACACCACATGAATAAGTTTCAAAGCTATTAGTTATTTGTTAACAAATTATTAACGTAAAAAAATAGGTTGCTCTTAGACAAATTTTCGATCATCCTTGAAGATGAATAAAATTCAAGACGATCGTAATCACGCACAGTTCGACTACGTTTTTCGCACTGTAGAAGAACGCGGAGTTCGTTTAATACGTCTTTGGTTCACCGACGTTCTAGGTCGCCACAAATCAGTTGCGATCTCACCCGCAGAACTAGAAACAGTTTTCGAAGAAGGCCTCCAATTTGATGGTTCAGCAATTGACGGTTTTAGTAGAATTCAAGAAAGTGACGTTTTAGCACGACCTGATCCTTCTACTTTTGAATTGCTTCCATGGGTAGCCAACGATGAAGCTTCAGGAACAATGTTTTGCAACATCACAAATCTTGATGGAACTCCCTTCGCAGGTGACCCGAGGCAAGTTTTGCGAAGAAATATAGACATAGCTCGAGAAACCGGATATGAAATGTTCTGTGCTCCTGAAATCGAATTTTTCTACTTCGCTAACCAAGAAAATGACATAAAGCCAATACCACTAGATCAAGCCTCATATTTTGATTTAACAACAATGGATGTGGCTTCAGATCTTCGACGACACACACTGCATATGCTCGAAGCTCTTTCCATTCCAGTTGAATACTCTTTCCACGAAGACAGCCCCAGCCAACATGAAATAGATTTGCAATACACAGATGCTTTGACCATGGCTGATTCAGTTATGACTTTGCGTTTAGCTGTTAAAAAAATAGCAATGGACC
>Ga0315318_10000187_pt1 | contig 25091 bp, 20 predicted proteins | sample M1200m3416metaG_FD_203703 | JGI IMG/M metagenome (GOLD analysis project Ga0315318, IMG submission 203703) | Ammonia-oxidizing marine archaeal communities from Monterey Bay, California, United States - M1 200m 3416 | ecosystem: Environmental > Aquatic > Marine > Coastal | place: USA: California... | reverse complement strand
TTGGCGGCAAGATTATAAATGTTGGTGATATCCAGAACCGAGTAGCGGTTGGAAATCCACGTCAAGGTTAAAAATTATTTAATCTAAACGTGTTAAATGTTTAGTGTTGGGGCGGCCCTTTAAGGGTCGCCCCAATGCTTTGTATACGTTCATTTTTGTTATTGTTCTAGGTGTAAGTTGCGAAAGAGGGGCGGTTCTAAGTGGAGCTTTTATTCGGGCTGTTTGCAGGCTTGGCTGCAGGCTCTGTTTTCGCCCTTCTAGGAGCAGGTCTGGTAATCGCATACCGTGGTTCAGGAGTAATCAATTTTGCCCACGGTTCAGTCGCTGCATACGCGGCTTTTACCTGGGATGAACTGAGAGACATGCCGGGGCCAACAGGTATTGGAAATGAAGGTGGCTCAATTTATTTGCCTTGGTTTGACCCGATACCAGAATGGGGCTTTCTGAAAGCTCTTCATATAAATAATCTTCCGGTCGAAATTCATATAATGACAGACCCACCGGCATGGTTCGCGATGATCATCACACTAATGATGTCGGCTTTTATTGGTCTGCTAATGCATTTCCTTGTTTTCAGACCACTACGAAACTCCCCTATGCTTGCAAAAGTTGTAGGTTCCGTTGGAATCATGCTCTATTTACAAGCAGTAGCATTACTGAATTTCGGAGCGGCAAATAGAGCAGATGATGGTTTTTGGGTATTTAATTCGACATCCGAGCCAATTACCAATTTTATTGGAATGGATAAAAATTTACCTCGATCTACTCCATATCTCGCCGCTGCGGCCTTGTTGATAGGTTTTGGCGCTTGGGCACTTTATCGCTATACCAGATTTGGCTTGGCAACAAGGGCCGCGGATGAAAACGAAAAGGGAGCAACCCTCTTAGGGTATTCACCACAATTTTTAGCGGGTCTTAACTGGGTTATTTCTTCAGTTCTTGCTGGTCTTGCAGGGGTTATATTCCTTCACAAGACAATGCCGAATCAGTTAAATCTTTATGTTGTATCTGCTCTGGCAGCTGCTTTAGTTGGAAGTCTTACATCAATTCCTGGAGCGATAGCAGGGGGCTTAGGTTTGGGAGCTTTCGCTAGTATGGGGGTAAGTGCAACTAGCTATGAATGGTGGCCAGATTGGTTGCCTGTTGATGGAGTTCGTGCTTTCGCTCCAGTTCTTGTTGTGATACTTGTTCTTTATTTCCGAGGCCATAAGTTGCCTATCAGGGGAACTGTAGGTCTTGGTAGACAACCGCGCGCGCCTTCGACTAAACATCCGGTGGTTGGCGTTGGAGTCGGTGTAGTTATCGCTCTTGTTATGTCAAATATTTTTATTTCAAAATGGGAATCAACATTAACAATGACATTGGTGGCAATCTTAGCAATGCTCAGCTTGGTAGTTCTTTTAGGTTTCTTAGGTCAAATATCTCTCGTTCAGTGGACTTTGGCTGGGGTTTCGAGTTTTGTGCTGATAAGACTTTCATCGAATGGGATAAAAGTAAGACCGATGGACTTTTTTGTTGTGACTGGACCAGATTGGCCTGACCCTTTAGCAGCTTTAGGGGGAGTCGTTGCTGCAGTTCTCCTCGGACTGCTAATAGGTATTCCCGCGCTCAGAATCAGGGGTGTGCAACTTGCTGTTGTAACGCTCGCGTCGATAGTAGCTATTGAGGATCTCTTAATGCGTAATAGGCCAGTAATGGGTACGGCAGCTCACACGATGAATCCGACTCCAAAACCCGAATGGTTTGGTCAATACGTTGGAGCGTTAGATGAACAGTCCAATCAGACTGATTACTGGAAATTTACTGTTTTCTCAATAATTCTTGTTGCCCTAGCTGGACTTTTTGTAGTCAATTTAAGACGAGGTATTACAGGTCGAAGATTTTTAGCCATCCGTTCCAACGAAAGAGCTGCCGCTGCCGCGGGTGTCAATGTAGCGCGCACAAAAATGCTTGGATTTGGAGTTTCTTCATTTTTAGCCGGACTGGCTGGAGTGCTAGTTGCTTATAAAATGCCCATGGTTACTAGTGAATTTTTCAGTCCCTTTGTAGGTCTGGCGATGATAGCTTTCGTTTACTTAGGAGGCATAACGACCGTATGGGGAGCAGTTCTTGGCGGAATGTTGGTTGGCGGTGGTCTGTTGTCAGAGTTTGGCTCACTTCATTTTGAGGGCATAACTCAGGCTTATATCAACGCAGTGGGAGGGGTAGGTTTGATAGTTAATGCAGTTTTGACCAGTGGTGAAGGAATCTCCCTTACAATGACAAATAATGCGAAGGCATTAGTTGCGACGATGAGAGGAACGTCTCCACAAAATGTTGAGACAGAGAGAATGGTTTCAGCAGAGAAGGAGAACGTATGAGCAACCTTCTTGAAACTAAAGATTTAACAGTTACTTTTGGTGGTCTGAACGCGAATGATCATGTTGAGATAGAAATACCAAAAGGATCTTTTGTGGGACTAATAGGTCCCAACGGTGCAGGTAAAACGACTTTTATTGATGCAATCACAGGTTTTGTTCCTACCTCAGATGGAACAGCGATTTTTGATGGTCACGATTTAAGTGAATTGAAACCGCATGAACGAGCCCAATTAGGATTAGTCCGTACTTTTCAATCTTTGGAGCTCTTTGAAGATTTAAGCGTAAGGGATAATTTGCTTGTCGCCGCTCATCCAACTTCTTGGTACACACTCGTCTTGGATGTGCTGAGACTTCGGCAGACTAATGAAGAGATAGAAAAACGAATTGAGTGGGCTCTCGATGTAGCTGGTTTGAGCGGATTAGAAGAAGAATTGCCTACAGATTTACCTCATGGGCAAAGAAAACTTGTTGGTGTAGCAAGAGCTTTAGCAGCTCAACCAAACTTGGTACTGTTGGATGAGCCGGCAGCAGGTTTGGACACTGCTGAAAGCAACGCCTTGGGCGGGCATTTACGGGGACTGTTAGATCATGACGTAACTGTTTTCCTAATTGATCACGACATGGGACTTGTTTTAAGTGTATGTGACTATATATATGTCATGGATTTTGGCAAGATTATCGCAGCTGGAACACCAGAAGAGGTTAGAACGAATCCAGAGGTAGTAGCAGCTTATTTAGGTGAAGAAGCAGGCGAAGCACAAGCTCGTTCGGCTGAAGAATTGCGTGGCATCTCAGATACGGCAGGTGAGTAATGAATCAAAATAATGGACAGTTGCTTTCAGTCGGAGATTTGGATACTGGTTATGCCGGAGTACCTGTTGTACGTGGTTTAAACATTTATTTAAACGAAGGTGAAGTAGTTGCACTGCTAGGTCCAAATGGGGCAGGCAAAACAACAACATTGTTGACAATTTCAGGACTTATTCCACTTTTGGGTGGGAGCATAAAAGTGCTTGGCGAAGAGGTAGATACAAAAAATCCGCACAGGAATGCTCGTCTTGGTTTAGCACATGTAGCAGAAGATCGATCTCTTTTCTTTAATTTAACTGTTAAAGAAAATCTTCAATTAGGTCTGCGTGGTGACAAAGGACTGCAACAGGAAGGTATGGAAAAAGCGCTTGAATTATTACCTGCTTTGAGACCGTTAATGGATCGCCGTTCTGGGCTTCTTTCTGGGGGAGAACAACAAATGCTTGCAATGGCTAGGGCACTAGTTTCAAAGCCTAAACTTCTATTAGTCGATGAAATGAGTCTTGGTCTTGCTCCCATAATAGTGGAGCAATTACTTCCGATAGTTCGGAACATTGCTGATGAAACTGGAGCAGGAGTATTAATAGTTGAACAACACGTGCATCTCGCTTTACAGGTAGCTGATCGTGGTTATGTTATGAATCATGGGGAATTGGTAATGTCCGGTTCAGCATCTGAACTTTTGGATTCGAAAGATCTTCTCGAAGCTAGTTACCTAGGTGGGCAAATAGACCAAGAGGCAATTGAGTAATGAAAGCAAATAAAATTGTTTCAGCTGTACGTGTTGGTTTCACAATCCTATTTTTGTGGTTGGTTCTAGCCGGTAACTGGGTGAATTTGAAAAATGAAAGTTTTGGAGTATTTGATAGTCAAGGCGGGGCCGGTTTCGGAATAGTTGCTGTAGTTCTAGGATTTTTAATGCTTCTTGTTTCTCTGACCCTTGCAGCAGAAAAAGAATTTACGATTAAACCAATTGCTATGGGTGGTAATCAAATTCTTTTATCTCTGGGATTTGCCTCATTTATAACGGTTTTAAGTTTTCTAATAATTGCTCACTCAGGATCTTTTCGTGCTTTGGGTGACGTGAGGGGTGCAGGATGGGGAGCAGCTGGAGCTGGATTAGTTGCATATTTTTTGCCTCAGGTGGTAATGGCTGGATTTGGGTTCCTTGGGACGTCATCTTCGACACCAGTAAATGAGTCTGATAGACAAAAAATTGGATTCGCTGTTTTCGTCTCTGGAACGTTGATAGCGATAGCCCCTTTATTTGAATGGTTCAAGACAGAAGAAGGAGCTTGGACTGGTTATGAACCAGGAGCACCAAGAATGGGATTCCTATTACTGGCTCTTGGTGGGGCAATGGCGCTTACAGGTTTTATGCGCTTAAGACCAAAAGGTCTTGTCGAACCTGGAGGACGGTTATCACACCCACACTTACAAACAGTTGTTTCATTGTCTGTCATTTTTTCACTTTTTGGCTGGCTAATTACCGGATTTCAGCGAGATGACATGTCCACAGGTGTTGGCGTATGGATTGGGCTAATCGCCGGAATACTTCTTCTTGGAGTGTCAGTGTTTGAACTAACTAAAAGAGAAGTAACTGCTTCTTAGTTGACGTTTACGGGAGCGCCTAAGTCGACAGGGAATTTATCCCTACCGCGGAGAATTATCCGGAAATTTAACGTTGGTTCTTCGGTGATTGAAATTTCTGGGAAACGCCTTATCAGTTTAGTAATGGCAATTTCTCCTTCCATTTTAGCTAAGGCAGCCCCAAGACAATAATGGACTCCGCTACCAAAGGAAACGTGTCTAGAGGCATCTTGCCTTTTAATATCCAAAATATGTGCCGAGTCTCCCCAGAATCTAGGGTCCCTGTTAGCACTACCTAATGCGGTTAAAACCATCTCACCAGCTTCAACATGGATACCTGATAATTCCATGTCTTCTAAGAGTAGTCTTCCTGAATTTTGTACGGGGCTATCGAAACGCAAAAGCTCGTCTGCGATTGTGGAATCAATAGAAGGGTCATTTAGAACCAACTGAAATTGATCAGGATTGTTTAAAAGAGAGTGAGTTCCATTCCCAATCAGATTTACAGTCGTTTCATGACCAGCTACAAAAAGAAGTGAAATCATTGAAAGAAGCTCTGGTTCGGTAAGACCTTCCCCACCTTCCTCAACGGCAATCAAATCTGTGAGAAGATCATCTCCGGGCTGGTTTCGTTTCCAAGCAAGAGCTTCAGTTAAATAATTATTTAACTGGGCACCACCCCAAATAGCTTCGTCTACTTGTTCAGGACTTATATTCGGTTCGAGAGTTTGCACTAAAGTTTGCGACCATTCTCTAACATTTAGCATGTCGGCATCTGGAAGACCCAACATTGAATGTATGACCACAAAAGGAACGACAAAGGCAAAATCTTTTATTAGATCGATTTCTCTTTTTTCAGCTAGTTGATCAAGTAGGTCGTCTACAATCTCGGTTGTTGTAGAACGCATCTTTTCAATACTTCGAGGGGTAAAAGTTCTTTGAACGAGTTTGCGAAGACGTGTGTGTTCAGGTGGATCAAGCGTAAGTATTGATGGAGGCCTGTCCATAGATGCTTCCTGCAGTTTTTTTATATGCTCAGGCCTTTCAAAACCAGGCCTCCCGGCACTGTCACGGTCGACGGAAGTGTTTGGATTTTTTAAAACTTCAGAAACGTCATTAAAGCGTGTGGCAACAAGATTTCCAAATGCTGATCGATGAACAGGGTCATTATCACGCAACAGTTCATAGTGAGGATAAGGGTTTATAAGGAAGTCTGGATCAAAAGGATTCCATGATGCTTCAACTGATTGATTTATTTTTGAAGTAGATTCAGTTTTCTCATTCATATTGTTACCCGCAGGTTCTTCAATCAGACAATTTGTCCAACCCTATTACCTGAGTGTACCGCTCCCTCTATGTATCCAATATTTTCAGCGTCGCCAATAATATGGGTTTCAACTTCTACGTCTGCGAATTTTTCAAGCAATTTTCTATCAGCTTCAATACCTTCAGCAAGGATCACCGAATCTACGGGTACTTCGCATTCACTTCCCTCTTTAATGTAAACCACAGAGTTTTTTCTTATTTCGACCACTTGAATATCGTTATGAAATTTCACTCCAGACAAAGATCCTTGGTGCAAACTCCTCCAACGCCGCGGATGAGCCATTTCAGGTGCCATAACTGGCCGTGTTTCAAGTACTGAAACATTTCTTTTTCTTTCTGATAGGAAATGAGATAGTTCTACACCGACCAAACCACCACCTATAATGGCTATGTTTTTCCCAAGCGGCATCCAAAGTTTTGAAAGTTTTCTTATTTTTCCCATGTCTCTAAAAAATCCAGATTTCCTTCCAAGCCAGAGAAGCAGAAAACTTAGATTTTTCTTTCCTTTAGTAATCTCAGAAGAATTGGATTCTTGAAGCAACGCTTTTAATTGGTCTCGTGAAAGAACGTGTGGAAGTTCTGAACCTTTTATATCGCTTTTGGAACTCTGTGAACCTGTAGCAATAACAATTACGTCGGGGTTGAAAGACATTATTGACTTACGGTCAGCTAGAAAATTTTTTCTTATTACCACTTCGCTATCTTCTAAAATCCGTTCGAACCAATTGATCAATTCGCCATTTTTGGGAGTGGTTAGAGAAGAAAATAGAGCAGTACCTCCTAAGCTTCCCGTCTGTTCAAGAAGAGTTACTTTGTGGCCTCGGTTTGAAGCTACCCGAGCGCACTCCAAACCAGCTGGACCTGCGCCTACTATCACAACATTTTTTAATTTTTTCGGAACTTCTACTTCTTTTTCATAGTTTCCTAAACGGGGGTTTACTGCACAGATCGGTTCACCATTCCAAAAATTTTGTGCAACGCATACGAAACAATTTATGCAGGGACGAATTTTTTCTGGAGAATCATTGATTAGATTATTAGGCAATTCAGGATCAGCGAGTAGTTGTCTACCCATAGCAACAAAATCGCAGCTATTTTCAGAGATCAACCTTTCCCCATCTTCAGGCTCGATACGACCAACTGCTATCACTGGAATGCTTATAGCGGATTTAACAGCTTTGGCTAGTTCGCTGTATTGGCATCTCTCCCATGGCAAAGGCCCTTCAGTAAAGCCCACTCCGGTTCCGGAGGATGAAATTGCTGATACATGAATTGCATCTGCTCCAACTTCTTCAGCTATAGCTGCCGTAGTTGAGGCTTCGTCTGAAGTAATCCCGTGTTCAATTCCATATTCATGGCCGTCTATTCTCACTACGATCGCGAAGTCGCTTCCACATTTTTTTCGAATTTTTCTAACTATTTCGCTTAAAAGTCTTGCCCTTTTTTCTATTGAGCCACCCCATTCATCTTCACGCCTATTCCACGCTCTTGAAAGAAAAGTTGAAATCAGATAACCGTGAGCAGCATGGATTTCAATACCGTCAAGATTTGCTTTTTTAATTCTTAAAGACGCCTCAACAAATGCTTCGATTATCTCTTCTAATTCCTCTCTGGAAGCTTCTTTGAAGGTGGGGAGCTTACCCCCAGTTAGAGTCGCCATTTTCATTAACTCTTCAGTTGTAGTGTTGTAAGCCATACCCAAAGTGTCGAAAGAAGGAATTGGGATAGAGGGCACTAAGACAGGCACATCACGAGATATATCTAGACCAGATATTCTGCCGTGGTGGCAAGCTTGGACAATCATACGGGCGCCATTTTCATGAGCGCGTTCTGCAAGTTTTTCAAGTCCTGGTATCACTGCATCACTTGAGAGAGAAGGTTGATGTTTAGATGTTGCCCCGTCAGGCCATTTAACGGCTGAGGTCTCAAGAATTAATAGTCCTGCTCCACCTTTTGCCCTATCTTCATAATGTTGAAGTGTTTTATCACTGATTAAGCCATCTTCAGTGCAATTGTTTTGATCCATTGCAGGCATGACAATTCGATTACGTAAAGTCAAAGGGCCTAAAGTGCCTTCGGACAGAAGTCTGGAAAATTCTTTCCTCATACTTAATTTTTGCTCATTTGGAGTGAGAAAACCACTAGTGGGTCACAAAATTAGGATAAACGATCCATGGCTTTTGTGCGCCAAGCTTCAGTAGATTCAACTGCATTAAACGTAAAGCAGTGTATTCCCGCAATATCCAGTTCTTCTGCATCATCAGAAATTGGAACAATCAATTTGTTCGGGTTGTAGCCGCGTGGGGAAAGAAGTTTAAAAATTGATTTTCGATTCTTTTTTAGATACCGACTTGAAACACCAACTCCCAACCGAAGAGAAATATTAATCAATTTCTTCATATCCACAGCCCCTGGGAGTCCAAGGTGACAAGGAAGCGTTATCCCTGCTTCTCTACAATTTTTCAACCAACTTGAAATAGTATTTGCTTCAAAACACATTTGAGTTGCCATGTATCCGTTTAGATTACTTTGGAGGATCATTTCTTGTTTTTCAATCAGAGATTCTGCTAATGCGGATTCAGGTATTACAGGGTGCCCATCAGGATATGATCCGACTCCAACAGTTTTGATAGACGGATTGTTGTCTAAAAATGAACGAAGCAACCCTGGAGCGTCAGTGAAAGGTCCGCGCTGGTCAGCGTCTCCACCGATTATGAAAACTGTTTCTATTCCTAGAACTTCAACGCGTTTAACAATACGGGTTACGTGTTCTTCGCTTTCAACCATCCGAGCAGCAAAATGCGGGATGACTGTGTGTCCTTTAGTTGAAAAGTTTTCGCAAAGCTCAAGAGTTGCTTCAATATCTTTGGCGGGTGAACACGTAATGGAAATCGTAGAAGATTCAGGTAGAAACTCTCCTTGCTCGTGAACATTTTTTAATGGGATCAACTCATAGGTCATCTCATCTAAAAGTCTGAGTTGAGTGGATTTCATTTCAACTGAGTCCAACGATTTCACCGTTTTCGTCAATGTCTATACCAGCTGCTGCTGGAGTTTTACCTAGTCCTGGCATCGTTCGCATTTCACCGCAGATTGGGTAAACAAAGCCAGCCCCAATTGAAGCTCTCACTTCCCGCACAGGCAAAGTCCACCCCGTAGGTGCACCTTTTAGTGATGCATCTGAAGAAACAGATAGATGTGTTTTGGCTATACATACAGGAAGGTCACCAAAACCATTTTCAGTGTAGGAGTCGATTTGTTTTGTAGCAGCAGCTGAAAATTCAACACTTTCAGCGCCGTATACTTTAGTTGCGACAGTTTGAATCTTTTCTTTTATGCCCATTTCATCTGGATATAAGACTGAGAAATTGGTTTTCTCTTCAGTGGCCTCTGCTACAGCTTCTGCTAATTCGCTAGCACCTGCTCCACCTTCAGAAAAATGATTAGTTATTGCACATCTAGCTCCACACTCTTCAGCTATTTCCGCGATTGCTGCTAAGTCGGCATCATGGTCTTCAGGAAAACGATTGATTGCGACAACTGGGCTTACTCCATGGATTCTGACATTCTCAATTTGCTTTCTCAGGTTTGCTCCGCCTTCATGAACTTCGTCAGGGTTTTCGGTTAGCAACGCATCGGGTAAAGGTTTTCCTGCCACTATTCGATGGTTACCTGAGTGGGCTTTCAGCCCTCGTACTGTTGCTACCAGAACAGCTGCATCGGGGGCCATTCCTGAATAACGGCACTTTATATTGAAGAAACGCTCCGCCCCCATATCTGCACCAAAGCCTGCTTCAGTTAAGAGAAAATCACCGGTGTGTATTCCTATTTGATCAGCGATAATTGAGGAGTTGCCAGTAGCGATATTTCCAAATGGTCCGCAATGTACAAGAGCTGGAGTTCCTTCGAGTGTTTGCATGAGATTTGGTTTGATCGCTTCTTTCAGGAGGACTGTCATCGCTCCTGCGACTTCGATATCATCAGCAGTAATTGGAGTCATTGTTTTGTCATAACCGACAACTATCCTGCCCATTCTTTCTCTTAGGTCTGCTAAAGAAGTACATAAAGCTAAAGCAGCCATTACTTCTGAAGCGGCTGTGATGTCGAAACCGGTCTCACGTGGGATGCCGTCTAGACGTCCACCTAGTCCAACATTTATATTTCTTAAAGAGCGATCATTTATATCGATTACACGTCTCCAAGTTATGTTGTGGATATCAAGTCCAAGTTCGTTGCCGTGAAAAAGGTGGGAGTCAAGCATGGCAGAACACATGTTGTGAGCTGCAGTGACTGCATGCATATCGCCTGTTAGATGCAAGTTAAAAAGTTCCATAGGTACAACTTGTGCGTACCCTCCACCTGCAGCTCCACCTTTGATGCCAAAAGTGGGTCCAAGTGATGGCTGGCGTATAGCTATAGTCGCACGTTTTCCTATATGGGAAAAACCTTGTCCTAATCCAACGGTTGTTGTTGTTTTGCCTTCACCTAAAGGTGTCGGTGTTATGGCGGTTACGACTACATATTTTGCTTTGGGTTTATCTGCCATAGCTTCGATAGCATCAAGTTTTATTTTTGCAGCACCTTCCCCATAGAGTTCTAAAGAGCTTTCAGGAATACCTGATTCTTTAGCTATATCTGTCAGTGGTTTCAGTTTTGCTTTGCGGGCAATTTCTAAATCTGAAGGAAAAGGCATTTTTATACCCCGCTAGGATTTGGTTGTCTGATTTGGTTGTCTAAGACTAGTTATTTTATACCACATACCACAAGGCGGGAAACATTCCCACAATGTGGGATGTTATGCGAATTCGTCTGGCAATTCATCTTTTCGTTTTGCTATGAAATCGAGCATGGCTTCATCGATTGATTCATCAAGAGGTGGCGGTTCGTAGTTATTTAGCATTTTCTTCCAAATGGCGTTTGCTCTTTGGGCGGCATCCAGACTACCTTCTTCAGACCACTGTTCGTATGAATCGTTGTTTGCGATTTCGGAGACAGCAAAAGCTGTTTCGAAGTTTTTCAGAGTGTGTTCAGAACCTAAGAAATGTTGTCCAGGTCCTGTTTCTTTAATCGCATCCAATGCTTGCCCATTTTCAGAAAGATCTACGCCTTTTACGAAACTTGCTGCTAAACCACATTGATCTGCATCAATTACAAATTTCTCATAACCCATAGAAAGTCCACCTTCCAGCCAACCAGCTGAATGGAGCATGAAATTAACACCTCCTAAAATAGCTGGGATAAAGGTAGAGATACTTTCAGAAGCTGCTTGTGCATCAGGTATTTTTGAACCGCAAAGATTTCCCCCAGAGCGAAACGGCACACCTAAACGACGCGCTAGCGCAGCCATTGTGTACAAGATAAGAGCGGGTTCGGGTGTACCAAATGTTGGCGCACCCGTTTGCATAGACATCGACATTGCAAAAGACCCAAATACGGTAGGTGCTCCAGGATTTACCAATTGGATAAAAGTCATACCTGCCAGAGCTTCGGCGAGCGTCTGAGCAGCCACTCCAGCAACTGTCACAGGGGCCATAGCCCCTGCGACTATAAATGGACTAATAACAGTTGCTTGATTTGAGCGAGCGTAAACTTCTGCTGCTCCGAGCATTGATGAATCCCAGCACATTGGCGACGAAGCATTAATAAGGCTTGTTATAACCGTGTTTTCATTTAAGAATCCCTCACCAAAAACCATTTCGGCCAAGGCAACAGAATCTTGAGCTCTTTCGGGCGCAGTAACTGAGCCCATGAAAGGCTTGTTACTGTACTTCAAATGTGAATAAACCATATCAAGGTGTCTTTTACTTACAGGTATATCTACAGGTTCCACAACAGTTCCGCCTGAATGATGAAGATGTGGGCTCATATAAGCGAGTTTCACAAAATTTCTAAAATCTTCAATATTTGCGTAACGACGACCGTTATCAAGATCAAATACAAAAGGGGACCCATAAGCAGGTACCAGCACAGTTGCATCTCCTCCAATTTGAACGCTATTTGAGGGATTACGCGCATGTTGTATATATGAAGAGGGTGCAGACTTGGTGACTATTTCCCTGCACATTCCTTTAGGGAATCTGACACGTTCCCCGTCAATCGTTGCTCCAGCGTTTTTTAACAATTCCAACGAAGAGGGATAATCGCGAAAATCAATTCCTACCTCTTCAAGAATAATGTCCGCATTGTTTTCAATCATTTCAAGACTCTCTTCTGACATGATTTCATAAGGTGGAATAGTGCGGGTTAAATAAGGAGTTGAACTAGTTGTAGTTTCTTCTCGAGCTGCTCTTCGAGCTTCCCTTCCTCCTGCTCTTCTCCGTAAAGGCTGATCAGTCATTTAACTTCTTTCTCTAGTGCGTCGATTTTTTCGTTTAGGTTTTGATTTGTTTCTTTCGGGTAGATCTACATATGAGCTAAGGAACGGATAATCAGCAGTCTTGTGGGGCATCGCCATAGCTTCTACAAAGTGATCTTGAAAAGCAACTTCTGTTGCAATTTCAATTTTTTCGATGTCATTAACTAAAGTTTGAATTTCTTTCCTTGAAGATTTAGAAAGCAGTGCCATAACCGCTCCAGATCCGGCAGCATTACCAACTGAAGAAACTTTTTCTTTTTTACAGTCTGGTATCAAACCTAGAACAGTCGCTCTAGTGGTATCTATATGGCTGCCAAAGGCACCTGCTAGTTGTATTGAATCAATTTGATCTGTTTCTAAATAGTCCATCAATAGTCTCACTCCGGCGTAAAGAGCTGCTTTTGCTAGTTGAACTGCTCTCACATCATTTTGAGTTACAGATATAATTTTTCCTTCGTTCGGAGACTTGTATAAAGCATATGAAAAAGTTCTACCATCAGGTTCTATATATTTAGAAGGCTTTGTCCCTTCGCCCCCTATAACGCCGTCTGCAGTCATTAATTCAGCTAAAAGCAACTCAGCAACTACCTCAATAATTCCTGAACCGCAAATTCCTGTGACTCCAGTTTTCTTGATTTCATCCGAAAAACCTTCTTCATCTGACCATGTATCTACCCCTATTACTTTGAAACGAGCTTTTCCATTTTCGGGATTTATCCTTACTCTCTCTATAGCGCCTGGAGTTGCTCTCTGACCGCTATTAATTTGTGCACCTTCGAAAGCAGGTCCTGTGGGACTTGATGCCGCTAGTATTCTTCCCTTTCCTGCTAAAAGTATTTCGGCATTTGTACCAACATCCACTACTAGATTTATTCCATCTGTTTGTTGAGGTTTTGTTGCCAAAAGCACACCTGCCGTATCAGCTCCGACATGACCGGCTATGCAAGGAAGCACATGGACTCTGGTTGCAGGGTTAGCTTGAATAGACAAATTGATAGCAGTCGTATCTATTGCTTTGTCCTCGAACAAAGTAAATGGTGCAACACCTAAAGGGGTTGGGTCATAACCGAGGAATAAATGGTGCATTATTGGATTTCCGACCAAAGTGATCTCAAAGACATCTTCGCGATTAGTGTTTGAATTATCACACAATTCACCAACAAGATTGTTAAGCGCATCTTGAACCACTTCTGTTAACTCATTTTCAGCACCTTCATTCATCATTACATAAGAAACTCTGCTCATTAGATCTTCTCCGAAACGAATTTGCGGATTCATGACTCCGGCACTTGCTAGAACTTCACCTGATAGAAGGTCACATAAATGTCCTGCAATAGTTGTCGATCCCACATCAATAGCTACTCCAAATATTTGATCTTTAAAGCCTGGCCAAACTGCAACTAATGATTTTCCGTCTCTAACAACTGCCGTATAAGTCCCATTAGAAGTCGGCAGTTCATTTTCTTTGATTTCGTTACTTAAGTTATTTAAACCCCATTGTTCTTGTAAGGAGATAAAGAGTGGATCAAAAGATCTGTTATCAATTCCTTTTTCAATTTCTACAAAATGTAAAGAAACTAAAGGTTCAATTATGAGATCAGTCAGATCCACTGTTTTTCGAATAACCTGTTTATGTATATGGCTATCTGGTGGAATATCTATTACTAGATCTCCAAGTATTTTTGCTGAACAAGCAAGCCGTCTATTTTTTCCGACCTCTTTACGACCCTTATAGTTGATCTCCAGATCACCAGGAGCGCTGATGCTCTCTTCATTTGCATTTATTTTATGTTTTGCAAATTCACCGAAAGCTGGTTCAATTTGACAGCGACCACAAATACCACGACCTCCACAAACTGAATCAAGATCAACCCCAAGTTTCCTGGCCGCTTCAAGAAGAGTTGAACCGTTTTCAAAGTAGTCGCGGTGACCAGATGGAGTAAAAACTACAAGACTTTTTTCTTTATTAGTTTCCATAGGATCCGATGTTTCTTTTGGTTCGTATTTAACTTCTTCTACGTCCACTTCTTCTTGTTCTAGCTGATGAATCTGGGTCTCGGTGTGTTTCTATCCAGGCTGCACAATTTGCATCTTGTCCAGAAAGAACATCAGCAGCTTGAATAGCGGTCCTCACTTCATCATGGAGGGGGTTCATAATGGCGGAAGTCATTCCATGAGAAATAGCCATAGACAAAAAGGCTCCTGTAATTGCATGACGATTAGGGAGTCCGAAACTTACATTAGAAGCTCCACAAGTAGTATTTACACCGAGTTCTTCCCGTAGTCTTCTAACTAAAGTGAAGACTTGATTTCCTGCATCCGCCATAGCACCTATAGGCATAACTAAAGGATCAACTACGACATCATGGGCAGGTATTCCATGGTCTGCGGCCCTTTCGACTATTCGCTTTGCGACCAGAAATCTTACGTTAGGGTCTTCAGAAATTCCCGTTTCATCATTAGAAATAGCCACTACAGCTGCTCCACTAGCTGCTACTAAAGGTAGAACTCTTTCAAGGACTTCTTCTTCCCCGGTTACCGAATTGATCAGCGGTTTTCCTTCATACACTGATAAACCTGCCTCAAGAGCCTCAATGATTGAGGAATCTATAGATAGAGGAACGTCTGTAACCGTTTGAACAATTTGTATAGCTTTAGCGAGTAAAGCAGGTTCGTCTGCAAGAGGTATTCCAGCGTTTACATCAAGCATATGGGCGCCTGCTTCGACTTGTGAAATGGCATCTGCTTCAACTCGAGTAAAATCATCGTTTTTCATTTCTTCCGCAAGGAGTTTCCGACCGGTTGGATTGATTCGTTCGCCAATCATTACAAAAGGTTGCCCAAAGCCTATTACTACTTCTTTCGAAGCTGAACTGATTACTGTCTGAGTCATTTTTCTCCTTTAGATAATGACTTTCTCATCATTATTTTCAACACCACCTTGTTGTACAAGTTGTTCAAGTCGTTCAGCCGGGTAGGAATCTTCTATTTTCGAAGCTTCTTTAGCAACTGCTTCTGCCATATCTCCTTCACAGGCAAAAGTCTTTCTTGTCCATTCAGCAATATAGCTATCAGTATCTGTTAAACCTGCGATAGTTGCAGCACGATCAATCGCATGTTGGAAACGTGCTTCCAAAAGCGCCTTTTCTCGTACACGTCCTTTTTGAGCAGTTACTTGGGCGGGTATGTCACGCCAGTAAATAATGATCAGTTTAGAAGACATTTAACTCAATTTTTTTCTCAACTCAAGTTGCTTAATTTAGGTTCTTTGTTGTGACTGCTTAATGAAATGATTTCAGGTTCCAAATCGCCATAACCAGTTCTTCTAACCACAAGTTCTAAGCCTAATTTTTTTGCAGCTTTACGTGCTAATTTTTCAAGTTCCGGATCGTCAGTTTGTGCTAAATAAACAACTTGTGTGTAGTTGCCAAAATATTCATTTAGAAGTTCTGGATGTGTATCTATCCAAAGAGCTTTTATTACTAATCGTTCGAAATGTTTGACTAGAAAATCTGTCAAGTAGAAAGAACCGATATTGTCTTCTTGGATATCCGCAAAGTTGTCTCTACCTGCAAAGAACTCATAGCAGTGAGATCCGGAAAGTCTTTTTAAACCAAATTTTTCACAAACTTTGTCGACTTTTCCACCTGTTCCACAGTCTGCATACCCAACGAAAATTTGATCATAATCAGTAGAATGTTTCAAAATTCTTTCCTCTAAAGCGGCAGGAATTTTTTCAGGAGAGTTATGGTAAGAAGCAGGTAGACATTCAACTTCTATGTGTTCGAGATTGTTTATAGAAACAACTTCAGAAAGCTCACGTGCAAGTGCACCACAAGCAATAATTAGAGTTCTGTTGCAAGTTGACATCACGTAGCCTCAGAACAATTTGAAAACTAAACAGAAGCTGCTGCTCGGCGTTCAGAGATTAATCTCTGGGCTGTATCAGCGGCCACTGCGGCATCACGGCAGTAAGCGTCAGCACCTATAGCTTCACCGAATTCTTCGTTTAGTGGTGCGCCGCCTACGATCACAAGGTATTCCTCTCTAAGACTTTTTTCTATGAGAGTTTCAATAACAACTTTCATGTAAGGCATTGTTGTTGTTAAAAGAGCGGACATGCCAAGAATGTCGGGTTTGTGTTCATCTAAGGCGCCGAGAAATTCTTCCACATCAGTATTAATACCTAGATCGATTACCTCAAAGCCAGCACCTTCAAGCATCATTCCCACGAGATTTTTTCCAATATCGTGAATGTCGCCTTTTACTGTTCCTATCACTACTTTTCCAATAGGTTCAGCGCCTGTCTCGGCTAAAAGAGGACGTAGAATAGCCATTCCTACTTTCATTGCATTTGCAGCTAAAAGGACTTCAGGTACAAATAAGATTCCATCGCGAAAATCTTCTCCAACGATTTTCATTCCGGCAACTAAGGCTTCATCAAGAACTTTCTTAGGATTCCAATCTCTTGATAATAGGATTTCGGTTCCTTCACCGATCTCTTCACCTAATCCGTCATAAAGATCGTCGTGCATCTGTGCAACTAGATCATCGTCAGAAAGACTTGATAGGTCAATATCTTCAATTTCAGATACGTCGTTTTCTTCGCTCATTTGAACTCCGATCTATATTTAAAACAGATTTTCCAGTATGTGGGAAAGCCTTATTAGCTACAAATTTAACAAATATCGAACCGAAGAGCCATGTTTTGTCAATTTCTTCCCATATAGTGGGAAACGAATTTCGAATACTTTAGAAAGATTTTAATGGTTAAAGTCCAGAGCATCGATAGGGCTTTCTTACTCCTTCAGGAGCTCGCAAAGAAATCGGGTGGGATAAGTGATTTATCGAGGCGTTCAGGTTTACCGACTTCTACAGTCGCCCGTCTTTTATCTGCACTTGAAGAGTCAGAAGTCGTAGAGAGAATTGATGATGGTTATGAGTACAAACTCGGTCCAAGAATTCTTCAAATGGCGTCTCAATCTAATAAGGGTGAGACCCTTTTAGCTATAGCTAGACCTCACATGGTTAATTTGGTGGATCAAATATTTGAAAATACAGGTTTATCAATTTTGTCTGGATATGAGGTTCAGTACGTAGGTCAAGTCAATTGTGCCAATCCAGTTCAAATACGTGATTGGACTGGAACCCGTCTTCCTATGCACGTGGTCCCATCAGGTTTGGTGATTTTGGCGCATTGGCCAAAGAAAGCTGTCCAGAGTTTTTTAGATCGCAAACTTGATCGTTACACGCCTAATACCGTTGTGAATAAAGTTGAGATAATGAAACGTTTAGAAAAAATAAAGGAAGACCGATTTTGTTGGTGTTTAGAAGAATTTTCTGAAGGTATAAATTCTATTGCCTCACCAATATTTGAAGAAAATGGGAATGTAATGGGGGCACTTCATATTCATGGCCCAAGTTACCGTTTTCCTTCCGATTCAATGAAAAAAATTGTGTCAGATCTACTAGTTTCGCAAGCAGAAAAAATGTGTAAAGAGTTGAAACATAAATAATAAAACTTGTTACCGAATCCGATTTATTCTCAATTAATTAGGTAACATTTCTCGTTCGGCTCATTAATTTTTTGACTTGAAGAGTTATTTCGACAGATTTTTCGAAATCGTTAGGAGTAAAAGTGAGTGATTTTCCTGAAAATACAAAAGTATTAGTAATAGGAGCCGGAATAGTCGGTAATTGTTTAGTGGGACACCTATCTGACTTGGGTTGGACCGATATTGTCCAGATAGATAAGGGGCCTTTACCAAATCCTGGTGGTTCAACAGGTCATGCGTCAAATTTTATTTTTCCTGTCGATCACAACAAAGAAATGGCTTTCTTGACAGCAGAATCACAACAGCAATATGGAGATCTTGGCTTACAAAATGTTCCCGGAGGGATTGAAGTAGCACGCGATGAAGTCCGCCTTGAAGAATTTAGGCGAAGGATGACTTCGGCTAAAGCTTGGGGCATTGAATCTGAGTTGTTGACACCCGAACAAGTAAAAGAATTGGTTCCATTTATCAATGAGGAAGTAATTATTGGAGGATTTTACACCCCTGGAGTTTCTGTCGTTGATTCGTTGGAAACAGGAACTCAAATGAGGCTAAGAGCTCAAGAAGCTGGCAACCTCGAGGTCTTTGCCAATACTGAAGTTTTGGATATAGAAACGACCGAAGATGAGATTGGTATAAAAAAGGTAAATGCCGTAGTCACTACTAGAGGTAGAATAGAGGCTGAATACGTAGTCATAGCCTGCGGGGTTTGGTCAGATCGTGTAGCGAATATGGCAGGAGCGACAATTCCCTTAACTCCTGCAGTCCACCAAATGGCTGATGTTGGACCAATAGATGTACTAGCAGAAACTAACAATGAAATTGGTTATCCAATTGTTCGAGATATGGACACATTTTGTTATGAGCGTCAATCAGCGGGTTCAATGGAAGTTGGTTCATACGCCCATAGGCCAATACTCCACCACCCTGATTCGATACCGTCTAATGAAGAGGCAGCTTTATCGCCAACCGAATTACCACTTAGCCAAGATGACTTTGACCCTCAGATGGAACAAGCCATTGAATTAATGGACATGCTGGGTGATGCAGAAATCAAATATGCAATTGATGGGCTTCTGTCGCTAACTCCCGACGCTATGCCAGTACTAGGGGAGACAGTTGAAGTAGAAAACTTGTGGTCAGCAGCTGCCGTTTGGGTTAAAGAGGGACCTGGAATAGCTCAACTTATTGCAGAGTGGATGACATATGGGTATCCACATATCACAGATCCTCACGGTTCCGATATAGCCCGCTTGTATCCCGAAGAGCGAGACTACGACCATATTTGTGCTCGCGCTTCAGAGCATTTCAACAAAACTTATGGCATTGTTCACCCAAGCGAACAGTGGGAAAGCAATAGAGGAAAAGCTAAAAGTCCGTTTTATTCTCGAGAAGAAGAATTGGGAGCGGTTTTTTATGAAGCTCGTATTTGGGAACGTCCTCAGTGGTATGAACACAACGCGCCACTAGTTGAGAAATATGGAATTGAAGAAAGGGATACAGAGTGGGATAGCAGATGGTGGTCTCCCATAATTAATGCAGAACATTTAGCACTTCGAGAAAATGTTGGAATGGTTGATCTAAGTGCATTTCAAATCTTTGACATCACAGGATCAGGTGCGATTGAGTATGCCGAATATCTAGCAGTTAATAAAGTCGATGTTCCAGTAGGTAAGGCTATATACACACCTTGGCTCACACAAAATGGTGGTTTTCATTCAGATCTAACGATGATGCGTCTAGGGGAAGATCATGTACGAGTTGTCACTGGTGCTTTTGACGGAGGTCGAGATTCTTTTTGGATGCGTAAACATATGCCCAGAGACGGTTCAGTAACTGTTACAGACAAGACCAGGGATATATGCACAATTGGACTATGGGGGCCCAGGGCACCCGAAGTTTTACAACAGTTGACAAACGTGGATCTAACCCAAGACGGTTCTCCATATGGCCACGTGATTGATGCAGAAGTAGCGGGAATTGATTGCAGTCTTTTCCGAATTTCGTATGTTGGAGACACAGGATGGGAAATCTATACATCTTGGGAAGATGGACCAGCGTTATGGGATGCGCTTTGGGAAACAGGTCAAGAATATGGGATAGTTCCAGTCGGTATCGGAGTTTATGGTCTCACAGGAAGAATGGAAAAGAGCTACAGGTTAATGGGAGCAGAACTTGAATCTGAATACAACCCAGTTGAAGCCGGTTTAGCAAGACCAAAAGTGAAGGCAGCTGATTTTATTGGAAAAGATGCCTACTTAAAAATGCGTGACGAAGACCCTGTTGCAGTTCTCTGCACTCTCACAGTCGAGGATCAAACTGACTCTCAAGGCCGACAGCGTTATATGCAAGGTGGTAATGAACCAATTTTGACTCTTGATAATGAACGGATCGTTGATTCAAAAGGCCGAGTGTCGAGAGTTACAACAGCTGGGAATGCCCCATCAGTAGGAAAATATGCTTTGATGTCTTATCTCCCTCCTGAATATGCAGTCGAAGGAACAAAACTCCAAGTTATGTATATGAACGAGATTTTTCCTGTGGAAGTTGCGGTCGCAGGTCCTGGTGGAATATTTGATCCAGATGATTCAAGGATGAAAGGCTGATTTGAATTGAAAATTCTTGTTTGTGTTAAACGAGTGCCAGCACCAGGAGCAAGAATAAATGTTACCGAAGATGGTAACGAAGTAGATTCTACACATTTGGGATTTACAACAAGCCCTCATGAAGAGTGTGCAGTCGAAGAAGCAGTCCAACTAGTAGAAAACCATGGCGGTGAAGTTACCGCAATCACATTGGGACCTGAAGTTGCTGAAGAGCAACTCAGGTATGCGGCAAGCGTTGGGGTTAATAATTTGATTCTCTTACCAATAGAAGAACCAGATTGGGATCCACAGAAAACAGCTGATGCATTAACTCAAGCAATTACTGAAATTGAATCTTCCGAAGGCGTGTTTGACTTAATTCTATTTGGAAATGAATCGGCAGATTCCGGAGGATTCCAAGTAGGAATACGTGTGTCGCACCAGTTGGGGAGACCAATTGTAAATGGAATTAAAAATATTGAAATATCAGATAATGAAGTAGAAGCTCAGAGAGAGATTGATAGAGGGTTTGAAGTTTATAAATTGCCACTACCGGCGGCTCTAGGAGTAAAAGAAGGAATAAATTTACCTCGCTATCCGACCATGAAAGGTCGGTTAGCTTCAAAGAAAGCAGAACTTAAAACACTCGAATTCTCAGCTGAAGATGGGGGTCAGAAAAGAAATAAGCTTCATCGCCCTGAAGAGCAAGTTAGCGAAACTGTTATTTTAGGTAACGGGTCCGAAGCAGCACCAGCAATAGTTGACCTTTTAGAAGAGTTAGGAGTGCTCCAATGACACTTTTAGTTCTTTGTGACCATGATCGAGGCGTCATCTCAGATTCAGCGTATGAGGCTTTAACTTTTGCAAGACCCATTGCCAGTAGTAAAAATATTTCTCTGCAAGCAGTTCTTATCGGTCAAGGAGCCGAACAAGCAGCAGAATCGGTTATTTCTTTTGGTGTTGAGACAGTAAAAGTAGCTTCCCACGAATGTTTAACTGATTATGGACCAGAAGTTTGGAGTGAAACACTAACGCAGATTGCTAATGAAACTTCAGCAAAAATAATTGTTTCATGCGGTACTGATCGTGGTAACGAAATTTTAGCTCATGTTGCTGCCCGTTTAGAGATGCCTTTTTTGGCTAATTGTCGAAAGATTCAAATAGAGAGTGATTCATCTGCAGCTACAAGAATTCAGTGGGGTGGGTCACTACTCGAGGATGTTACGTCGAGTGCAGAAGTGCAAATCTTTTCTGTTGAGCACCATTCGACTGACCCCGAGGCTCAGTCTTCTTCTGGGGGAGGAAATATCGTTGAGTTTGAACCCGATTTAGATTCTTCATTAACGAGAACGATTGTTGTTGATCGGGTTGTACGAACACATGGAATTACCTTAACGACTGCACCAGTAGTAGTAGGTGGAGGACGAGGTGTCGGATCCGCAGAAGGGTTCGCTCCACTTGAAGAACTCGCAGAAGAAATTGGTGGAGTCGTAGGTTGCTCGCGCGCAGTTACCAATAACGGTTGGCGTCCGCACAGTGACCAGGTGGGTCAGACTGGAAATCGAATCGCACCAGAAATCTATATCGCTAGTGGTATTTCCGGAGCAATTCAACATTGGGTAGGTGCAATGGCTGCAAAAAATATACTCGCTATAAACACGGATCCTGAAGCAAATATGGTTACGAAAGCTGGTTATGCGGTTTTAGGTGATCTGCATGAAGTTATACCAGCCATCACAGCTGAAATTCGTAGTAGACGAAACGCTTAACTGATCAAACTTTTATTGAATATTTTTTTCTCTATTTAGATCTCTAACGAATACACCAGATCTAGGTTTGGGCATTAGGTATGAAGACTTGGGTGGCATTAACTCACCCGCTTCAGCCACGTCCATTAGGTCGTTGATTTTCAATGGGTGCATTACAAATCCAAGCCATGAATCCTTATCACAACGCTCTTTAACAACATTTATCCCGAGAGGTCCTGGTACGTAGTCAATCAATTTATGAGTTCCAGGATTCACAACTCCAAAAATTGGGGCGAGTATGTGTTCCTGTAGTCTTGCAACATCAAGTTGATCAACCAAATTGTTACCGTTAGATTTTGGGAGAATTATTATGTAGCTCTGACCATCTAAATAGAGCCCGACTTCTCCAATTCGCTCAGGTGTAGTTTCGTCGGACTTCTCTATTTCACACACTGCACTAATAACCTTTAATAGATCCTGACTACTTCTACCTTCTGGGTCACCTACTCTTCGATGAAAGGGTAGAACCAACATCTCATCGTCGGGGAATAGAACAGCCAGTGTAGATTCTAGAGGCCCATAATTTTTGTTTGATTTCTTGAGAGCTTCTTCGGCGGCAGCCATTCGATGGTGCCCATCAGTTATATACAAAATTTTATTGCTTACAAGTTCTGATAGTTCTTTCGCTGTTTCACCAACAACTTTCCAGATAGTTTGTTTCATTTCACTATCTTCAGTCATTAGAACCGGCTCATTTGAAGTGCAATTAGTTATAGCTTTATCTAGTTGTTCATCATTCTTATAGGTCAAAGAAATTGGGCTTGATGAAGCTCCAACTGCTACAAGATGACGTGACATCAGATCAGAACGCTCAGGTCTCACTTCTTCATGCTTAAGAATTTGAACACTTTCAGTGTCCTCAACTGGTACTAAACCCACGATCCCTGTTTGTAAATGGCTGCTTCCATTGTGGCGAATATCGATTCTGTAAATGAAAAGAGAAGGTTCATCAAAAGATTGATACACGTCAGATTTGTAAAGATGATCCATTGCTTCTTTACACTCATTCAAGAGTCCTTCTACGTCATTGCCTTGCTCAACTGGTAGATCCTCTAATGATCTGGTGACATTAAGAAAACTCAACTGATTTTCAGAAGTGATCACTTGTCTTTGTTCAGGAGTATAAGAATCGTATGGTCCGGTTGTTACTTTTTCTACCCACTCAGGTTTGATAACAAGACCTGGAAATCCTTTTAATCTAGGCATAGTTCGCGATTGCTTAATTGAACATGAATGATGTGATCTATTTCTCTCAGCTGTGTAAGTGCATTTTCTGAAACGTCACCTGAAACGTCAATAATTGCTAGTGCAGCTTTTGAACCTTTGAAAATTTTGTTTTCCATTGTTTCTACGTTTAGTTCTTCTTTTCTCAGGATTGCGAACACTTCAGCTAAAACCCCGACCTTGTCATAATGTCGAATCGTCAGTGTAGAACTCCCCACACGTTCTTTAGCTATGTTCACACAGTTGATTACATTTCCTTCACGAAATGCGTCTATGACCCGTATTGTTTCTTCTACTGTTGCATTTTGCGCTTGTTTTGTAGAGGCGCCTATGTGGTGAGTTCCTACAACGTTTGGATGTTGAGCCAGTTCAGATGAGAAGTCTCCAGTGCCAGTGGTAGGCTCATCGCAGAAAACGTCCAATCCTGCTCTGATATTTTTTTCGTTGATCGAAGCTATTAGGGCAGCCTCATCAACAACTTCTCCACGACTTGTATTAATTAGGACTGCATTGGGTTTCATCAGTTTTAAAAAGTCTTCGTTGACGAAATTTTTTGTTTCGGATCCACCTGGAAGATGAATTGAGATCAGATCTGATTCAGTGATTAATTCTTCAAGAGTTTCGACGAGCTTTATGCCGTTTGAGCGAATTCTAGATTCTGTCTCAGGTTTTCGTTGAGCTTTTTTCGCAAGCACTGTTATTCCGAAAGAACGAGCCCTTTCGGCCACTGCTAAACCAATTTCACCTAGTCCTACAATTCCAAGAGTTTTGCCAAATAGTCCTTCAGCATCGCTGTAGATTTTTTTGTTCCATTTGCTATCTCTCAGGTCAGCTGTAGCAGATGGGATATGGCGATCGATTGAAATGATAAGACCCATAGTCAGTTCCGCTACTGCGATTGAATTCGTTCCAGGCACATTGCATACGTAAATTCCCGAATCGGCTGCCCCTTGACAGTCGATTGTGTTAGTTCCGGCACCTGAACGAACAACAAGTCCTAGGCAATCAGACCTGTCAAAAACCTCGGAGGTCACTTTCGTGCTTCTGACTACAAGAATCTCAACGCCGGAGATCCTCTCTGGAATTTGCTCAGCTGTCAGGTCAGGTTCAACGATGCATTCATAACCCTTTTGACGAAGGACTTCAATTTTGTCCTCTGGAAGTGCATCAGCTATAAGAATTTTCATTTTTCCTCCTCAGTGCGCTACAACCGGTAATAAAACGGGAGGTAGGGATCCTCGGGATTAATACCAGTCTAGTCGGTATCTAAGGTTTTCTGAATTAGTTTTTCTTTATCGACTGCGTGGAAGGCCAAGATGCCTTTCAGCGATGTTATTTCGGTTGATTTCACTCGTTCCTCCATAGATCGTTGTAACAGGAGCATGACGAGCGTCATAGTCAATCCACCCAGATGCTGCTGCATCTTCTGCACCAAAACTTAAAAGACCTTCGGCTCCTGCCATTTGTTGGAACCAACC
>Ga0315318_10000186_pt1 | contig 25227 bp, 24 predicted proteins | sample M1200m3416metaG_FD_203703 | JGI IMG/M metagenome (GOLD analysis project Ga0315318, IMG submission 203703) | Ammonia-oxidizing marine archaeal communities from Monterey Bay, California, United States - M1 200m 3416 | ecosystem: Environmental > Aquatic > Marine > Coastal | place: USA: California... | reverse complement strand
AGAGCCTCAGTAAGAGGATTTTTAATCGCCTGTAAAAATAATTTTGTTGCTTGAAAAAATTGAATTAACGTATCTGAAATTCTTGAAAATTCAGCGCCAAATGCCGATAACCCCTCTAAAAATGCATTTAGAGCAACTCCAGCCTCACCAGAAAAAGGTGAGGGTTCCATTTGTTTTAAAACAACTTGATTGTCTGCTTCTTCTTCAGCCATTATTTTCCGTTTTTTCTAATTTATTTTTAGTATTTTCTAACTCACTTTTTAAAAATGTTAAATAATCAGTATTAAAATCTAAAACCTTACTTAAAAGGTCTACCATATTTCCATTAATTATTGGTTTTTGTTCTAAAATAATTTCTTCTTTTTTATTCATTTTTTAAACACCTTGTCTATTTCATCATCAAACCCAGTAATTTCCTGCAAATTAATGATACTAGTAGTTGGTCCCGCAGGAGTTGAAAATTTCAAATTTTTCAATGTCAACGCCAATTTTTTTAATAAAGTATGAACATCAGATCCCTTCCCCCCTGTTATAGAAACAAGTCCTGCATCATCCATTTTAATACTGGACTTTTTATTTTTAAGTTCGATTTCTGTACCAGCCTCAACAGCAAAATTTGATTTCTCGGCAGTCAATGCAACTGATCCTAATTTTGCCACTGCTTTAATATTTCCGGATTTAGTATTAAGATCCATTCCAGATACACTTAATTCTAAAGATGAAGATGATCCTCCAGGACCACTATGTAATTGAATTGGCATACCAGGGGATGTAGCTTCAAGAGTAATTGGCCCCATAGTACACTTTTTCAACATGCCAGTACCATACGCACTTGTTACTATTTCAGATGAATATCCCCCAACTGTTGTTTCACATATTCCGCCTATATTTGTTTTAGAATTTCCCGCAATGGCTGGACCAAAATTTGTACATACTAATTCCATATCTCCACAATCGACAGCATACGATTCTGCTATTGCCTTCATAGCCTTATTCGAATCTCCCAACTCGGCGGCCATTTTTTGAAGTTGCATTGTTGATGTGCCTGGATCTTTTGCTGTTCCCTTAACTATAAGATTTCTTGCTGAAATAATCATATCACCATCTTTTAGATCGATATTATAATTTCCTTTCTTAATTTCTAAACCCACGTTACCAGCTCCATCAAAAAGCGTTTTGCTGTTTCCAGCGGAACTGGAATTATAAACATGATTCATTGCTCCTCGAACATGTTTTACTTCATCACCATAAACATGAGAATGAACATCCGCATCACAAAGAAAATAAGACTTACCCACAACATTATCAACCCTAGAGCCATCTGGTAAAAATTCAAGAAAACTTTGAGTTCTGTGTAACAATCTAATTCTTTCAGCGCCTGGAGAATCATCTAATTCAAATAAATGTCCACTTTCAGTATATGTAACATGATTATAAGGATATTCCGGATTAAATCCATCTGGGGGTATTCCCCATTCATCGCCCACAGCTTTCTTGATTCCCTTATGCAAATTTCCCTGAGTTGCGCTTAAACTCGCTGAAATTCTATGAGCCTTCATAACAATTTGAGATTGAGGATGAACAGAAGAATGTGGTGTAGGTGTTACTTCTGCTTCATATTTTCTTATAAATTTTATTCTATTTAAAGCAAGCAAAGTCGTTGATGGTAAAGACATAATTGGCAGACCATTACCATCAAATATCATTCTATTTTCATCAGGATTTCTAGAATAAAGTTGAGAAACTAACATCGGTGCATTGTTTGCTTTAACGGGCTCTGTATCAGGCAATTCTGTTTCGGGTTTTTTATAAACATTTGCTTGAATTTTTGATTCGTCTTTATTTTTTCCAAACCACAATTTTCCACCTTTTAATGGAGTTTCTCCAGAAAATTCATAAGTTGTCGGTTCGAAATATTGAGAATGTTCTATAACTTTTGCAGGAATACCCGAATTAAATCTATCAACATAAAGAGGAGGATAAGGAGCATTTTTTCTTTCTTCAATTGATCTAGAATCATTAAATCCTCTATCAGGATTTGAAAAATTTTCAGGAATACCCCCAGATGTTCCTAAAATAACTGGTTCTTGTCCTTCTCTTCCATCTCTAAAAAAACCAAATACATGAGTACCTTCTACTAATCCAGTAGGAGTAGTTCCAAATCCAGATATTGCCGCTGATGTTACTGGTTGAATAATATCTGCCCAAGGGAGGTCTTCTGTCGGTATTAGTGTTTTATCATCTGTATGAAAACCTATACATCTTACTTTAACTCTTCCAAGAAAAAGAGGATCTTTTCTATCTTCTACAACACCATAAAACCAGACAAAACCCTCCGCCCCCATAAAATCTTGCGTATCACTCATGTTTAAAATATCTGAACTATTCACTATATCCTCCCTCCATTCCAAATCCTTCAGATTGTCCTAGTGAACCACCCTGATCCATTTCTACTATTGCTTCTGAATCACCGCCGCTTGCTAAATGAAGCCTAGTAAATAATGTATCTTTTGCTAATTCCATTGTTGTTAAATAACTACTATCATGTGTTACCGCATGGCGAATTTTTGTTATCAAATAATATCCTGTATAAAAAGAATGCTCTTCATCTGGATAATAATTTGAAGGATATTTTAATTCTATTATTTCTCCAACAACTCTATTATGATCACCGGGTACAGTTATTTGCGTTATTATATTTCTCATTTGTCTTGATTGAGAATAACTTTGTATCAACCATCTTTCTACTTGTTTATCCACTGAAACAGCACCTTTATCATTATCTGTCATAACATTTTGTAATAACTTTGTAATCATTTTTTCATTATGTTGAAAATTTGTTGATGCATACTTATAAAATGCTTCAGATTTATCTACTCCGTAATGTTGATCGTTTGTTAATGGATTATTTGTTCCACCGACATGTCTAAAATTTGAAAATTGGTCATGATAATCATATTCATAATAAGATACTTTGTGAGTTGATTGGTATAACTTATTAGTAAATCTGTTATCTGCTCCCTCAGGAGGTTTATATGGTGCAGAAGATTCTTGATTTATAGTACCAATTCTTTGAGTTGTTGGATCATATGTCAACAATCTTCCTGAATACATTCCTTCGATTAGATTGTTTAAAACATTAAAAGTAGACTGTAATTTAAAACTAACAATCCTAAATTCTTTATGCTCTGGAGCTTCATTTATCTGATCTGCTGGCCTCATTACATAAGAGACCATTGGTGTTTCGGCCGATGTTGTCACAGGTGGTTGAGATATTCTTTTTCCTTTTTCTCTTCCAAGATCATTTTGCTGACCAGAATCTGTGCCCTGTGCTTCTAATGCTTCTATTTCCGATTCTTCAATTTCAGCCGCTGATGTAGTTACTAAGGGATGTAATAATTCAGATAATGCTTTAAAATAAAAACCATATTTATTTTCATAAAATATAAATTTACCAAAGTTTGCACTTACCTTTCTTTGCTTCATTTCAACATTTGAAGCAACAGATTTTTTAACAACCATTTGTATTGCTTGAAAAGGTCTTACTGTAGGAAACACAAAATGCATTCCGTAAAAAGTTCCGTCTGAATCTCCTTTTTCATCATAAAATAACTTTTTCTTATTTGCGACAAAAGCATCATTTTCTATATAATTTCCATATATGTCTTTAATAATTTGAGAAGCTAACTGAAATTTATAAGATTTCGATACTCTATTTCTTAAATTTGCAACAAATTCATCTGAACAAAAATCTAATACATAGAACCTTGTGGGCCCATCTTCTATAGTAGCAGACCTTTTTACAATTGTATATTCAGCATCCCAATCTGCTCCCCCCAATAATTTATTTTTTAACTGTATGCGTACTTTTTCTTGTCCGATAAGAGGAATTCTTTCATCTAATCCAGCCCCATCAAGTATTTTTATATCACCAGTTATAACATTACTTTCAAATAAAGATTCATTTATTGTAAAACCAACAATCGCTGAGTTCTGGTCAGAATTAATCGTATACAGTTTACCTCTATAGTTCGTAAAGGTTATTGTCCAATCTGATTCAGTACTAAAATGTTGTTCAGAATAACTAAAGTCGTGTTGTAATTCTTCTGCTAACGGATTTGTAACCATATTATATCCTACTGTCTATCATAAATGCTTCTTAATTCTTTCAAAACTTGTTTGGAATAAGTATTATCTATTAAAATAATTTCTTTTTTTGCATTATTTTTCATAATTTCATAATCATAATTGTAAATTATTTTTTTTTCTGTTACACTAAGAGTATCATATGTTTCTTTATCAATGACTGCAACTTTTTCCAAAATTTTAGGAGTATCCGCAGTTTTTGGAGACTCATTTCTTAATATTTTTTCATAATGATGTATTCCTGTTCTTGCAGAATCAAGTGATTCATATTTTTCTTCAATAAGGTTCCTTAAATCATTTCCAAATAACGGCCAATCATATAAAGGATCTAAAATATTATTTGCTAAAAATATTAAAAAAACTAAATCAGGAGATCCATAATATTCTTGTGATATAATATCGGGTCTTTCAAGTTCTTTTATTCGATATGGATAATATGAAGTAATATTTCTTAAAACATTACTAGTTATATTTACTCTAGATAATAAATTTGTTGCAAGTTTTCCTCTAATAGGCTTAACCTTGTCCATATTATAATAAAATGCATTATAATTTCTAAAAAAATCTGACATTAGTATTCCTCCGCATGTGATCTATCAAGAGTAAAATTTTCTTTAAATTGAAGCTGTAAACCTATTGATGTTGGCATTCCATTTTCTTCAAAAAATCTAGGTGAATATTTTGTTTTAAGTGACATTAAAAAAGAATTTCCTATACGATGCAAATACGGATTTTCTTTCTGATTACTATAAAATTGAATTCTATAACTATAAGGAAAAGTAAAAAAGGCAGAATCCATATCATTTTTGATCACTATAGTTTTGGCTTCGGTACTGTAAGAACCACCGGGATTGTCAACATGAGGATTTCGTGTAATCTTCTGTATTGGAAGTGGTATTTTTTCAGTAATCTCTAGTTTATTCAATCCTGGTAACATTCCATATTTTAAGTTTATTATAATTTTCATGAGCCTTTTAGATTCAATTGCAGATTTGGGATTAAATTCAAAGTTAAAATTATGTTGTCGTAATTTTTTTATTCCTGTAAATATAAGAGAAGTATATGGATTTCTTGCCGTTCTCATAGACATACTTGCTATCTGTTCTCCTTTTGCACCTGAAGGAGCTAATGCTCCAACAGCGGATGCTACATTAAATTTAATTCTCTCTGCAAAATCATTTCCAAAATCTTCACTATCATAATATGGCATTGCTCGTTTTGTTACATCTTTTCTCATATTATTATATAAATTAAAAACATTTTGTAGATAACCCGTATTGCCTGTTGCAAAATCTGAAAAATGTTCTTTTAAATCATCTGTTATTTGAGATGCATTTTGAGATAATATGTCTCCAAAAATACCCAAATTCACATCAGCATAATCAGCAGAATATTGTGTTTTTAGTGAGCCGGGAGGCAAATGTAAAACAAAACTCTTACCTCGCTCATAATAATCTTTTGATTCATCACCCTGCGTAATGTTTTCATAATTCTGTAATCCACTTGATCCTTGAAATGCATCATCAGTTTTTTTAGGGGCCTTAAATATCACTTCTGATATTACCATAAAATGTTGCAATCCATCAGATAAAGCAATACCGGTGGGGTATTCAAACCTGTTTTCTCCTATAAGTTTATTTAATACATTAACTGGTGGTGCCATCTTAATCCGCTAAATTGAATGTTGGATAATCTTCTCTAAGTCTCTCTTTAGTATATATTTCAGTTTCTTTAACTGTCACATTTAATGTAGCAGATAAAGGGGCTGCCGTGTTTTTAAAAAAAGTAGGACTTTGTGTTCCTGCTGAATATTCAACTGTAAAATCTGATATAACTGCATTTTTAATTTTTATTACTGATTCTTTTGGTTTCCCGTTTCTGTCCAGGGTAGCTTTATAATTTATGTCAGTAGGATAGAATGTAATATCAACTTTATCGGGCATTATTTGAATACCCGTACTTTGACCCTTATTTCTTCCTCCTGTTACTGTTTTGTTTTTAGGCAACATTGATTTTTTAAAAGCATCAATAATGTTTCGTATATGATCACTTTCATGACCCCTTTTAGGTATAAGAACAAAAGAAAAAGAGAAATCTCTAAATCCTGAACTATTAAATACATTTGTAATAAAAGGGTTCTGTATCGTATTTAATCCTTTTGCAACTCCTGCTTTTAACCCAGGAGTTCCACCTAATACTACATCTGAAGCTATTCTAGCAAAAGATTCTTTATTAAAAGATTTTACTCCTGTTTTTGCAATGCCCGATAAACGATCTATACTTATATTTCCTGCGGAGGCTCCTACTGCAATCGCCCCAACTACATTAAATTCAGCATTATCATATTTTACATTAATACCTTCATTTATTTCTGGAAAAGGCAATGCCACACAAACAGTAGTATTTCCTGGTTTTCCACTATCATCAACATTATGAAAACGAAATAAACAAAATTTTCTTGATTCTGGATCTGTTGATTTAGATCCTATATTTTCTGGAAATCTATGTATACGAATACCAGTTCGTATACCTGTTATAGCTCTTAATTTACTTGCCGCATCTGACACATTATTCTCCTTGTTATACATAATATTTAGCATGAGTTACAAAGGAAAATATAAAATAAAGAATTTGGAAAAATATAAAGGAGATCCTACTAAGATAACTTACCGTTCTTTATGGGAAAAAAAATTCATGAATTATTGTGAAGGAAATCCCATGGTTATTGAATGGTCAAGTGAAGAAATAGTTGTGCCTTATAAATCTCCTATTGATAAAAGAATACACAGATATTTTCCTGATTTTTGGGTTAAAATAAAAAGAAAAGATGGTCTAACAGAATGCATTCTTATAGAAGTCAAACCCAAAAAACAAACATCACCCCCCAAAAAACCCAAAAGAGTGACAAGAAAAACAAACAAAAAATATTTATATGAAGTATACACATTTGGTGTAAATGAAGCAAAATGGAGAGCGGCTACAGAGTTTTGTAAAAACAGAAAGTGGAGATTTAAAATCATTACAGAAGATCATCTTTTTTAGCTAAATATAACTATGGCACAACAAGATCAATCATTTTTAGATAAATTAAAAAATGCAATAAGAAGAAATGAGGGACAACCAAAAACACGTAATGCATCACAATGGTTTCGTAGAAAAGTTGGCGCCCTAAGGGCAGAATTGAGAAGTAGATTTAGTGAAGTTGATACTGCAGACGAATTTTATAAAACTGCTAAAAAATCAGGCACAGGAACAATATCGCCTGGTGCGATGGCATCATATTTTTATGATCCAAAAACTAAAGAAAAAATGAAATATTATGATAGATTTCCACTGATCATGTGTGTAAAAATGTATGGAAATGGATTTCTTGGTTTAAATTTTCATTATCTTCCGCCATTACTTAGAGCAAAATTAATGGATGCTATTGATCGTTCTAAAGGTGTAAACTATGAAGCACTTTCAAGAATTAAGGTACTTAAACCAACAGTAAAAAGATATTTATATAAACACATAACATCTAGAGTTGTAATTGTAGACGAAGATGAAAAAGAAATTGCATTATTTTTACCAACAGAAAGATTTAAAAAAGAAAACAAACTTGTCGTTTGGGGAGATAGCAGGAGAATGATTTAATGACTTTAAGCATAGAAAAGTTTAGAACACAACTAGATAGGACAGGTGGTCCTGCACCAGTAAATAGATATGAAGTTTGGATTCCGGCGGTGGCTGGGCAGAGTGATTCGGGGAGGGCGTTGTTATGTGAACAAGCAGAACTTCCTGGTAAAACTATACTCACAGTTGAAGATAAATTATATGGACCCGTAAGAAAAATTGGTTATGGTCAGATGTTTATTGATACTACAATGACATTTATTTGTACGGCAGATGGTTGGGAAGAAAAAGCATTATTTGATGGTTGGCAGAATTATGTAGTCGATCCCACCATGTTTGATGCAAATTATTATAATCAATATGCAAGACCTATTTATTTAAGAACATATAATGAAAGGAATGAAATGAGTTATGGAATAGTGTTTAGAGAAGCCTTCCCTTTAAATGTTGGAGCAATAAATCTAGGATGGTCACAAAATAATGAATATGCAAGACTTAGTGTTACATTTGCATATCGAAAATGGACCCCATTGACAATAGAAAAGGGCTCTGTGGATATGGGTCGAGCAGTTGGAGGACGCCAGATTGCACCAGGTGACGGAGAATAATATATTAATAACAATACAGCTAGTTAAACAATGAAAATGGAGACATAATGAGTTTACCCAGAATTGAAGCACCAACATTTACAATGAATTTAAGAACAGTAAAAGATCCAATAACTTATAGACCCTTTCTAGTCAAAGAAGAAAAACTTTTATTAATGGCTATGGAAGGAGGAGATCAAGAAGATATAGTAAGAACTTCAAAACAAATAATTAATAATTGTCTTTTATCAGAAAATGTTGATGCTGAAAAATTACCATTATTTGATTTGCAAATGGCATTGTTAAAAATAAGATCAAAATCTGTTGGTGAAAATATTGAAATGATGATAAAGCATCGTGATGACAAAAATAGTAATGGAGAATCTTGTGATGCTACAACAAAAATAAAAATAAATTTAGCTGATATAAAACTTACTATAAACGATAAGCACACACCAATTATTAAATTAACAGATAAAATTTCTGTTGAAATGAAATATCCAACAATGGATGTTTACAATCGTTTAGCAGAACTGGAAAATATAGAAGATAATTCAACTGTAGAAGAATTATTTGGTGTTGTTATTAATTGCATTGATAACATATATTCTGGCGATGAAATATTTAATGCAAGTGATCATACTAAAGAAGAAATGAATGAATTTATTAGTAGCTTAACAAGTGATCAATTTGAAAAACTTAAAATGTTTTTTAGTACAATGCCTGCTATATTACATGATATTGAATTTACGTGTTCAAAATGCAACTGTCAAGAAAAACAAACTCTAAACGGAATTGGTGATTTTTTTTTATAGTTTGTAGTCATAACACATTAGCAAATTATTATCAATTAACGTTTCAATTGATGCAACATCATAAATATAGTTTAACAGAAATAGAAAACTTAATGCCTTTTGAAAGAGACATCTACGTAGAAATGTTAATCAATCACATAGAAGCAGAAAACAGAAAAAGTAGCGAACATCAAAGAAAGACCCAATAATGGCACGTAAACCCCACAACTATACACATTTTCAAAACCTTGTTGATGAACTTAAAGATCAAAATAAAAATAATTTGGCGAGCCTTGAAAAACAATTAGAAGTGCATGCCGCTTTATTGTATAGTATGAGAGGACTTCTACTAAAAGGAGTAACCACAGATCAAGTTAAGTTAAGAAAAGATAAAGAAGACAGACTTGAGGGCACTAAAGAGAAAAGAAAAGAATGGAATATGAAATCCAAAGTGGCTGTCGGATCAAGATTCTCAGGAAAGGGGTTCATGAGTATGTTGGGGAATTTCTTATCTACTGCACTTATAGGAATTCCTGGAGGATTGAGAAGATTCCTGCCCGCAACCTTAGGTATGGCATTATTGCCCAAATTAGCAAGAGGTATTGCTTTTCTTGTTGCAGGACCAGCATTAATTACAGCATTACAAGCAGGATTTGATCAAGACACTTTTAGTGGTGGAGTTACAGCATTTATAGATTCTTTTTTTGCTCCATCAGGCGGTGCATATACATCACTTGCTGAAGCCGCGGCAGGTGGTGCTGGAAAAGGAGCTTTACTTGGCTTTGGACTGTTAGGTCCAAGAGGAGCAATAATTGGTGGAGTGCTTGGAGGCGCATTAACTGGATTAAATCATGTTTTTCAAGAAGACAAATCAAAAATGAACTCCAAAGGGGTCTATACTGCAGTAAAAAAACATTTGCTGTCAAATTTAACGTTGTGGGCCGGAGGACTTGGTGCTTTCTTAGGCGCAAAAACATTTATGGCTCTTGGTCCTGCAGGAATGGTAGCTGGAGCAATTCTTGGAGCAGGTATTGGAATAATAGGTAGTGGCACAATTATTGAAATGATGCAGATAGAAAAAGCTGAAGGAGCAGATTGGAAATCAGCAATGACACAAGGTTTAATAAATTGGTTTTCAAGTGAAGAGATGAAAGGTATTTTAGCATTTGCTCCTGGAGGTGGCGCACTTTTTGGTGCAATGGTATTGAGTAAATTTGGTCCAGCAGGAATGCTTGCTGGTATAATACTTGGAGCTGGAGCTGGACTATTAGCAGGACCAGTCTTAGCAGAAGCATTAAGAATTGACAAAGCTGAAGGAAAAGGAATGGCAGACGCCTATAAGAAGGCGTTAATTAATTATTTTAAAGAGAGCAAATATGCTCAGAAAATGGTTACTGGTGGAGTTCTTGGTGGTATAGCTGGTGCATGGTTAACAGCAGGAAGTATACCTGGAATACTTGGAGGAATGATTATAGGAGCGGCATTAGGATATGCAACGCAAGTCGTAATCGATGAACTTGATGAATTTTTTGGTTATACAAAGGAAAAAGTAAGAGTATCAAAGAAGTTGAAAAAAGAAATAGATAAATACGGTCGTCCAGTTCAACGTGATACTGTCACCCATCAAACAACAGAAATAGCGGATGCCATATCAGAACAAACGAATTTGAATACATTTATGGCACATGGCTTAGCCACCCTCATGAATTGGGAGAATATCAAAAAATACATGTTTTTAGCTGATCCTTCTGCTGACCCAATTGTGAGAGATGAGAGTATATATGGTGGAATAGGATTGAAAAATAGTGCAATTATGCAGAGATTGTTGGAAAAAGCAAATGTAAATGCCAATAATCTTAGACTTGCTAATGCAAATGCAGAATCCAAAGAGCTTCAGCTTGCAACCACTGGAAATGGGGGAGGAGGAAGCAATGTGACCATTGCTCCGGCCAATATTCAAAATATTCCAACGGTTGTCACACAAACAAATGTAGTAGAGAATGTCTCTTTGGAAGGAACCGGACTTATTGACACCGGGTTTCACCCTTTAAGATAGGAGGCGTGCCGTTGGAACGACACTCCAAGCCCCCCATAAAATATTAATTATCTTCTGCTAATTTAGCAAAATAAGACATGTCTTCATCTTCTGAAGAAGCATCTTCTTCAGCAGTTTTTGGTTTAGAAACAGGACGAGAAACTGGCTCAGTAATAGGAGGAGTTTCTACTGCAAGAACCGAATCCAATCTTGTTTTCAACTCTTCATAAGTTTTAAACTGATCATCACCAGTAAACTCTGTAAGAGCATACTGTGAATTCCAAATTTTTTCAAGTTCAGTTTCATCTTCTACAAGTTGTGTACTTTTATCAAATTCACTCTTATCGTAATTTCGATATCCTTCAACTTGACGAATCTTTAATTTGAAATTCGCACCTTCCCAAAGATCAAAGGGATTAACAGGAGATTCATCTTCAAATTCGGGATTCATCAAATCATTAACTTTATCGAAAATCTTCTTTCCGAATTTATATAAAAAGACTTTTCCCTCGTTCTGAGGATTCTTTGAATCAGTAACAACATAAATGTTGCTGATATAAGTTAGACGGCGCTTTTGCTTACGAGCAACTTCTTTGTTCGCCTCGATTCCAGAATTCCAAAGTTGAGAATTATACTCTGAAACAGGATCTTTCTTACCGAGAGTTGTCAGAGAATTTTCAATGTACCAAAGTCCTGTTGGACCCTGAAAACCATGATTGAAAACTCTCGCCCATGGAACATCTTCTCCATCTACTGGAGGAAGAAATCGAATAACTGCAAATCCGTTTCCAGACTTGTCAATTTCAGGTTTCCAAAATCGATCATCAATATAACTCTTTGATTCAGAAGGAGTATCAATCTTCTCAATTTCTTTGTGAAGATTTTCCATGAAGGATTTGCGGGATTTTTTGAGTGTAGTTAGTGTAGCCATATTTACCTTTCGTATATCGGAATATTCGTTGTATATTAAATTAAATTTTGTCTCGTAAAATCTTACGAAACTTCGTCTTATCCACCTCCAAAAATGGAGTGTATTTTAAAACTTTATCTCTAAACTGGGGCCAGACAAAAGTTTCTTTTATCTTTTGATCCCAGTCAGGAACAAAGTTAAGTATCATATTAAGTATGGAAAAAGTTTCCATACAAATATATTTAGCAATCGTTTGCTTCAGCAATATAGGATGTTGACCCTTTTCAATTTTGAACCAATTTTCAAAATCTTCTTTGTTCAACAATTTTTCAATATCATTGCTAAAAATATAACTCATGCTTTGTATTCTTTTTTGCCATTCTTTATATTTGATTTCTGCTTGTGAATCAAGCGCATCGCCTATCCACAAATTTTCATTCTCAATAAAGTTAGCAACAAAGAATTTCGATATCTCATCATCCTTATAATTTTTCGACAATCTCACAAAAAAGAATTGATCATTGCGTTTTTTAAAAGCATTAAATGAGATTTTTCTTTTTTTATGCTTAAAGTAATCATACTTATTAGCATGAAAATGAGTCTTGATTGAAACATATTCTTTATAACAATCAAATGGATCCATTTTTATCATAGTCCTGGTATTGTAGCAGTTTTTGGGAGATAATGCAAGGCTGTAACTTCTTCTCTTAGTTTAGCTTTCAAATTGCCTTGAACGAGTTTTCCAACTGTTTCTGGTTCCATATTTGTTTCTTCACAATAATAAGATATTGCATCTAAATAAGACATTTTTTTATTTGTAACAATATCTTCTATAATAATTGCAAAGTCTAGGGGTTTTATTGTTTTAATCATTCTTGTCTATTACTTTTATTACTTCTTCAATAGCATCATAAACTTTTTCTGGTGGGATGTTTTTAGTACATTCAAACATTCTATCAGTATTTTGATGATCGGGACACCATATCCAATCACCGGGATCAAATTTATGTCGATTATAACAACTATTACAAACCGTATCATTATGAATTCTAAAACATTTTGAAGAGAATTCTGATTTAGGATTACTAAATCCTGATATTAATATTACATATTTATTTAAGGCCCATGCCAACCATGATAGTCCAGAACCCAATCCAATAAAAAACTCAGCACCATTCAAAGTCGCTATTGTTTGATCTAAAGTTCGTTCATGTCTGCCTATCACATTTTTGGGTGCTTTATTAAAATATTCTCCTTGCCCAAAACCATGGTATTTATCTATACATACTATATTATACCCCCTTTTAGATAAAAAGTCAACCACTTTGTCCCAGCCGCCTGGATAATTCCAATATTTTGCTTGAGCAGTTGCTTGAGTACCAATACACACATATGGTTTTCTCAATAACTGTGAATCTCTTTCTTTTTCTTTAACCTTTATTTTACATCTTGTTTCTTCAAAATCTTTAATACCAAGAATACCTGCACATAATTCTTGCAAAGAAACATCTTTCATATCCAAAGGAGATTGAGGACTAGCCTCAAAAAAGCCTATTCTATAAGAAGACACAAAATCATTAAACCCAGATTCAGGAGTTATAAAAGTCGTTTCGGGATATGAATCTATCAAATACTGATTCCAAAATGTACTACAATACATTTTACAATTATGTTTTTTACGAAATTCTTCAACAACTGGCATCCAAGCTAAAGTATCTCCTAATGCTACTGAATCAAACCAAACAAAAATATTTTTATTTTTAAAATCTTGTTCATATTCAAATTCTATTTTTTCTGTTGCAATGTTTATTGCTTCAACTCTCCAATTTACATAATAATCAATACCACAAGCAACCCATCCTCCAGTAGAAACCTCATTTGAATAATGACTAAAATTTGTATCCTTATCAATAAAATTAACTCTATAAGTTCCAGGAATAGATCCTCTAATTGTCAAATAGGGATTTTTTTGCATATCCAAATCAAAAACATTTTTTCCCTGTGCATTCGTATTTTGATATGCAAACAACAATCTGTTTCTCATATCAAAAGGCTTTGTATATTTTAACTCTTTTGCTTCATAATAATATTTTTCTAATTCATCAAAAATATTTTCCCAATCTCTTTCTTTTGCGAACTCTCTCGCCTTCTTTGAATATTCATCATAATTGTCTAAAACAAGGTTAACTTTATTAACAATATCATCAACATTTCTTGTACATAATTCAAATCCCCCCAAAGAAATTTTATCTTGCATTGTTCCAACTACAGGTATACCACACGCCATTGCTTCAAGAACTGCAAGACAGGGCTGACCCGTTTCTAAAGATGCTGGATGAATCATCACATGATGTTCATTTAATATATTTCTCAATTCATATTTTTCTACATTGCCTGTAAGTTGTACTTCAATAGATGGAAAAACAGTATTCTTTCTTACTTCCTCTACAATATCATAAAAGTTCTTATTATACTCTTCATGTACCGAATCTGGTCCAACAATTGTTATAGGAAGTCCTAATTTTTCTGCCGCTTGAACCGCTAAATGAAATCCTTTTCTATCATCTCCTCCTCCCACGCAAATCAATCGTTCTGGGTGTGATTTATTCTCATTTGGAAAGAAAAAATTTGTATCTACACCATGATGTAATCTTCTCAATTTTTCTGGATATAGAAAAAAATCTATCATGTCTTCAGATGGAATTAAACTGAACAAAGAATTCTTTATAGTTTCATTATTTGTCATATAATAATGAGAATCTTTTCCGTGTATTTTTACAAAAGCATCATGCATTGTAAAAATATAAGGTATACATCTATCTCTCAACAAATCCCAAAAACCACCAGTATGATTATGAAACACATCATATTTTTCTAAATCACTTTGTGTTACATCATCCAACCATTTTAAACTTACTTCATGTCCTCTATTTGTTGCTATTCTCATATATTGATGTGTAACTTCTTCTAATCCCCCATATCCTTTTGGAGGAATTTCAAGGCCACAACCAACATGTATTTGCATTATCTTTAAATTATCTTCTTCTTCTTTTTTCTCTTCTGTATCATAAACATGTACATTTCGTGTAGACAAAACAATTTCGGGCACATCTATTGTTCGTTGAATGTTAGAAATAAAATGTATTCGATTATCTTGTGCATACCAAAAAACATTTTGAGCATCTGATGCAATAACATCTTTTATGTCTTCAATATTATTAGATTGTTTACGATTGTTTTCGTGTAAATGTGTATTATCTGAAAAAAAACTTAATTCATAATTACCTAAAGGCAATCTAGATATAATTGTTTTTATTGTTTCTGGTCTGTCTTCTAAATTTATTTTAACAAAATAATAAGAAACATTTTCTATATTCTTGTCAAAAACTATATCATGATCGAAAAATAAATGTTTTGTTTTTATTATTTGATTTTCATTATAATCAAAATTTAAAAAACTTACAAGTTTTCTTTCTGTTTCATAATTCAATTTACTTAAATAAGTGGATTCTGCTAAATCATAGATATCATCAAAATACTTTATATTTCTAGGATATTCTAAAATAAAATTCTTTCTTTCTCTTCTTTCATTTATAACTAATTGTGCTTCGCCCCGAGGATTCCAATTTCTTAAATTCTCACATTCTCCATGTTCTCTTGCAAGATACGTTGTTCTGGGTATGGTTAACCATTTTCCATGTCGTTCTAAATGCAAAAGCCATTGTCCATCATTTGATAAACAAGCATCACCATCTTCATGTTCTGGAAAACGTAATGCTGGTAAATTTTTAAATATTCTTAAATATCCAAAAATATTTGATCGTTGGGGCCATAACTTTTCAAATCCTTCTAAAAAAGAATTATTATCTCTTGTCATGTATACATTGTCTTTAAAATTATCAAAGAGATTAGTTGAATTTTGAGGAAGGACATTATGATATTTGTTTGCGTTAAAATGTAGTAAGGTTGCTTCTGGAAACAAATTAAAATAATGAATTATTTTTTCAAATGTTCCTGGTAAAATTACATCATCAGCATCTAAATGACATACAATGTCACCAATAGCTGGAATTTGTGGATTCCACCAAATTTCTTTCTTATGTTTAGGTTCTACTATTCTTATTCTTGAATCCTTTCTTTTTAATTTTTCCATTATTTCACGGGTATTATCAACGGAAAAATCATCAGCAAGAATCCATTCCCAATGATCATAGTTTTGATAAAAAACAGAACCAGCCAATTCTTCTAAATAAGACTCAGCATTATAACAAGAAGTTACAAGAGATAATTTAAAAATCTTCATGTTTTATCTTTTCATCATTATTTTTTAATAAAGTAGTACCATCTTTAAAGGATTTATCTAAATATGATTCACCTGAACATTGAATTGAAATAGGAGATTTAACTATACCACATTTCTTATCGGGAAAGATATTATTATTCAACCATAGATCATATGTGTCCCACTTTGTATCTTTTAATTTCTTTTTGAAATATGTTTTTCTCTTTTTATCTGTAGATATTAAATAACAATGTGCTTCAGACATTCTATCTGTTACACCAAAATATTCATAATCTTCGTGTGCCCAATCAGGAATTCTTTTTCCAAAAAACATATAATACAGATCATGTTGATTCATATCATCCAGTCGATCCATAATTGTCCTATGAATTTCATGTACTGGTTTTATAAAAATAGCATCACATTCGCAAAATAAAACTGCATCAAATTTATCATTTAAATGTTCATTTATGGAATCTCTATGAGCAGAAAAATTACCATAATGTGCAGGAGTTAATTTATATTCTCCTGGTTTCATTTGTATATCATTTGGTCTAGCACATGTTTCTTTTGGGGGAAAATCTTTATATAAAGGATTTATCATTTGTACATATTTCCAACCCGAATATTCAGATAATTTTTCAAGATGTCTTATTGATTCTTTTTCTCTTTCCCCATTTGGATCAACAAGCATATGAACTATTTTTATTTTTGGATGTCTTGTTGCCCATAAATTTCCTAACCTTCCATGTTCTGTTATTTCAGAATCAGCAATAACGCTCCAACCCAAATTCTCCAATCTTGTTATAAATTCAAGTGCTTGATGTTGCATTCCTCCTCCTTCGTCACATCCCTCTGGATGTGCTTCCATAGAAAGTTTTCTTAATTTATATTTGAAAAAATCATCATGAACTGCTGGTAATATGTCCCACTCTGCTCCCTCACAGTCCATTTTTAATGCATCTATTCTATCAATATTATTATTTTTCATAAATTGTTCAAGCGTAACACAATTAACAATTTGTTTTTTTCTCATTCCATGATTTTCTTTATTATCTGGATTATTATTAAAATTTTCATGAAAAGAATTACAAGAACTAGAACCAATAGTAATAAATTCTCTACTTTTATTATCAGAAGAAATTGCTAAATTGTATTTTTGAATATTATCATAATCCTTTAGATTTTTACATAAAACATCAAAAGTTGTTTTGGTGGGTTCAATTGTATGAATCTGAGAAACTCCTTTATTTAAAGCATACATATCAAAAAATCCATAATGACCTCCAATATCAATTACAGTATCACCTTCTATCAAATTTAATTTACTATAATACTCTAATATTAAAGTCTCATAAAGAGTATACCAAGAAGAAGGATCATCTCCTATTCCATGAAACTTTTTTCTTTCTCCAAGAACTTTAATGTCTACTTCATTTTTCCATGGAAATGTTTTTTCAAATAAAAGATGATGATTATCAATTAAATTTTCATCACTTATATTAGAAAAATAATTTTTAGGTGCATCATATATTTTTACTATAAGTCCGTTTGTAACATCTTTACCACAATGTGGCTGAGCCCACATTGAATTTGTTATAATATGTGATCTGTAAGCCAGCAATCCAGTATCTATTTCATACATACACAATAATTTCTCATGAAAACATTCATAAAAACCCGTAAAATGAAAAGTCACTTTCATTCCATCAATCGAACAATTTACAAATCGATCACTAATATTCAACATTCTACATAACTTAACTACATTAATGTTAATATCATTAGAAAGCCAAGTAACTTTATTATCATATTTGTCAAGATACGAATCAAGTTTATGTGCCAATACAGGTATATTCCAAGATAATGCTTCTTTTACTACTATTGGATTTGTTTCTTTATCAAACTCATTACCTTTAGAAGTGAACAAAAACAAATCCATACATGAAAAAAATCTATCTACATCTTCTCGTTCTCCCCAAACTATACAGTTATCGGGTAATTCGTTTGTTAGGGGTTCCCAATAGTCTTTAAAATTTTCTGCAAGATTTCCTACAAAATGAAACTGAACTTCAGGTAAATGCTTGGCATATTCAATAATTTCTGCTTGATTTTTTCTTGATGTCCATAATCCAACATTCAATACATGTTTCAAAGCAGGATCAACGCCCAATTCTCTCAAAGTAACATCTCTTTGTTTATCTTTTGTTTTTTTATCAACAGGATATTCTATAACACAAGCGGGAACATCTATTTTTCTAAAATTTATTAATTGATTATCACTACAAAATAAAAATTTATCTGGTAAAACTTTTTTATCATCAGGATTAAATGAAGAATCATGAGAAGTTTCAAAAATTAAATAATTTCTATCTTTTTTATAAATTTTTTGTGCTATTTCTTCATCCATAAAGAATTCGGGCATTTCTTCAAAATGAATAATATGGGGTTTTATTTCATCTAAATACTTCAGTATATCAGTTTTATCTTCAGACAAAGTTATTAATCGGTCATTTAAAATGTTCAATATTTTATCTTTTTGAACTCTATAAATACCATAATCGTTATACTCGATAACATAAATATCATTATCACCATGTAACAATTCAATTTTTTTAAAGAGATACTGGGGAGCACCACCTGTAGATAGGTGTGGGGTAATATACAAAATTTTCATAAGCACTTTTGATGGCTAAATAAATATAAATACATATAACAAATTTAAAGAGATATATAATTATATAGTTTACACTATTTTGAACCTAATGTCAATGGATTATTTATGACACAATACAGACACTTATATTGGGATTCAGGAAACAAGGATCTGCGGCAGTTTTCTGATACCGAATTAGAAGTTCTTAGTTATTTTCTAAGAAAAAGATATGCAGAACTATTAAACTCAGTAACTACTACTCCAGGTTATGTATCTAATGAAGGGCAAGGACAAATAGATGGTACTTTTTCTTCAATAGGAACTGCTTCTGATGGTCATAGGTATGATTATTCTACTACTGAGCCAGATGATGATGTTCCGAACAGCGGAGCCGAACCAGATACAAATTTTGGAACCGATAATACTGGTTTAACAACTGATACTGTAACATATTATCAGGCTTATAGTCACTCTACAGCATATGGCGCAACTGAACAAACTACACTAAACAACATGGGACTATTATATTGGACATCGCCCGATTTAAAAATAGGACCACATGAAGAAGAAGATTTGCGTGATACACTTGCAAATCATTGTATTACTCAAATGCTCACTGGTGATGAAGTAGGCTCCTACAGAGTACGAGAAGGCGCTCCAAACACCGCAAGTGGAATAAGTGGAGGATGGGTTGACAAAGGAATATTTCATACTGACACGTTCTATGGAGGAACACAAATGACAGCTAATTTGTGGCTAAAAACTGCAAATACAACTGAACCCTCGTCTCCAGACAACTATGTTAGATGGGACGACACCAATAATGAAATACAATTAGAATCAAGCACACTTTATAGTGGTACAGCATCAAAAATAATAACCGATGCTTATTTAAATATAATTTTAAGAAGACACCCGTTATATAATGTATCAACGACAAATTCAGGTACACATAAGGGCGACTTTACAGATGTCAAATACAATAACACTACAAATACATTAACTGGTCCCTCTGGTGGCGTATATACAAGAACATACACACCATCAGGATCATTAATAACTAATACTGGACCCTATTACTTTGTAAGTCCAGGACAGAGAACACCTTAATGGAGAAAATATTATGACTTTTGTTACTCTTTCCGATGCAGAATTTGCTGATTCATATGAAACATGGACAACATATTGGAACCAATGTAGAATCACCGAAGTGCATCATAAATATTCAGATTTTTCAGACGAATTTAATCCTTTATGGATACGTTGGAGGGAAATACCAGAAGATGAAGATATAACTGTACCCCATCCTGAAATTGAAATACAAATGATGCAAACAGCGGTGAACACACATCGGGTGAAAGCATTAATAGATCGTTTAGATGATGATTCTCCATGGAAAACAAGAGAAGGAATAGAAAGAGCTACATCAACATATCATGATCGAGTACTGGCAAAAGAAAAAGATTTTGAAGAATATATGGAATATAAAATGAATGGTAATCTTAACGTAGAAACTATTGATGAAACAAAACCCATCTCATGGGAGTCAATAAGAGATGCTTCAACAGAAGAATTGTTTCAAACAAAACTTGAAATATTTGAATCTCCACCAGTTCAAGAAAGTGAAAATAAAGAATATCGTTCAAATATTAGAAAATCACCTTCAATCATTGAAGCAATGTATTGGTATTATTTAATAGTTAATAATGCTGAGGCATCTACTACTACATCAACAGAAGATAAACTTCCCGAAAATATAGACATACTACTTGACGACATTCCCTCTGATGCAATTTTCAAATATAAGTTGCAAATTTTTGAAAAAGAAAATGTTCAAAATAGTAAAAATAAAAAAGCAAGAGCCGAAATTAGAAAATCAACTAATTTAGTTGAACTATTTTCATCTTATGCTAAATTAGTTGCATCAGATGAGAAAGAATAATCTATATCTTCATATTTAAAATGTATTATTTTGATATCATCATGAAACCCATCTAAATAAGCATATTCTCCTGGATATTGGGAATTTATTAAAGCAAGTTCTTTTAAATTTTTCTTATTACACATTCTAGTCATCCATGTTTCTGGAAGATATTTTAATTTTAATCTTTTCTTTACTTGATCTTCTACAAAATATTGTTCACCATTAACAGGTCCCGTTGTGATTTTACGTATAATATAATGTTGTGACCAATAGCTAATATCACTCATAAACTCATCATAAATGTATTTACAATCTTTTGGATAATATTTTTGAAATCCCCCACATATCGAATAATTTTCATTCCAAGTATCTTTCCACCAAGATTTTGCAGATAAAAACTCGCCTCTTTCTATAGGATAATCAATTGCTTTAACATAATCATTAATATAAAAAGTATCAATATCAATTACAAGAACGGGTTCATCGATATCCATATTCATAACTCGTAATTTATTCCACTGTAAATCTACACCAGGTAATTCATCTCTAATCCATGTAACATTTGATATTTTTGAATTAATATAATCTTCAACTCTTTGATCATATTTGTCACGTACTCTAACTGCAAAGACTTTTGTTTTATTCATCCCTAATCATATTAAAATGTTTATAAACTTCACGTTCTCTTACAATTTCTCTATATTCCCACTCAATTTCTGGAATCCATAAACCACCAGCAGAAGCAGATTTTTCTAAAAACCAATGATGATTATATACAAAAATTTTTGGATCTTTATATTTTTCTCTAACTCTTTCACTTCCAGCAAATTCATTATCTCTAAACCCCTCGCCTCGAATACTTACATCCAATAAAAATTCCCTATTCCAAATAGTCGGTTGATGACACAATAAAAAACCACCTTCTCTTTTGACTTTTAAAACTTTTTTATTTTGTACATAATAATCAGTTTCTTCATATTCGTCCAGGACATAGGGAGATGTAAGTCGATGTAATCTTAATCCATTCACATCATTGAATCGTGCAAAATTTAACAATTTATTAAATAATTTAACATCAATCTCTTTAAATGGCCACTGATCTTCTTGCATGTATAAAACATATTTTGTATCAACCGAATTTAAAGATGCTATAAGTCTATCGCTCCATCCTTCATCAATTTGCTTCTGTAAACCATAAGTGGGCAACCATTCTCGCTCTTCGGGCCCCCAATATTTTTTACTTTTACCTGTCTTAATCTGAATCACTCTCTGATCATTAAAAGGTAATTCTATTTCTTCATTACAAAAATATATGGGCCACCCCAAATCTAAAAATTTAAAATGATCGAACATAGTATACCAGCCATCCCAAAAATGACTGTATTCGTCACACGTATGAATTATGATACTTATATTATTGTTTTGGAGCATCTTGCCAATTACTATGCAGTAAAATATTTTCTTTTGTGTCTGGTTTAGTAAAATCGTATTCTCTAAAAAATTTATCATTCACTTCAATTGTTATATTTTCAAGACCCGCTTCAGAAAAATAATCCACCCTGTATCCCCAAGGAGAGCAGGTAAAAGCAGAATATAACTCATGATTATAAAAAAGTTTCACATGAATTTCACTCGTTGTGGGCATAGCAAAAAATCTATATCCGTGTTTTGCGGGATCTGGATCCCGTGCAAGACAAATCCAAGGATACTCAGCATCAGTATGAATTTTTTGTCCTTCGAAACCTATTTTTTCAGAAGTTTCTCTAAGATTTTTTATTTCAATATTTTCTTCAAAAGAATTTTCTCGTTTATTCAAATAAGATACACCAAGAATATATCCTAATAGGTTTTCTCCCATGTGCATACCTTGATCGTGAATCATTTTTTTAAGATGATCATCAGGATACTTATTTAATCTTCGATATAAAAAATCTACATCAAAAGACATAATCAATGTATTAATTTGCCAATGTCTGATTCCTTTTGCTCCCCAATGATCCATGTCTAAATCTTCTGTTTCACCCGCATATAATACTGCTTGTTTTCCTTGGTTTAATATCTTATCACTATTCTCTATTAATTCATTATCAAAAGGTAAAAATCCATCATAATCAAATATATGAATTACTTTTTTATTAAGAAGTTTTGCATATGTAACACCAGCAAGCAATAAACGTAAAACAGCAAATATTGTATTATATTTAAAAAATTCTCTACTTGCAATATTAAAAAGAGGAGCGTGTCCTCCTTTACCATCAGGAGTATAAGCATAATAAATTAAAAATCCTTTCAATTTAGGATCATCAATCAGAATATTATCTTTATCATAAATTGCATAGTCAACTAATTCTTGTGTGTCTTTATCAAGGGGTAAATGAGTTGCAATTAAAACTTCATAACCAAAAGATTTAAATTGCTCTATAAATTTATGACAAATTGCTTTTCTCTCTGTATCAGACAAATGAGCATGTATCAAAATTATTTCATTTGTTTTATCCATTGTGTTCTTTTAGATGATTGTTCAAATGTTTGTAAATTTCATCTTCAAAATTGTGTTTTATTGAATTTTGTTGAATAACCCATCCAGTTAAAGAATATCTTTTACCTTTCAATACAGGATTAACTCTATGTTCTAATTTTGAATCAAACCTAAGACAGTCTCCCACATTCAATTCAATTGGATCATGATCTTTAATTTCAAAAGATCCTCCTTGATATTCATCATTTAAAGATATAACACATGTTTCTATTCTTTTGCGATCTGATTGAGTAGTATTAAAATCGTTATGCCAATGATAATAATTTAACTTAGAATATTCTGAAAATTGAAATATCATGACTGGTGTGCATTTATACATTCCAGACCAATTAAATCTGCTTTCCAATTCAGAATCGTTTGACCAAATAAAAACCTTTGATCTTCTTTCAAGAGAAACTTCATTATTTAAAACTCTAGCGGGTTGAATTTTTTTTCTATAAGCTAGGATAAGGTCAAAGCATTCTTCTTTTGTCAAGAAGTCTCTAATAATCTGTATTTTTTTGTCCATTCTTCTGTTTTCATTGCAGGAGCAAAATCATGATTAAATAAACAAATCGAATAATCTAATTCTTCCCTGTTCCATGGATAAGACCAACATACTTCATCATAAGTTTTATAATCTATTTCTTTGTAAAAATATTCATCGATGCCTTTCCAATATTTTACTCTACTATAATCCTCATCTTCATGAAATTTATTATAAATGTTAGAATGGTTTCCTTTCCACGCCATTATTGAAGAATTCAAAGGAGTATGATACGGATCTCTCCACCAAGCATTAACAAGTGTAAAATCATCTTTAATTAAATGTGCTATAGAACCTTTAATAATTATATCTAAATCGAAATATAAATAATTTACATTATCAATACATTCTTTAAACATTTGTAATTTATCAAAAACAACACCTTCTCCCTCTCTTATGATATGAACTTCATCATATTTCAATTTTCCGTGTTCACGAATCATATGAAGAATGTTGTTAACATACCATTCATCATATTTATTTCCCGTACATACAAGAACAATAGTTACCATTTTCCTATTACCATAAATCTATCATATAAAGGTAAAGATCGTTTTCCTTTATACAAAACATCTTTAATTTGATTTTTTTCAATCAATTCATTAACATCTTTTACACAATTTATATGATCTTCTAACTCAAAATAATTATTTGATTGTATTACTAAAATGGGTTTCATTGGATAATCTTTATAATAATTTTTCATAGAAACAATGTCGGGCATATGTTCAGATGATGTATTAATAATTAAATGTCTTCTTCTTTCGTCTTTACGTTCAAAAAAATCCTTAAACTGTACTATTCTAAAATCATAATCAAAATGATTTATATATTGAGCCGTTACTTTATGACAATTTTCATCAATATCATATAAATCTATTTGTTTTATATCAGATATGTCTGCTAACATTTCTATAAAAGGAAACCCAAACCAAGAACCTATAATGTCAATACAAAGTTCGGGTATAAAAATAATTTTTTCTAATTCTTCTTTTAACCACAATTTAGATTCATATTGTCCCTGAGACACAGAATCTTCAAAACTATTAGAATATGAAGGTAAATTATTATTAACCCATTGATTAACCCAATAATATGGTGTTTCTCGATTATCATTTTCACATATAGAAATTTCTTCTTTATGTTCTCCAATAGTCTCTCTAATCAAGCCAATTTTTTCTTTAATTGAACCAATTTCTGTATTAAGTTCTCC
>Ga0315318_10000184_pt1 | contig 25351 bp, 23 predicted proteins | sample M1200m3416metaG_FD_203703 | JGI IMG/M metagenome (GOLD analysis project Ga0315318, IMG submission 203703) | Ammonia-oxidizing marine archaeal communities from Monterey Bay, California, United States - M1 200m 3416 | ecosystem: Environmental > Aquatic > Marine > Coastal | place: USA: California... | reverse complement strand
AATGATTATATTTTAGCCGGTTTTGACGGAGCGGACTTCTATGAAGACTTGCTTCCCAATGCGTCAAATATGGACCCGAAGAGCTTGAAGACCGCAAGGGAGTTCAGGGAAAGGATATGGGACTGCTTTTGGCCGTCGGATGGTGAGGAAGCGGGCGATCCCACCCCGTTTGGGGTTGGAGACAGTTTCCCCTTTAGGTTTCGTCCGGGCGAAATAACTGTCTGGACGGGATATTCAAAGCACGGAAAGACCATATTGCTTAATTATATGTTAGTTCACATGACCCGCCTCGGCCGTCGGTCCTGCCTGTGTAGTCTTGAGATGAAGCCGGAAAAGAACCTTCAGGCAATTATGAGAATGGGACTTGCGCGTTTCAAGCCGGACGACGAAAAGCAGTTTGATTTCGCTCTTGATTGGGCTTCCAGGCATTTTTGGATTTACGACAAACTGGGGACCGCAACCCCGAGCGAAGTTTTGGAAGTTTTCGGATATGCAGCGAAGAAATACGGGATCTCCCATTTCGTGATCGATTCGTTGATGCGCCTGGATATTCCGGAGGACGAAGATGCCCGCTTGAAGCACTTGATGAACTCGCTTTGCGACTTTGCGGTCAAGCATAACGTCCACGTTCATTTGGTTGCGCACTCCAAAAAGCCGGATATGAAACGGCCGGAGGAAAAGGGTTGGCCGAACAAGCACATGGTGCGCGGGTCGGTCCACGTGACCAATATTGCGCACAACGTGGTGTGCGTTTGGAGAAACAAGGCCAAGGAGGAGGCGTTTTACAAAAGAAGAAACAACCCCCTCTTCGATGATTCGGCCTGGAGGGATCAGCATGATGCGGTATTTGCGGTTCTGGCCCAAAGGGAGAACGGGGAAGAACCGGTCAGGCATCTGTGGTTCGACAAGGATTGTTGGCAGTACAAGAACAAGTCAAGTGAACCCCCCATAGTCTATGCGCATTGACATGAACGTGGTTAGGAACGAGCTAAGTTTTGATTGGGCGCTCATGTTGGCATTCATGTGGGACCAAATGGACATATGCTGTCCACCTCACGAAAACCAATTGATAACATGAGGAAGAAAGATAAAAGAAAAACCTACCTTACGGGGTATCTGATTAACCCGCAAGGCAGGTACACACCGACATACGGGACAATCGAGCCGGCCGTGCCTGTCGTTCCGCTCGACGCTAAAGGCGTAGAATTGCCACCATCCGGCAACCCTGCGTTTCGCCGGAAGCAAGAGACTGCATTGGAAAACAGCCTAAAAATCTTCGGAGGCCAAAAAACATGACCGCTTGGCAATGGGAAGATGGTAAGGATCCCTGGTGGGGTCACAAGGAAATATACAAGCAACGGGCCGTTCTTATGAAAAGTTTGTTACGCCTCTTTCGGGCATATGACTCAGGGGTGGGCGGGGAGTCCGATCTTAGTCCGTTGGATATTTCATCGGTCGCGCACAGGGCCGTAAACGAATACATCGACGAGTCCCAAAAAAGGTTGGAGGAAGAATGAATTTGAGAAACGAAGGTGTTGTGGACCCGTGGGGAGATCTCCGGGCGGGCAAAATCTTTATCTGCCTAGTGTATCAGGAACCGCGTTTCTCTTTGTTTTGGAAATATGAGTGATACCAACAAAATCATCAGTTATGCACTGGGTACTTCTGTGGGAAAATGGTTTTGCACCTTTCTTCATGAAGACGGAACAGAAACTTTTTCTGATTTTTTCTCAACCTACCATGAGGCTAAAAAAGCGGGAGGCGACAAGGTAAACACACAATGAGCTTTTCTCCGACTCCGCACCCGATTTTCGAGCTTCCCACATTGGAGGAGGCCGAGATCCTGGGGGCTGATAAGTTTGCGGAGATCATGGTCGCCAGGGAAGAGGCGATCGCGGAGGAGAAAACGGACCCTCTCAGAAGGGGGTGGGAGCCTCCGATTTGGAGGATATGCGACGCTCTTCTCGAATGGCCGTGGTTGGACAAGAAGGAATGCGAGCGAATAAGGTTGGCCTTGGGGTACACCAAGCCGGTTGACGTTCTTCTCCTGAATGGTGGAAATCGTTCGGGGAAATCGGAATTCGGGGCGAAGAGAACGATGCAGATGCTCCAATACATTCAGGGGGCCCGGGCGTGGTGTTTCCATGAGAGCAATCAAAATTCAGTCGAATATCAGCACCCCCTCATGTGGAAATATCTTCCTCCTGATCAAAGACGGAAGATCCGGACGCAAGTCGCATACATCAGTTACAATCAAAAGTACGGATTCAGCGATTCCAAATTCGTTCTGAGCAATTCAAGCGAGTGCATTTTTAGAAATTACGAACAGGACCGGGAAAAAATAGAGGGCGGGGAACTGAATATTGCGTGGACGGATGAGCTCGTCCCGCCCGATTGGGTCGAAAGTTTGGAGCTGAGATTGGCAACGAGATCCCCCCTGTCGAAGATGCTCATAACCTTCACGCCCGTGAAGGGCTATTCGGCAACCTGCAAGATGTTTCAGGACGGGGCCGAGGTAATGAAGGAGGCAACTGCGTTTCTTTGCCCGAGGGACGAAGGGGAGGAATTGCCGGAAAGGGCCTTGGAATTGCAAAACTGTCTTGCGTGGGTGGATGGATCCGAAGGACAGCCGGCAATTCCCGCAAACAGGAAATTTGAAAAGGTTCCTCGTCTTATGCGGAGCATTGAGGGAGATGGCAAGCGGGCCGTCGCATTCTTTCACTCGTCGGACAACCCTTATGGAAACCCCGCATCGGTCGTTGATTTCATCAAGGGCAAGCCCAGGTGGTACGTGCGCGAAAGGTTTTACGGCCTGGCAAACAAGACGATGGCCTCTCGTTTTCCGAAATTCGACCCCAAGGTTCATTGCATAGACAATGCCGACATTCCCGAGAAGGGGGCAAACTTTCTCGTTTGCGACCCGTCGAGCGGTCGGAACTTCTACATGGTCTGGTTTAGGGTGGTGGGCGAGAACATATACGCCTACAGGGAATGGCCGGGGTCATACGAGATTCCCGAAGTCGGTGTTCCCGGGCCTTGGTCTTTGCCGGACGGGAAAAAACCGGACGGGCGGGCTGGTCCCGCCCAGGATCCCTTTGGTTTCGGATTATGGAAAATAAAAAGAGAGATCGCCCGCCTGGAAGGTTGGGCCGATTGCAAGAACTACAAGCCGAGCGTGGAAATGCGGGAAGGCGAGGCGGTCGCATCTTGGCAATCGCAGAACGGGAGTGACGAACAGGTTCTCGAAAGGTTCATGGATTCCCGCGCGGCCAGTAGTCCGAGGGTCGAAAACGACCGACCGGTCACCCTTATCACCGAGTTTGACGATATTTCCTTATTTTTTCAATGCGCCCCCGCCAACGAAATAGCCGATGGGGTGGCCAAGATCAATGACGCTCTTGATTATGTCGAAGACGAAAAAGCCAGTTTTTTCAATGCGCCTAGATTTTACGTAAACAAGGATTGTCGGAACCTGATCTTCAGTTTGCAAAACTGGACCGGCCTGGATGGAAACAAGGGGGCGTGCAAGGATCCGATCGATGTGGTCAGATATTTCTTTTTGAGTGATTGCGAGGATATGACCAAGGGAAACTGGGAGAGTGTAGGTGGTGGCTACTACAATTAGAAAAACCTTTTTGAGAAGAAATGAAGTTATGGAACTTCTTGGCATAACGAAATATCAACTGGAATGCATGGTTTCCTCCGGGGCCATCAGGGCATACCAACTGCCGGGCATGAAAACGAGAGTCTACAAGAATAGTGAAATTCAAAACCTAAAAAAACAATACGATGGATGAAAAAACAATTGAAACAGTGAAGGGTGACGGTGGGACTGCTCCGATAACCAAGGATGAACTGACTCTTCTCAAGACGGAAATGGACAGTATTGCCAGGGATGCGGCCCAGGACATACAGGCTCGACGGACGGAAGCCGAAGACACTCGTTTTTGCCGATGGCCGAACCAAAGCGCGGATGGGTTGAAGCATTCCGATCCAGTCGATGGACATAAGGCTTTCCCGTTTGAGGGGGCTAGTGATTCCAGGGTGCGTCTTAGCGACATGATCATAAACGAAAGGGAAAAGATCATGGTCGCAAGCGCGATGCGGTCGGACGTATCGGTTGAGGGGATCGAGTCCAATGATTTTGAGCTTGGCTCAAGGATGCAGATACTCCTGAACTGGATAATAAAGAACGCCTTTGGCTCCACCTATAGGAGGGAACTCAAGAAACTCGCCCAGTGGCAAGAGGGCGACGTTCCGGCCGGAGCCGTCATGGGAGTCTATTGGTTGCAGGAGTCGGCCCTTGAAAACAAGGTTCTGTCAGTCGATGAGATCGGCCAGATGCTCTACGAGTCAATCTCGAACGACCCGGCCTTGAAGGGCTTGACTAAGAATCAGTTTATGGTCGATCTGCAAAACCTCATAACCTTGGATTCCGAGCGCGACAGATTGGAGAACATATTGATTTCCGTTTCGCCCCACCTGTCCAAGGGTCGAATATCGAAAATCATCAAGGAACTCAGGGAAACCGGCCAGGCCGTATATCCTTCGCCCTACATCAAGACGAGTTCCCCGAAAATTACCGCCCACCGAATGTTCGAGGACATCTTTTTCCCGTCCAATACCTACGACATTCGCAGGGCCCGGGTGATATTCGTCAGAGAATGGCTGACCGAGTCGGACTTGAGGGAAAGATCCGTAACGCACGGGTACAGTCAAAAGTACGTCGATCAGGTTCTCAAGCATGAGGGTGAAACCGGATTTCCGGAATACGTAAGAAACGAGGTGGATGGGGATTGGTTTACGCAAAGCGCCAAGGGGCCGAGTCAGATCCAGTACAAGGGAATGTACGAACAGATTACGGCCTATCAAAGATCCTGCAACGACGATGGGGTTCCGGGAATATACTATACCTGTTTTCATCATGCGGTTGATATTTCGGCAAAGGACAGGATTTTGCTTGATTATGCGCATGGCGAATACCCTTTCGTGTGGTTCGGCCGGGAAACTTTGACCAACAGGCTTTGGGACAGTCGAAGCGTAAGCGAATTGGCAATGGGCCAACAGAAAATGCTGAAGATCCTGTGGGATTCCTTTCTTGATCACACGTCGATCGCCACGATCCCGCCCGTAAGAGTACCCAAAAACAGGCCGAATCAACGTCTCGAAATAGGCCCATTGAAGCAAATCAAGGAAAACCGGCCGGGAGAAGTGTCATTCATGGAGCCTCCGCGCTATCCCGTATCGAACGACAAGGCGCAACCTCTTCTCGAAAACCAGGTAAATGAATATTTCGGCCGGGCGCACAAGGACGTAATGCCGGTAATTACCCAATTGCACGCGCAGGACATGACCGATTCCTTTTTGGCAAACGTAAAGGACGTACTGGTCATGGTGCTTCAATTGTGCCAACAGTATGTCTCCGACGAATTCCTGGCAAGAATCACCGGGGCCAAGGAAGGATTGCCCATAATCCGATCAAGAGCGGAAATTCAAGGCAAATTCGATTTGTGCATTTCATTCGATTCAAAGGATCTGGACATGGAATACGTCGTAAAAAAGGCAGAACTCATAGGGAAATACATTTTGCCCATTGATACGCTCTCGACTGTGCAGAGGGATAAACTCGTTGCTCGCTTGTTTGCCGGCATCGACCCGAGCCTGGCCGAGGCGACTCTGCAACCGGTTCAGAACGCAAACATGAAGGAGGCCCTGGACGAACAGGTCAATTTCGCAAAGATTGCAAGCGGGGTGGAACCGCCAATGTTGGAGGAGGGGCAAAACCATCAACTTCGTTTGCAGACCCTTCAGCAAATTGCCCAGGCAAACCCCGATGCGATCGAGCGCTTGCAGGAGGATTCAAAGCAAATTTTGCAAGCGCGATTCGAGCATCTTCAACATATGGTGGAACAACAAACAACAAACAAGCAATATGGACGCATGGGAGCAGTTCCGGCCTTGTCGGGCAAGCGGTGATTGGGATGAGTTCTTCGTTCCCCACCTGACGACCGAGGATCATCGACTCATAGACGAATGTTTTCAGCGTATCGTAGAAAAGAAACCCATTACCAAGGGAAACAAAAAGAATGATCAAGGAGCTGCTATTGAAATTGACGGGCGGGTATCGGAGGCATCCGAGGATAGAGATTAAGGAGAAGGATATACCTGGCGCACTAAGAGGTAACAGGCAGGCACCTTGGGCAAATGCCATACTGTTCATTCTTGATGAGCACCATGATACCTGCATGACCAACGCCAAAAACCCTGATCTGTCCGATACCGAAACCAAATGGTGGTTGGGCCAAGCAAGCGCATTGGAAGATTTCCACGACGACCTGGAATTTCGCTTAAAGTCCGTGGATAATTAAGAAAGTTAGGCCGAATGGTCCGAACGGGCCAATCCGGATGCGTAAATCTTGAACATTTTCAGGTTTGCGTAACATATGGGAGAATGCGAAAAACCATCCTACTTGGGGAGGCTCCCCATGAGTGAAGAAAAAATTGCCGAACCGGAGCAACAATCCGGTGATGAGTTCCTTAGTGAAGTAACCGACGAGCTGATTGATGCTCAGGTTGCCGAACCCGAGAAGTCAGAGGCCGAAGGCCCAAAAACCGAAGTCACGGAAATTGACGATGATTCAGCCGATGCCGACCAAACCGGAAACGAACGGGAAAAGTTGCCAGAAGCAGTTCAGGAAAAGATCGACAAGCGTATTGCAAAGATCACGGCGAAGTCAAAGCAACGGGAAACCGCGCTAGAGGCCGAACTTGACCAAGCAAAGCGTGAAGTCGATGAGTTAAGGGAATCCGACAAATCTTCAGATCAGGAGTCTCCGGTTGTTTCCGGAGACATCAAGGCAATGACGGCCGACGACCTGGCCAAAATGGACCAGACTGCGCGGGAGTTTATTGTTTGGGCGAACAAAGGCCCGCTTGATGAAGGTTTTGAGGGAACGGATGAAGACGGGGAGACAAGATATTATTCACCCGAAGAAATCAAGGAACAGTTCAACTACTATCAGGAAAAGGTTCTCGTTGAGATACCCAAGGCGCGTGAGGAAAAGGTAAAATTAGCGAGGCAACTCGACAATCTTGCGCAGATAAATCCCGCCTTGCAGGACGATAGCAGTGAAGAGTTCAGGATTTTCAGGGAGATATATACCGACTCAAGCTTTCAGGCCATCAAGGCCAACCATCCCGATCCCGTCGGAACCGCATGGATGATGACTCTTGGGAAAATAAACAGTCCCAGGGAGAACGTCGCAGGTGTGCCATCGCAAGATCCCGGCCCCCCTCCGCAAATTCCAATGCAACCCGCACCCGCCCGGCCGTCCCCAATTGGTACGCCCGGAAAGGAAATCCAGGAGCTGTCTGAAGATGACTTTGAACGCGCGAAGCACGGGGACGTGGAAGGCGCCGTAGCAAAACTATTAAACTAATCTCATTTTTTAAAATATTATGCCAGCATTACATGAAATAAATGCAGTAGCGAAGCCCGATTCATGGGCCGATCTGATTGCAGTGGTGGAGAGCGACAAAACGCCCTTCACGTCAATGATAAACAAGCGCAAGAAAGCAAACCAGGTTGTACACCGGTGGCAATGCAAGAAATTTGCAAACACTGGATTCAACGGGGTGCTTGACGGCAAGGACGCAACCGACTTCAATTCCAACCAGGGCGAGGAACTCACCGGAGTTGCCCAAAAGGTTTGGTACAACATTGGAGTTTCCGACTTCATGGAGGAAGTGGAAGTGGCCGGAGTCAAGGGTTCTCACTTCAATTCCCAAATTGCCGAAGGAGTCAAGGTACTCGCTCGCTCGATCGAGAAGCGCGCCCTGTCCAACGAGGACGTAAGCCGGGACGACGGAACTTCGTCTGCTAACGAAACGCGCGGACTTTTCAAATGGTCCGACAGTTCGTTCGTCAGCGCGGCCTATGAAGTTCCTTCAAACTTCCAAACGCCTACCGCGAACAAGTACGCGAGCACACTTGCCAACTTCTTTGAGAACGACTTCAAGGACCAGGGGCAATCCGCTTACAAGGAACGCAAGGGCCCGGGCAAGATGGATGGTTATCTTGGAATTGAGCTGAAGAGCCGATTTACCGAGTTTACCAGTTATCAGCTCGATGCAACAGGATCCGGCATTGCAAACACCGTTCCCGTCAGAAGGTTCCAAAAGGGAGACGGCCGGGTTCTTACTTCGGTTGTCGATCGTTTGGTTCTCGATAGCGGGACTTACGATTTGCATACCAGTTCTTTCGTGCGTTGCGATCCGGCAACCGGGAACGATACGGCCTACACTCACAAGTCCGGCATCTTTGTCGATCTGGACATGGTCGGGTTGGCGTACACACGTATGCCCAGGGTCAAGAAATTGGAGTATCAGGGTGGTGGTCACAAGGCGATCATTGACGCAATCTTTATGTTGATGTGCGACAATCCGCTTACTCTGTTGCCAATCAGCGTCAATTCCTAACACACAAGGAGGTAAAATAAGATGGCAAGAATTACACCATTAACAACTCAAGCGTCCGGATATGATGGCGCGACTCATCAAATCGAAGTTCTTTGGACCGACCTGGAGGGAGTGGCAGACAACACGGCCAAGACGGTCGATTTTGCAACGACCGCGAATGCGGTGGGCGCGGAAGCGACCGTGTCCATGATCAGCATGGAGGTTGCCAGGCCGTTTTCCGGGGGGACCGTTGTAGCCAACACGGTGTCCTTGGGCGATTCCAGCTCTGCAACCAAGTACATGGCCGCCAAACAGATCTGCGAGGCCCACGCAAGTGACGTCAAGAGGTTTATCATGGGCGCGAACCTGAACGATCTCACGGCTGAGATCCGGTTTACGTTCAATGCGCCCGGGGCGGGCAAGAACCTGGATGAGTACACGGACGGCCAAATCCTTTTGCGATGCAGAATCGTGAACAACGTTAACTGATTTATCATAAATCATAGGGGTATGTGGGCCGTCAGTCATTCTTAGGGGCTGACGGCTCTCCCTCCCCTGTTTTTCAATTATGCTCGATGCCATATACAAGGAACTGCGCGAAGGGCAGATGATTGATTTCGTCAAGGCCAAGAAAGAGCAGGAAATAGCCAAGCGCCAGGATGGCGAAAGGTATCACTTCGGAGATTTGGGGGAAGTGAAGTTTCAAATCCAACCGATGTTTTATCATTATTGGGGACAACGCCTGGGCTACGAATGTTGGGACGATGATGAATTCCTGCGTGAATTCCTCAGAGACAACGAAATGTGCCGGGTAAAGTCTCACAGTAGAAAAATTCAAGTCGGGCATGGATCCCTGGACAAACCGATCGGGTTTTTCAGGAAGCCGATAATGGGAACAAAGTTCCGCAAGTCCTATGGGTGAACCTGCAACAGTTTCAAGAACGACCAAATTCAAAGACGTGGTGGAAGGCATTCTGCGCAAGGATGGCCTGGAAATTACGCAACTGGACAATTCCAGGGACATAGTTTCATTTATAAATCAGCGCATTCGCCAGGCATGGTCGCATGATTGGTGGCCGGAATCGATGCAGGTCGAGCAAAAGCACTACCATCATCAGACCAGTACCGGCCGGCCCTACGACATTGGGGACATCCTTTGGGAGCCGACGGGAAAAAAGTATTACGAAGCGATAGTTTCGACGTCTAGTCAGGACTTGACTGACGCAAGCAAATTTCAGGCGGTTTCCTCAACGACCGATTGGATCAGATACATTCCATACTGGCAACTGGGGGCAGGCGCGGACGCGCCCGGAAGCAAAGTTATTTACAGGATCAGGGGAATATACATGCGCAATCCGCTAAAGAACGCCCGGCCCGGGTCGTTGAGCTACGAACCCAGTAGGGATGGCGTGATAGTCAGCAACCTGGCCGGTGACCAGGTTTGGGCCGAGTATCAGGAGGAGCCCCCCGAATTCACTTTGACCGATTACGCAAGCGCAAGCACCTATACCACAAGCGTGGCCTACGGGAACACATCGAAAAAAGCCGACCTCGTCTACGATCCCAGTACGGGCGAATGCTACAAGGCTCTCAATACGAACACCTCTTCCCACGCTCTGAGCGATGCGACCAGGTGGGAAAGAATATATTTCCCAAGTTTTTTGGACAGATACGTAAGGCATGGAGTCTATTCCGACATGCTCGCCCAGGACGGACAGACGAGCAAGGCAATGGCCGAAGACGACCGCGCCGACGGGATCCTGGGCGATCTTGCCGACGTATACGTTCCCCAAAAGTTTTCCACGGAATCAGTAGAATATTCCAGAACCCGTTAAATATGAAGAAATCATGAGCAAAAACGTTAACATTAGAAATCTTACAGGAGAGCATGGGGGAAAGACCCTCGGGGCCGGTGACAGTGTCACGGGAGTCGAGTATGGGGTGATCATTTGCGTGACCGATACCACCCTGACCTCGATTGTGAGCAATGTGGATCAGTCTTCGGAAACGATCGGGGCGAGCCTGACTTTTCCGGCCGGGTTTCATATTTACGGAGTAACCACGGCCGTAAGCGTAAATACGGGGACCGTAATTTGCTTTAATCGTTCCTAATGAGCTTGGTCGGTTATGCTTACGGATGGCACTGGATTTCATCGGGTGGTGTAATTCCCGGGACGTCGTTCCTTAAAATCGACGTCCTGGAAACCGAAGCAACCATCCGGGCGAGAACCGGGGATGACGTGGGGACCATAGCCTTCGCTACGGATACGCATTATATGTACGTCTTCGACGGGACGCACTGGCAATTCTACATAAATCCATACCTTTTGGTAATTCCCATACGCGAACTCCTTGCGACCATCCGAGCGAGATCCGGAGATGACGTGGGGACCATAGCCTTCGCTACGGATACCCAGGATATGTACGTCTATGACGGCACCCATTGGCAGATTTATGAGAACTCTTAACTTAACCACCTAACTAACCAATACCATGCCTAGTAAACTAGAAACCTGCGTATCCACCGATCGACCCGGTTCTCCGACTATCGGAGATATTTTGTTCGAGACGAATACCAATAGATTAATCACGTACGACGGGACGGATTGGAGAACGTATGATTCCGACGGCATTGCATACTCGTCGGTCGGGGCGACCGAACTGCATTACTCGACGGGACTTTGGTCTTCGGCCTCGGCCACTTATTACATAAGCACGTCGCCCGCCATGCACTTCGATGCCACTATTCTCGATGGCGCGGACGCAGGGAACAACCCTGCCAATGGCGTGGCAATCAGCACGTGGGGAGACAGGAGCGGAAACAGCACCAACTACGATGCCACGCAAGCGAGCGCTTCACTTCAGCCGACCTTTGCGACTTCGGGACCGGGTTCGCGACCCGCAGTTACTTGGGCCACGGATATCCTTGATTTGGCAACCACTTGGTCAAAGACATATTCGTGCACTATGATATACGTCGCCCAATCGGGTAGTGGTATTTTGACTAACGTTCTTGGATACACTAATTACCTTAACCAGTTTTGGATGGTCTCCACTCAAAATTATATTTGTGGGGCGACGGCAGGGACGGTAACGACCGACCACGACGTTCACAATATGTACGCGATACACCGAGACCATACTAGTGCCGAGGTTTTCGAGGGAGGTGGTACTAGCGTATACGGCCCTGCGACTAGAGCGGAAGAGATGAAAGTTAGTAAAATTGGGCAAACGGCTTTTGGGGGCGATCAATCGGGTACTATTTCCGAGATTCTGGTATTCGAGAGCGCTCTATCAACCGCCGATCTAAACGTCATTAAGTCTTACATTGCCAACAAATACAGTCTGACACTCGCAACATTTACCTAATATGAAATATTCAGTACACACCACCGAAGCGAAAGCGGAAGCCGAGAACCAACGTCTCATGGGGGAGCTTGGCATCCCTGACGGAAAAGGAACTCTAAATTACGGGATCCCCGAAAAGCGGGACGGAAAATGGTTGGTATTCGTAAAGGAACAAGGGCCCTGGAAGGCCGATCACATTGCCAAGAACGTGCAGTTTATCGAAGAACCCGTCCCCGAATTGCCCGAATGATCTACTTTTTCATACTTGCCTGTCTCTTGTTCTCGTCGTGTTCGATGTCCTCTTGGTATCCCACCCTCGGCGCGGTGACCGGGGGAGGGGTTGGCAGTTTGGCGGGGCCGGCCGGGAGCGCGTTGGGAGCGGGCGCGGGGGCATTGGTGGGCGAGGTAGTCCAGGGCAACGAGGAGGTCAAGCAAGCCAAGGAAACCATACAAGCCTTGACGACGGGAGACGTCGAAGGGCTCATCCAAAGCCAAATGGGCGAGCATCAGTCTGCATTCGACACGTTCGTCAGCACGATCAAACGAATCCTAATCGGCGCGGCTTGCGTCTTGGGTATCTATTTGTGCTTACCCATTTTCATCGCCCGCAGAACTGCCGAAGCATGTTCCAAAACCGAGGCGAAGAAACACCTGACCCGAGCACCTTTTCCAACCGATGAAAAACCTTAGACCATTACTCGAACTTTACTCGTCCATGACGAAGCAGGGGAAAGCCATTACTTGGTTTGCCGGTCTTCTCATCGCAATTTATCTAATCGACTGGCTCTTCGGATGATCGACCGGGATGCCATTTGGGGAGTAGGGGGTACGTTGGCGACCTTTTCCGGTTCTCTGCATGAATGGATCGGGGTATTGGCCGGTACGGCCACGATCATATTCATGTCCCTGAAGATTTGGCAGGAACTTCGCAAGAAATGAGATCTCACGAAAAATACGGCCGGTTCGACGATCAGCCCCTGATCGACCAGGATCGGGCCTTCAAGGGATTTCAATCCAATTTGCGGGCGGGGATTTTGTCCGAGGGCCTGGCGAGCGATTCGGTCAACGCAAGGATCGAGAACGGATGTTATGAAACGCGAAAGGGCCAGGCCGTGGAATATGCATCGGGAGCGGGGAAACAAGGATATTCCTCATGCCGGTTCATCAATCCCCTGGCAACCACGACCCCGGACCCGGCCGTCGCCACGGCCGGACAATCGAGTTTGACGATTTATGATCCGAGCGCCGGGGCCACGGAAGTACCCTACCAGAGTGGGCAAACAGCAACGAGTGACGCTGAACTGGTCGAAGCGTTCGGATCATTGTTCTTGTTTCGAGGCAAGGGAGCGACCTTGCCCGCCACTTTACCATTTACCCTGGGCGAATACCCGTTGATGTACGAGGGGGTTAGTCCGTCGGCCGGAGGAATCGTAAAAATGCCTCTTGCGATCGTGGTCTGTCAGATCTATCCGTCGGGGGGAGCTTGCAGAGTGGACCTCGCTCCGATCGAGTCCAAGTCGGAAACCTGGACCTTCAGCGGAGCGGATGAATTGACTGGTTCGGTCGGAGGGTCTTCGACGGGCCATCAGTTCGTTGACGGGGACACCGTAAAATTGAGCGGAACGACCAGTTACAACGGGGTGCATGAGGTCAAGGTGGTTGATTACAATACCATCGAACTTGTGGGGGCGAGCGCGCCGGGGGCCGTTCAGGACAGAAACGCCCAGGCAATCGGTTGGTCCGAGTCCTACAACTTGCCACCGGCCGACTTTGCGGTTGCGACTGCGTCGCGCCTGGCGTTCGTGAATGGGCCGGATCAGATTTTGTTTTCGGATGCATTCGCTCCGTCCGTGGTAAATCCTTATTTCAACAGGGTCTTGATAAACGAAGGGACCGGGGATTACATCACCGCCCTTCTGCCCGTGCAGGACGATTCCCTTTTGGTATTCAAGAGAAATTCAATATATCTTGTCACGAACACTTCTTCCCTGGGCGACGATCTGCGGGTCATAGAAATCACCAGGCAGTTGGGATGCGTATCCAGGGGGACGGTTCAGGAAATAGGCGACTTGGTATTCTTCCTTTCCGATTCCGGGGTGTATGCGATTGAGGCGGGAATCAGGGACCGGACGAGCGTGGCCACCCCGATGCGGGCGTTGGAAATCATAAGCACTCCCACATCCGAACCGATTCAGGACAAGATCAAGGCAATAGACTTTTCCAAGGCCGATCAGTTCGTTTCCTGTTTCTATGACAACCGCTATATGTTGGGGGTGGTTTCTCAGGGAGCTTCCGAGATAGATCAAGTTCTGGTCTTCAATCAAATTTACAAGCAGTGGGAGTCGGTCGATTCGTTGCCTACGGCGCAACAATCCTTGGGTTTCGTGACCATTCCGAAGGCCGGGATCAACCGGATGTTCATTACGAGCAAGAACAACCACGTCATGCGCTACGACGACCTGGCTGACAATACCGACGTGTACAGGAATTCCTCGGCCGTGGAGGTGACCGATCGTTTTTCCTTCGAGCTGACGACCAGGGACTACGGGTTTTCCGATTTCAATCAAAAGAGATACATCCGGACGGGGATAGAATATCAGGCCCTCAATGCGACTAGCATGAACGTTACTTCCAGGATCACCAACCCGGATCATACGAATTCCGCTTTCTACGTCCGCGCCCATGCTTCCGCAGAAGGGGTGGGGGCCGGTGTGAAGATCAAGAAGCAAGGGCAATATTTGGGACTAATCATAAAAAACATGGATGCGTCCGGAAGTTCCGTCGGTCGATTGAAGATCGAGGCCGTGGGGGTCGAGGCGAACATTTCGGGTAGGCAGACCAGGAGGGAAATATAATGGGAGATTATTTGGAAAAGGGGGTGACCTTTCAGAGCGGAGCGTCGGTAACGCATACCGATCTGAACAACCTGGTGGATAACGCAACGATCAAGGCGGGAGCGATCGGAAACGGGAACCTGAAGGTATCGTCGTTAGCCGATAGCATACTTGGGTTTGCGGAACAAGCGACGGCCAACGAGAGCACGGACGATTATCTGCTCGTCTGGTCGAATACGGATTCCACGCTCAAGAAAATCAAGAAGGGCAGGATTGCGACAGCCTTCACTTCGGATTCGGGGGCTTATACCGGAGGCGTTGAGGGCGGGGGGACTACGGTAGAAGGACAAACCACGATCGATGCAACCGACGGAAGTCTGACTATGTTGGGCGGTAGCGCTCACCATCCGTACTTCAACTGGCAATTTTCCGCAGGGTCGGACAGGTTCTTCGGGTTGGTAAACGAAGTCCTTTTGATCGGGCAGGACATGCAGATTCGGTGGGCAAGGGACGACGGGTCCGGGACCAAGAACGGGGCAAATCTGCCAGTATTCCTTGCGAGGGCGTATGGAAGTGGTGGGACGGGCATGACTTTTTCCTGCGATACCCCTCAAAACGCAGTCCAGTGGTCCTTCGACGGAGGTTTTTACATAACGGCCGATGAGTACGGGGGCACCACGAACAAGCAGGTAAACTTGTGCCTCCAGGCCCTCGGAGCGACGGGGGCGGTGGAGCAGTGGTTTCTCTCATGCCCGCCGGCGACGGGCGCAAATACTTGGCTCGTAATCAATACCGGGGTGCAAGCGGGAACGACCACGACCAAGACGGTCGTGATCGGATCAAGTACGAATGTCGTCAACTTTTCCGTGTACGGCGCGGTTGCGGGAACTTCCAAACCCTTCCGCATTCCGCATCCGGTCTTGAAAAACAAGGACTTGGTCCATATGGCCGTGGAAGGCCCCCGGCCCGATCTCATTTATCGTGGACAGGTCGCATTGTCCAAGAAGGGGACCGCGCAGGTAAACATAGACACGGCCGTCGGCATGAGCGCCGGTACTTTCGTCGCTCTGACGCGCGATCCCCAGGTTTTTCTTCAGAACAATCAAAGTTTCAACAGGGTGAAGGGATCCGTGACCGACGGGGTGATCACGATCGAATGCGAAGATTCCACAAGCAAGGAAACGATTGATTGGATGGTGGTTGCCGAGAGGCAGGATGCATCGATCAAAGATAGCAATCTGACCGACAAGGACGGAAATCTCATACTTGAACCGGACCCGATGGAGGTTCCCGAGGGAGCTAAATAACATGGCTACGTCCGACTTTATTTCCCAAATATCCGCGCTCAAGGAAAACGCGCAGAATGATCCGGAAATTTTGGTGGCAGTGGGTTCCGAACTGGGCAACCAAATAATGAGCGGGGCCAATCAGTACCTCGACCGCGCGGTGCAGGAAATCGAGAAAGGCAACTTTGACAATGCCCAAGACGCTCTGAACGATGCCGTCAAAGCCGTGGAACATGCGGATAAGATCGGAACGCATATCACGATCTATCAAGGGGCGGGCCTTGGAGCCGACTTCCTGCATCCCGAGACCGGGGCTGAAGATTTCGGAAAGGCGACCAACCTGGGAAACGTCGCGGGGACTCTCATAAAGGGCGGGGTCGGCGCATTGACGGGTGGCCCGATCGGCGCGGCCACGGATTGGTTCCTAAAAAAAATGTCGGGCGGGAAGATCGCTCCGATCACGGCAATAAACAAAGCAGTCGATAAAAAGGTTGCCGATCCGCTTTCACGGACGGACTTTGCACAGGCCCTGGAAGGCGCGGTATCCGGGGCATGGCAAAACACGATAGGCAGAGTCACGAATTTGGAGGTTGGCGAAAGTCAGGAGATGTATGAGGCGCCCGACGGGCGGTTTTACGGAGACAAGGATTCGGTCAAGCACATGTGGGCATTGGCCCAGGGGGTGGATCCCGAGAACGTTGACGACATGATGGATCCCCGAACGCAAACCATATCCAACAAACCGGGGAAGAACCTTGCCGAATTTGGACAATTCTTGTTCGATGCGGTCAATCCGTTAGAGTGGGGGGAGGCTTTCAGCGGGCCACCCGTGGGCCTATGGCAAGGCGCGAGTGCCGAAGAGAAGGCCGAAATGAAGGAATACGAAGACGAGATCGGGAAACTCACCGTCGAGCAGGGTACGAAAGAGGCCCAAGAAAAAGCCGAGATGCTTGAGGCAATGGACGAATGGGGCAAGCATAGAAAAATTTACACAAGTGAAGCGAATCAGTTCGGTCTGCCCGAGCCCGGATCGGACTATTACGATTCGGAAACCGGCCAGATGGTCGATCAGACGTATATCGATCATGCCGTCAAGCATCAGCAACCGATAGGAATTTACGGCCCGAGCGATGACGTTAGTGGGCCGGCGCCCGACAAGCAGGTATTCAATCCCTGGGAAGCGGAGAGTCGGGAAGGATTTGATCATTATTACAAAGGGTTTGCGGAAGAGGGGGGCCCGGGGGCGATTGGAGAACAGGGAGCGCCCGGCACGGCCGGAGTATCCCGGGAGGCCCAGGAAAAAACCGACGCATTGCCCAAGAACTGGTCGAATAATCCGTTCTTCGGCCCGATATTTACCCATGACGGGCAATCATTCATTCCGGGCATGAACAGGTGGATGTACCAATCTCCCGATGACGAGAATTGGTGGTGGGATCAGGGGTCGAACAACTGGATGTACGCCCATGAGGAGGAAGGATCCGGAAAATGGTTGTTCGGGCATAATGAAAACGCCTGGGCTCACGAAAGCAATTACCAGAGCAAACCCTACGAGGATTGGGCGTTCACCACTCGGGGCGCGGAAGAGGAGGAAGCCAGGAGGCAATCCGAGGAACTCCGTCTGCTTTCTGAACGGGCGAGCGAAATGGCAAGCACCAGGGCGCAAAGTTTTGCGGATTCGATGGGCGACCGAATATCCGATCGAACAGGCGCTCAAGCGAGTGAACGAATGTCGGATCGGATGGAAGCGGTTCCGGAAAAAACGGGCGTGGTTGAATGGGGCGCGTTGGAGGAAGTGGACGACAGGATGTCCGACAAGATGGAAATTTTGAAAGAACGGGCAAGCATGAGATTCGGAGGATAAACAAATATGGCATCTACGAGTACAAGTACGGGAGGTTCAAGCGGAAGTTGGTCCGGGGGCTCAAGCATAAACACGGGCAATATTCATGCGAAAATCAACGAGCTAAGTCAGGCCCTTGAGACGGCCAAGAAGCAAGCCGAAGAATCAAAGGAAGGGAGCCTGCAATATGACACGGCCGAAAAGTACCGGGAAACAATAACCAACTCATTGGTTCAGGCCCAAAAGGACCACGCCACACAGACTGCCCTGATTAAGGACAAAAACCTGAGCCTTCAGCAGGAAATAATGCGATTGCAGGGCGAACAAAGCAAGACCACCGACGAGAAGGACAAGGCCAGAATTCAGTCGGATATAAACACTGCTGAACAGACCTACAGCAACAACCTCAATCTCATTGAAACCAACAACGGCATACGCAAGGAAATGGATGGCTTGCTTACTGTCGCGCAAGCCGATTTGGAGGCGGGCAAGACACCTGACCCTTCGACCATGGACAAGGCGAAGGAATACCTCATGTGGAGCGCGATCGGGACGGCCGGTCTGAAGGCGGGCGTGGATTTGTGGGACACTTGGTTCGGGGACGACGACCAGGCCCCGAGCTCGGATCCGGTTCAAAACATGAAGGACATGACCAGGGCATACAACGAAGTATTGCCCGAGGTCGTGGATACGCAAAGGAATATTCAGCCCCAGATGACGGACATCGAGGGGTTTCAGAGATACCAGGAACTCTTCGGGGATCCGACGGCCGAAATGTTCGACAAGTATCCCGAACTGGCCGACAAGTTCGCCCAGGCCAAGGCGAATGATCCGAACCTGACCCCGAGCGGATGGTTGCAAGGTTACATGCAATCCAACCCGACCGATCCGGCATCAAGGGACTTGAGGGGAAGAATTTCCCAGGTCGGAGCCGAAAACCAATTGCTTTCGTCAAGATTGGAAAGCGCGAGCAATTTGTACAGGCCGGAGGAAGAGGGTGGCCTTGGTTTCGTAGAGGACGATTTCAGGAGCGCCGGGCAGAAAAAGATCATGGGCCTGGCCGATCGGATGATGGGCGACGAGAACAATTCAATGCTCAGAGAGAGCATATACGGAGAACTGGCAAAGGGCGGGGATCATTCGGATACCTACTTTCAGGCCCAACGGGACAAGTTTCTTGGCGGGATGGCCCCGAGCTTGGCCAAGCAGGGCGGGTTGCTTGCGGGAGGCCCGCAGAGGTTCGCCAGGCAAATGACCGGAGATTACGAACGAACGCTACAGAACAGGCAGACCCAGGCGATGAACTACGAGGCCCAACAGGCCAACAAACTGGGTTCCTTGTCCAACCTGGTCAATGCGAACACGGTTAGTCCGACTTCCGTGTACGGGTTGAATACGGGCGCTCAACAAGTAAGCCAGGATTACAACCGCACGGGCCGGCCGTCCGGGGCCCTGCTTGCCGATCCGACGACCGGTTACGGGGCCGGAGTGGCGCAACAAAATTATGCGAGCGATTTGCTCAACTACGCCAATGATCCGAGCTTGTCCACCAAACTCGGTGAGACTCAGGTCACGACGGGCAACGTCATGGATATGATCGAAGATTACGAAAAGCTTAAAAAGAAGGAATAACAATGCCTACGACACCACTCAGAGGAGCCGGGTTTCATCCGACTTCACCCATGCCTTACGCGAACTTGCGCTCGCAAAACGAAAACAAGGCACAGCAGATTCTTGATGCGAAGAAGGACAGGGACGTCAAGGAGAAGGAACGGGAGCGCGTAGTGAAGGAAGCCGATCAGGCGCTCAAGAAGAGGTTCGATAGCGCCAAGACCGAGGCGACCCTGCATGGTCTTCCCCAGGGCCAGGCATCCGTGATGAGTGTAGGCCAGTTGGAGGGGTGGTTAAATGCGAGTCGCGAGATCAAGGTAAACGAGCAAAAGATGCTCGAAATGGAAGAAACTCGGCAAAGGATGGAACAGGCGCGAAAAGCGCAGGAGCAAAAGGCCCAAGCTCAAAAGGATCAGGATAACGCTCTCAGGCTAATCAATTTCGTAAATCGTTCCACGGCCACGGACGACGACGGGAAGGCCATCAAGTGGACCGAACAGAACGTCCAAAAGGTGGCCAAGTCGATGGGCATGGATCCAAACTCGAACATGATGAATGCCTACTATGGCATGAAGCAAAAGATGAGAAACCTAGGGCCCATGCGGGTCGATCCCGTGCGGGTTCCCGGTAAAACCTGGAAAGATTGGCGATCAGTGAACATGATGACAGGGGGAGGAATGCCACCAACCCCAGTTCCTGACAAGGCCCCGCCCTTCGATCCGAGTATGATTGTGAGCCATGACGCGGATGGCGATGGCGTGGCAGATGCCTTAGTTGGTCCTCCGGGCGCGAATTTTAAAATGTTATCAAGACCCGGGAGCGGTAGTGGTGGATCGAGCCACATACAACTGACTACTCTGCCTGACGGAAGCCAGGTGTTTGTAAACAAAACAACGAAAGAGGTAACACCCGTGCCGGGGGGCGAAAAGCCACCAAGCGCCCATACGGCCGAGGACATCGCGAGCTACAAGTTAAGAAATAAGGAGATTCGGGAGCAGATGGACCGAATGCGGAGGCCAGATTCAACCGTTAATCCCGCCTCGCCAGAGTGGAACAATAAGATGAAATCCCTTACCGACGAACTCAAGGAGAACAACAGGCTCATTGGCGCCCATCGCCCGACCAAGCCCAAGCCCCAACCGCAACCGCAAGCCCAGGCCCCGGCCACACCGGTTGCCGTCAAGTTCGATGATTATTTCGATGCCCAAGGCGCGCCTACTCAACAATTAAAGGATTTGGTTGCCGGTGATCCGGCCGGAGTCGTGAGGGTATTGAAGCAATTGGAAAAGCAGGGTGATCTGACTAAGAAGCAGGTACTGGATTTCTTAGCTTCGATTAAGTAATATGTCCGATCCCGATGCATTAAGCCCCGAACAGGAGGCCTTCGGGGCCGAGCTAGATGCGTGGGCGCAGGAGCGTACAAATGATCAGGAATCCTTCGATACCGAGCTAGATCAATGGGCATCCGGGCCTGCGGTGGACGAAACCCTCGATGAGTACACTAATTACACAAATAGTTGGGGGGGGTTTGAAATTGGAGAGGGTTTGGTTGATAATCCGACTCCTGCGAGTTTTCTGAAAACCATAATCGATCCGGCCCGCAATGGATCGCATCCGGGGGCCCGGGTTGCCAGGATGTTCGCCGAGGGAAAGTTTGAGCTTGATGAGATAAGCGACGAGAACGCGAAAAAGGGGGCCGAGTGGGTGGACAGGGAAATCCAAAAGCTCAAGGCATACGATACTCAACGGCCGTTGCCATTGGGAACCACCGCGGTGAATTATCGCCCTGATCTCAATGAGAAGCCCCTGGACGAAGCTGAAAAAAACGAATTGCTAGGCGTACTCGGTCAATGGTCGAAGTATTTGAAGATGGACCCGGTCTATGCAAAGTATTGGGATGAACATTCTTCCGATTATGCCGACAAGGCGAGGAAGGGATGGGAACAGTTCGATCGCCATGAGGAGGATCCGGACAACAATCCGTTCCCAAGCGCCTGGAGAGAAGATTGGGCCGTAGGCGAACCACTCCTTTTACCGCAGTCGGTCGTTCGTGGATTCGCAAGCGCGTTCAAGATGAACCTCGACACGTTCGCTATGGAGTCGGGATTGGATAAATACTGGACGGGGTCGCAACACTCGATGGCCGAGCCGGTAATGAGGGGAGACGGACAAAATTTTTCAGATTATGAGAAGAACGAACGCGCGGCCTATGGGGCCTTCATTCCTTTTAATAATTACATCAAGGGATATGAACGCCCACCGGGGGTCGGTGAAAACGCTTGGACCGAATCCGCAGGAGAATTCGGTGGGGCTCTTTTAACTTTCTTTAGTATTCCCGGGCCGAAGGGATTGAAAATTCCGATGCCCGGAGCGATGGTTTATCAGGCGGGCGCTTCGGGGATGAAAAATCTCATGGGGAGATACGGCCTTGCGGGATTTCCGAAAATCTCCCAATCAACCGGCCTTGGAAAGGTCATGGGTGGAAAGTCGGCCGGGTTCGTACCAAATCTAGGTCAACGGGCCTTGGTTACGGGCGGGGGAGCGACGACCTATTCCCTGGCGCATCAGGAACCGGGCCTTGCGGGAGCGCAACGGATAGACGAAAGCTATTGGGGGGACAAACTGCAAAAGGAGTCGATGGCTCTGGGCGTGGACATTCCGGCCTTCATGGTATTGGGCGAGGCGATCCACAAGGTGGGCAAGTCCAAGTTGATGCAAAATATTTTCTACAAGAAGCACGAATATTGGGCTGAGAATTTTGGTACACCTGAGAAGTTTGAAAAACTAATCCGAGATACTAGTCGAAGGACGCAAAAAACTTCTACAAGTGAACAAACAAGGGCCATCGAAAAGCATTGGAAGGGCGAACCCTTGAACGTCAGGGAGCAAGAAATTCTTCAGGACATGATTATATCGGAAATGTTGCCACTCGTTGCCAAAGAAGTGGGTGGCTCTGTTGGTGACATCAAACTGGCAAGCACGAAGGGAGGGGGTTTTAAGGTAGAAGTAAGAAACCCAAGGGTGTGGACCGAACTTGTCCCTCTTATTCGCGGAAGGTTGCAGGACATAATTGTCAGAGCCAAACCGACAAACTTAAAGCAACAACGGCCCGGCCCGAGAGATGCCGAGGTCGAACCGCCACCTGCCGAACCCGGCCCACCGGCCGAACCGAAACCACCCGTCGAGCCTGGGCCACCGGCCGAACCACCTGGCCAACCAAAACCACCCGTCGAGCCTACGCCACCGGCCGAACCACCCGTCGAGCCTACGCCACCGGCCGAACCACCCGTCGAGCCTACGCCACCGGCCGAACCACCCGTCGAGCCTACGCCACCGGCCGATCCGTTTACGGAAGTTTCGACGGAGGTCGATCCGGGAATGAATTTCGTGTCGGGTCTGGAATCGACTCCTCGGGATGCGCGGGTTGCAACGGATGCGGGCGGGAGTCTTGGGATCAGGATAAACAAGGATTTGAGCGAGCAGATGACCGGCCTGGTCGTCGAGCAAACCAAGGCGGGAAAGAAGGTATTCATCGAGCATGGTCTGTACAAGCCTGGCCAAATGGAGAAGGAACGGGAGAATGGTTTTGCCAGCCTGACAAAACGGGTAAATGACTTGATCGAAGCGGGGGCCGATCCGAAGCAATTGGTAATCGTGTTGCCCGATATGCTCGACAATCAAGGAACGATAACTCAGTTCCTTGGGGGTAAGGGCGCAAAGGCTCCGGCACCGAGCGCATTTGTTTCATTCGAGGCCCTTCAGACTTTCATTACTGAACTTCCGTCGGTCAAGGGAGTGACCTTCATGCACGTTCTGCAAAGGGAAAAGCCCGGGGGCAAGTTTCAGTGGAAGGACGAGGACGGCAATATGGTCCACAACATGCCCGATCAGGATGCATACCGGTATGTGGTAAAGGAGCAGGGGGCGAATCTAGTTCTGGGAATCCCCGGCAATTTGTCGCGCGTGGATGGGGCCGAGCTGAACGAAATGTTCCAAACGGGAGTGATCCCGGAATATTGGCAACGCTTTCATTTGTTGGGAGTGGACCCGGGATCCGATCGGGGAAAAGAGTTGATCAAGGTAATCCGTACAAACAAACCGGATGCCATAGTTTCCACGGACACCGCCCTGGCCCGTACCGCATCGAACAAATACAAAGCAAGAGCAATGCAAAGCGCGGCCGAAGAATTGGGTTTGACCGAAGATTTGGGTGAGGAAGCCGATTGGGGCGAAATTTTCGACATGATATTCGATCAACCGCACCTTGGATTAAGCAGGGATTTGACAAGAACCGAAGCAAAGAACCTGGTCAAGGGGTTCGATCTGCCCGAGGAGGTCGCCAAGGAACTTCTCGACGGGAAGAGCCTCAACGATGCCCTGGAAGCATACGACCAGGACTTCTTCGCAGTTACTTCGGATTACAAACTCATTACCCAGAAGATCAAGCAAGTGCTTGGCATGGGCATTGCGCGCACGGAGGAATTCAAGGAACTGATCGAGCGTGGCAAGCCAAGCGGGAAAGATGTATTGCCCGAGCCCCCGGCCGAAGGAGTGGAGGCTCCCTACGAGACCCGGGGGCGATTGGAACCCGTTAGTCGGGAGGATTTCAAAAAGGAGTATGTAAACAGGAGTCAGCCTGCCTTGAGCCTGGCTTTCCCGGGGAGCATAAAGGTGGACTTCAGGACGACCGTAGGTTCGGTCCAAATTTCGTTCGAGCCATCCGAGGCCAAGTCAACCACACAAAAAATTGGGCGCGGTGTCCCATATCAGCATTCAACGGGTCCGTTTGTACCAAGCGAATCCGAGCTTGAATTGATCGATAATTTGCAAATGCCCGGGGTTCGGCCCACCCCTAAACAAGCTTTGACGAGAGTTCTGGGGGATCAAACTTTCGATAGTTTCTTGGACTTTATTTACGATCTGCACAACCTGTGGAAAAAAGCAGAGATCGAAAAGGGTGCACCCGAGCCCCCGGCCGAACCCGTTAGTAAGATCGTTCCCTGGTGGGTCTCGTTGGTCGAGAGAGTTTCCAAGCAAAAACTTTCCGAAGTCAGCGAGGACGACCTTATAGATCTCCATAGTGACGAAGATTTGTGGGGAAGGACCGAGTGGGGAGTGGAAGAGCTCGATGCCGAGCTCGTCAGGAGGCACGACGCTAAAAACCCGGATGCTCCGGAGAACCCGTCCACCGATCTTGAGGATCCGATCGACACGCCCCTTGATGAGTTAAAGGTCAAGTCCTTTTGGGAAAACGAGGGATGGAAGAACATTCTCAAGACGATCGAGAAGGGAGAGGACCACGTGGCGTTGCCGTTCGATCTTGGCAATAAGGTAATCGGATTCGGGGCAAATCTGAGAATTCTGAAATCCGGCCTGAAGAAGAAGAACAAACCCATGCGGATGGTTTTGACCACCAGGGAGGGGAGGATCAAGGTCATTTCCCATTATCCTTATGGTGGAGAGGCCGACGCGGGGGGTGATTTGCTTGCGGGTAAGAAGAAGGACCGGGAAACCTTTGCCGATTGGGCGATGACTGAATTGTCGGCCCGCATGGTTGAGAAATGGATAAAGTATCGACCGGGGTTGGGCCAAAGTCCGTTTGTCGCTAAAAAAGAGACGGAAGGCGAATACGCATGGACGTCGGACGAGTCCGAAGACTTTACGAAATTCTTGGAGCAGACCCCAGCCTCGAAAATTTTCGGCCGAATAATAAGGGAAGAACTACTTCCTGAGATCGAGGGGCTTGCGGAAGCAGTCTTTGGCAAACACGGGACTTCGGGTCATCGCATGGACGATCTTCGGGCCTTGTTGAGACGATCGAAGGATTTGCGGGGCGGGGCGAAACCCGAAACCCTCAGTAAGGGGGTTAAGGAAAAGAAGCTTACCCTCAAGCAAATGAAGGATGGCGTGGCCGAAGTGACGGGCCGGGGTGGTCATGGTTCGGATTATCTTCGACGATTGTTTGCGGATAA
>Ga0315318_10000179_pt1 | contig 25619 bp, 16 predicted proteins | sample M1200m3416metaG_FD_203703 | JGI IMG/M metagenome (GOLD analysis project Ga0315318, IMG submission 203703) | Ammonia-oxidizing marine archaeal communities from Monterey Bay, California, United States - M1 200m 3416 | ecosystem: Environmental > Aquatic > Marine > Coastal | place: USA: California... | reverse complement strand
CTCGAGCGGACCCTGCAACTCTGCGAGGGGGCAGATGCCGCCTCCTGGTACCGGGGCGAGATCCGGGCCGCCCACTACGGCGACCAGCAGCGCACGGTCAACGTGCTCCCGGTCGAGCAGTACCTCCGGTCGGTCGTGCCCCGGGAGATGCCGGCCAACTGGGCCGACCTCGGCGACGGTGCGGGTGCCCAGGCGCTCGAGGTGCAGGCAGTGGCCGCGCGGTCCTACTCGTTGGGCGAGAACCGGTACGACTACGCCAAGACCTGCGACACGATCCGTTGCCAGGTCTATGAAGGTCGACAGAGTCGTCATGGAGACCGGGTCTGGAGCAACGAGGACGATCGATCCGACGCGGCGATCGTCGCCACCGCCGGTCTTGTTCGCATGCAGGAGGGAGAGGTGGCGCGCACCGAGTTCTCGGCCTCGACGGGCGGCCACACGATCACCGCCGACTTCCCCGGGGTGCCCGATGACGGCGATGACGTGGAGATCAACCCCGTCCACCGATGGACCACCGAGCTCGATGTGGACGACGTGGAAGCGGCATTCGGCGCGAGCAACCTCTATGAGATCGTCGTCGTCGCCCGCGACGGATTTGGAGACGACGGCGGACGAGTCGACCAGATGGAACTGCGGTCCCGGAACGGCGACGTCGTGACCGTCACGGGCAACAACTTTCGGCGGGAGTTCAACCTCAAGTCCAACTGGTACGGAGCGACGTTCGGGCCGCCCGACGCGAGCGTCGAGTTTCCCGAACAGCGCTTTGATGAATATCGCCTGACGACCGGCTACACGGAGGAGGAATGGGCACTCGTGACGTCAGGTGCCGACTACCTGTCGATGTCGCCGGCCGAGTTTCAAAGGGCCGCGATCTGGGTCACTTCGTTCCTCCTGAACCTCTCGCAGGACCCCGATGGGCCCGACCCGCTTGACCCGCCGCCGAATGTGGATGGTCCGAGTCGCCTGACTACCGCATTTCTGGCCTCCGAGGGCGACCAGGTGGCGGCGGAACACGTAGCTGGAGCGTTCTCGGTGAACGGCGCCGAGGCCCAGAAGGTGGCGACTACGGTGCTCGTGTTCCTCGTCGGGTTGTCGAGGGCACGTCAGGGCTAGCGGGAGGATGGAGCACCACGTGGAGGTGCCCGAACAGTCGGAGCAGGTTGCCCCAGAAGAAGTCGGTGTGGGCCCGGGGCGGCGCGTACTGGCTGGAATTCGCCGACCGTTTGCTGCGGTGGGGCGTCGGCTGATCCGGTTCCTGTTCGATCGACAGGTGATGGCCGATGCCGTCGATCGGCGTCTTGGCGTGGGCGATGTCACTGCCCGCTTGGAAGCCGAACTGGCCGGAGTTGCCGCAGAGGCCCGACACACTCAAGCGCTGCACGACGAGTTTCGAACGGCTGCCTTTGCGGCATGGTCGGCGGAAGTCGAGCGGCTTACCACGGAGTTCGGCGAGCGGTTTTCGAGCGCCTTCGAGGGCATCCAGGAACTTCAGCGACTCTCCACCGCGTTGCAGGGGCGGGTTGATGCCGTCCTCGCTGACCTCGAGCGGACGGGGTCGGACGTGTCGGTGCTTTCGGGCCGACTGGACCTTGCGGCCTCCGCCGAACAGGTGGCGAGTGCGTTCGAGGGAATTGAGGAGCTTCAGGGACTGGCGTCGGGGTTGCAGGGTCAGGTCGAAGCGGTGCTTGGCGACCTGCAGCGGACCTCGTCGGACGTGTCGGCGTTGGCCAAGGACATGGTGGCAGTGGGGGGCCTGACGAAGGACGTGTCGGCGTTGGCCAAGCAGTCAGAGAAGGAACAGGGGCGCCTATCTGAAACGTCTTCCACCGTGGCCGATCAGGTGACGAGGGTCGACAAGCTTGCCGCCGGGCTGGCGGCGATCCACCGGTCACTTGCGGCGGTACCGGCGGCATCGGCACCTACCGGGCAGCCGGGGGCCACACCAAAGTCGGATGTCGAGCCGGTTGCTGAGGTGGCACTTGATCGACTGGCGGCCGAGACCGTCTACGCCGCCATCGAGGACCGCCTCCGCGGCTCGCCCGAGGCCATCCGCGAACAGCAGTCGGGCTACCTCGACCTGATCAGGAAGTTGCCGGGCTCGAAGCCGGTGGCCGATCTGGGCTGCGGCCGTGGCGAGTTCCTCAGCCTGCTGGCGGAATCCGACATCGCGGGGGTCGGCGTCGACCTCAATGCTGCCTTCGTGGCCGAGTGCCGGGAACAGGGTCTCGATGCCAGGGAGCAGGACCTCCTCGCATTCCTTGGGTCACAGAAGGACAGGTCACTCCGGGCCGTGGTGTCCTTCCAGGTGCTCGAACACCTGCCGTTTTCAGAACTGTTGCGGACGTACGCGGAGGCCTTCCGAGTGCTCGTCCCGGGCGGCCTCTTCCTCAACGAAACACCCAATGGCGCCAATCTCGCAGTCGGCGGGTCGACATTCTGGCTTGACCACACCCACGTCCGCCCACTCCACCCCGAGTTGCTCAGTCACTTCGCGAAGTTCTACGGCTACACGGACGTCCGGGTGGACCTGGTGTCGAAACCGGAGGTCCCGTGGAGTCTCGGACCTGAGGCGGGCGGCGAGGCGGTCGGCGATGCGGTGCTGGGTCTCCAGGAGTACGTGCTGAGTGGGCAGGACGCCCTTCTTGTTGCCTATCGGCCCCGCGAGCCTCGCAAGCCGCGTGCGTCAAAGGCGTCCACCACCCGTTCCAAGAGGTCTTCGTAACGGACCATCAGGTCGGCCCAGCGGTACTGGTCCTCAACGTAGGAGCACATCGGCAGGGCCAGTTCCGGAGTGCTAGAGCTTACTGTGGGGCCGTCACCCGTCCCATGATGAACGCCGAGGCATCCCGGAGCAGATCGGAGCCCGACATGCAGAAGGCGTCCGACTAACATTGGGCCGACATGCGTGAACGACCGGACACCATCGTCGGACGTCTCCGCACGGTCATGGGGCGGGAGTGGAGGCCTCCAATTCTGGGCTTGGCCGTCGTGGGGTTCTTCGGCTCGGCGCTGTTTCGGGCGTGGCGACTGCACCCACGTGTCCCCGTCGCCTACCAGGGCGACGCGGTGCTTTCGATGAGCGCGATTCGAAACATCTCGCTCACCGGCTGGTACTCGTCGACCGACCTCCTTGGAGTTCCGTACGGACAGAACCTCCTCGACTTCCCCGCAGTGGGTGACTTCCTGCACCTCGTCGGCCTCCGATTCCTGGTGCTCTTCACCGACTCACCGGGTCTGATCCTGAACGGCTTCTACTTCGCGACGTTCGCCACGGTCTTCCTGGGTGCCTTTGCTGGCTGCCGGCTCCTCGCGATCCGCCCTTCCGGTGCCGTGGTCGTCGCCGTGCTCTACACATTTCTCCCCTTTCACACGCTGCACGGTCCGAGCCACCTCTTCCTCTCCTCCTACGGCGCCGTGCCACTGTGGGTGGCACTGGCTGTTCGACAAATGGGGGACGAGCCGCTCATTGGTGCGCTCCCCGGCATCAAGCCTCGTCAATGGCATTCCTGGCTCCGGCAGCCGGGGCATGCGGTTGCGGTCGTAATCGTCGTCCTCGGTGCGACGACCGGCCTGTACTACGCGGTGTTCATGACGGCGACGCTGCTGGTTGCCGGCCTCGTGGGCGGCCTCGTCCATCGGAGTCGGAACCGGTTCGTTGTTGTATGGGGTCTGGCTGGCCTTGGTGGTTTTCTCCTCACGCTCCAGTACCTGCCGACCTGGTGGTTCTACCGCTCGGCGGGTTCGAACGCCGAGATCGTGGAGCGCGGAATCCACAACATTGAGTACTACTCGCTCAAGTTGACGGATCTCGTCCTGCCCGTGGCCGGGCACAGGATCGACTGGATGGCCGAATTGCGTGCGGAGAGCCAGGGGCTTCTGCTGCGTGGTGAGCAGGCAGAGGCGATCGGGCTTGTGGGTGTGGTAGGTCTGACCGCGATGGTGCTCGTGGCGGTCGTTCGGATGCTGCGCGGTCATCCCGGTGGGCGACACGGCGCACTTGCCGTCGTAGGCGGAACGGCCTTCGTGATGGCCTCCGTCGGAGGGCTTGCCACGGTTGTGGGCATCGTCGGCTTTACGTACCTTCGGGCTTGGGGTCGGATCTCGGTTGTGGTCGCCTTCTGTGGGCTGTGCACCGTGGGCATCGCCCTCGAACACCTGGAACGACGACAGGGACTTCGTCCGATGCTGGCGCTCGGGGCATTGATTGTCGTGATCGGCGTCCTCGACACAAATCCTCGAGTTCCCTTTGCCAACTACGACGATACGGCAGCAAACTGGTCCAACGACGAAGCGTTCGTGCGCGATATCGAGACCCAGTTCGGTGTGAACGCGACCATCTTCCAGTTGCCGATCATTCCATTTCCGGAACACCCGCCGGTCTACAGAATGGTCGACTATGACCACCTACGCGGTTACCTGCACTCGGACACGCTGGGGTGGAGTTATGGCGGCGTGAAGGGACGTATGTCAGATTGGCAACAGCGCCTCGTCGGCCGTTCGCCGACGGAGATTGCCGATGGTGTGGCACTGGTTGGATTCGATGCCATATGGGTGGATCGCTTCGGCTATGGCCCCGAAGCGGCGGCCATCGAGAGTGCTCTGGGTCAGCCGAACCTACGGAGTCCCGACGGTCGGCACGAGGTCTACGATCTCCGTGAGCGGAGAGGAGTACTCGTGGCGGAGTTGGATGTGGAAAAGGTCCAACGTCGAATCGACGCCCTGCTGGAGCCAGTCACCGCGTCATATGGGAAAGGCTTTCACGGGACCGAGACCGCCGAGGGTCGCCAGTTTGCCTGGGCACCGGCCAAAGCGGCCATCGACCTTTCCAACCCGACCTCGTCCACTCGCCACATCCGGCTCTCCTTCTTCGCCGCCAGCGCTGTCGACGGTGACTGGCAGTTGACGCTTTCCGCGCCGTCGAACGGGTCTCGTTTCGCACTCTCGGCCCACGGCGCTTCGATTGAAGTTGATATCGAAGTGCCCGCAGACGGCGTGACACTGAACCTCGAGTCGAACGCACCAAGACTGGCCACGACGGACCCCCGCGACATCCGATTCCGAGTCTTCGGTCCGATTGTGACTAGACCAATTGATGGCTCGTGACGGCGGATCGTTCGAGTGACGGCAACCTCAACATTCGGAGAATAAACGCTAGCCTCTGGACAAGAGGACTGAGGGTGGCGGTCGTTGCCCTTGGAATGAAAAAGGGCTCCGGGGTGAACTGAGCGATGTTGGGACCGTCACTGCACGCTCTGGTGTTGTCTGCCGTGCTCCTCGGAACACTGACGCTCATCGGCGCACCTGGAGCTCTCCTCCTTCGCCGATACCTCGATGCCTCCTTGGTGTCCACACCGATCATCGGTATGGCCGTCTTCCAAATCGCTGCCTGGTACATCCTGGACCACACGTCGATCGGAATCGATCCGATAGTTCTTCCTTTGTTGATTCTCAGCACGGTGGTAGCTGCCCTTGTCTGGTGGAGGAGTCGGACCAGGGAAGAACACGATGCCTTGGGGGCGGATCGCCGACTGCGTGTGACAATGCTGCTCACAGCCATTTTTTCGAGCCTGGTCGTGCTCTTTCAGGCGCGAAATCTCCTTGGACTCGGCCACCTGACGGTCGCTTCACTTGGAAACGTAGACCTTCCTGATTACAGCGCCGTGGCGGACCTGTTCTCGAGCGACGGATTTGACGCCGAAGGATCGATCGTCGGCACAGACCTGGGGGAGCGAGGCCGCACTGATGTTACGGGCGCCTACGCGCTCCTGGCCTATTCGGTTTCTGTCACCGGTAGGCACCCGTGGCAGGTCTTCGTGCCAATGGCACTTGTGGCCACGATCCTACTAACGCAGTCGATTGCTCGACTTTTCGTAAGGCGGACCGAACTCCCGGCGTACCTCATTGCGCTCATTGCCAACGTTGGCATCACAGCACCATTTTTCCAATACGTGATGTGGCAGAACTATCTCTCGCAGCTGTTGGGCATGGCAGTGGCGCCCCTCCTCTTCCTACTGATCTGTGAGGTGATGGATCGGCTGGGGGCACCTCGGAGCGAGAGACTGGCGCACCTCGCCATGCTCGCCCTCGTTTTTGTATTCCTACTATTTACCTACCCGCACATGTTCTTCCTGCTGCCGCCGGTTGCAATCCTGGCAGCGGCTCTTTCGTTTGATGAAACGCCGATGAACTTTGCGCGCATTGTGCGTGCGGTTGCTGCGGTAGCAGTCGCCGGAGGCATGGCTTTGCTCGTGGTTCCAGTCCGTGCCTGGCTGGCGCTCGAGCGATTTTTGTTTCTCCGACACCAGTTGGCTGGATGGGAGCAGGAACCGTTCACACCGACGGACCTGTTCGGCCTGACTGGCTGGATTGGCGACCACGCCACATGGGGGCTTGTTCTTCACGGCTTTTCAGGTCCGACCCGCTGGGGTTCCGTCCTGCTCTCGGCTTTCCTGGTCGTCGAGGCATTGCGGCTCTCGCAACGGATGTGGCGGCATAAGGAGCGGCGATGGCGACTTCCGGTCACCGGAATGGTCGTGGCCATCCTCGGCACCTACATAATTTTTGTCGCGATTGACGGTGGCGTTGGTTACCGCCAGTGGAAGTGGATCTCCTACTTCCAACCGATGTTGGTCGCTTTGTTGATAGTCCCATTTCTCGGGTGGATCGTGGGTAGAAGGAGGTCTCACCGTCCGGGATGGCCAGGCACGATCTCTGCCGTCGCAATCGTCTTACTTCTTGTCGTCGCAGGCCTCATCTCGAGCCTTCCGATCACTGGTCGTCTCGGTGACGAGTCGCGGGTTCTCATCGCCCCGGATGGGCTCGAGCAGATTGAGCACCTCTCCTATGACGCGTTGACCATTTCCCTCCAGGAGCGGTGGATGCCTCCAACGCGTCCCGGCCTCATGTCCCACTGGGACTCCATGTGGGTTGCCCATCTGGTCGACGCTGAGGCCGTTCACGTGCTCGATCGAGGGTACTACGTGGTCTCAGAACCCAGCAAGGGTCCGGTCCTCGTCTATCGACAACAGGTCGACGCCGCTCCATGGGTGGACCCCGTCTGGTCGGCCGGCGGGTTCGCGTTGCTTCCGTACCCGTCGGAGATGGCAACGAGCCGTTTCCCGGACCAATTGCAAGCTGATCTCTCTGTCGAATTGACTCCAGGGCCTGACGAGTCAGTGGTGGCTACTTACGAGCTGACGAACACCGGTGATGCGTCGTGGATCGGTCACAGGAACAGGTCGGCCGGGGAAGTGGTGCTTGGCTTACAGACGCTTGACGCTGCTGGACGGACAGTCAACTCCGACTATGCCAGAGTCCCCCTCGTTGACTGGCCGATCATGTTGCCACCAAACGAATCCGTTGCAGGGACCTTCACTCTGCCCGCTCGCCCGTTCGATCACAGCGTATTCATTCGTTTCGCCCCTGTAGCCGAGCATGTTGGCTGGCTTTATGACCTCGGTACGGTCCCACTCGACTTTGGATCGATTGTCAATGACCGTACGGGCTTTGGCGGCCTACTCGAGGCGGAGAAGGTAGTGGCGCTGGATGGCTCGCTGCTCCTCAACTACACCGCGACAAATACCGGCGACGTGACTTGGAGTGGCAGCCACAATTCCAAATTGGGCGAAGTCACACTGAGGACAACAGCTCTGGATGGCGATGGAAGCCGCTTGGATTGGGAGGCATGGTCGGTACTCACGATTTGGCCACTGTCGATTGAATCTGGGCAAAGTATCGATGGTGTCATCTCGATCAGAGACTTACCAGATGAAGCGTTGTTCGTTGTTCTGGAACTGGTCGCAGAGGGTGTTGCCCTGTTCACAGATCTTGGTGGTTATCCGACTATTGTGGCGGTCGATCCGGAGGGGGAGCGTCGGTTGACCTCCTATGACGGTGCAAGTGCCGCTGAAGGACTGTCGTTGTCCGGGATCCTCACCGTCGAATTGAACTCGTCGGTCGACTTTCTCTTGGCTGGGACTTTCGAGTTGCACAACTCGGGGCCGGCGACCTGGCTCGGCAATCGCGCTGGGGCCTTGGGCGAGGTGACGGTTGCGGTCTTGGCGCTCGATGCTGAAGGACTTGAAACCGGAGTGCTTGTCGACCGCCTCCGGGTGAGTCCGTTGGACTTGCGTTCCGGAGATTCGGCTAGAGGTGTCTTCAGCATCGACCGCCGTGACCTTGTCGGCGTCAGTGGCCTTCGTTTTGTGCCTGAGGCCCAAGGAATTACCCGGTTCGATGAGGTTGGCTTTACTCCAGTCGATCTCATCGTGCCCGCTCTTACAGGTGCAGACCGTTACCTAGTCGAAGCACTAGAGAATGGTTTGCTTGATGATGTAGCCGCAGGTTCAGTGCTCGTAACCTTCAACGAATCCGCTCAGGTCGATCGCCTGTCGTCTGCCATCGGCGTGGCGGGTCTTGGAGATCGTGGGTATGAGGTAGTGGGCGGTGTTCCACCAGGGTCTGTGGGTTGTGGAGAGGGGAGGCTGTGCGATGCTCTTGGTCGTCCACTGATTGTCGTCGTTGGTCTCCCAATGCTGGACGATCACCCTGGTTCGAACCACATGCCCCACACTGATGTGGTGTACCTGCGGACACCGGTCGCGGCGATAACTGACAATCCTCTGAACCCAATGATCGTCATCGGGCACTCCTCGTTATTTGGACCCGGAAATGCGCTGCCGATCTGCAACATGGACGATCCGTCCGCGGGCGCCTACTCTGGTCTCGGTGACGACTGGCACCGGTTGCCCTGCGTCGGCGCCCCGGCGAACATCTCAACTTTCACCACATGGCTACAGCAAGGGTGCACCGAGGGGCTACGCGGTTGGTATATCTGCGCTGCGGACTGAAGCCGTACTCACCTTGTCGGGAAGAGTTGTTCGAAGAGGTCAGCACCGTCACGGTCCGTATCGCCGATGGCGCTGGCCAAGAGAACCTTTCCGAGGAGGAACAGGTATTCCCCAATCGCATCGTCGTACAGGGGGCTCATGCTCAGAAACACCAAGGCATCAACGATGACGATCCGCGTCTCATCGTACCCACGCGATCGTATGAACGACCAGAACGCCGTTCGTGACGCGGCCAGTTCGCGGATGCCCTCGTGTGAAAGGACCACGGCATCACCGAACCGATCGATCGAGAAGCGGTGTTCGACCATCGCCGGTGTTGAGAATTCGAGTGTGTGAATCATCTTCGCCAGGTCGTAGGTGAGGTCTCCGACGTCTGGAAGTCCGCCGAAGTCGGTTCGCCAGTCGATGATCCGCATTGTGCCTGACTGGTCAACTAGCACATTCTCGGCATGGAGGTCGCCGTGGATTGGGGTAACCACGGCCCCGGAGAGGACACCTGCAGCGTCGTCTGCGACCAACTTGAGGAGATCGTGAATCCCGGCACACTTCACCCCGTTGATTGACTGGATCTCGTCTAGGTCGGGAAGCCGATTGAGCAGAGCCGCGACTCTGCTCAATGTCTTGTCGATGTACATGGACCGCATTGCTATGCGAACCTGTTTTGGATCTAGGTTCGCCTTCGGTTGCTGCCAGAGACGGGACTCGACCCATTCAAGGCAATCTCGGATCTCCGTGGGGTCAAATGAGTCAATAACTCGGGCGCCGTAGATCCGCTCGGATGCGAAGACACCCCCAGAGCATCCGTAGACAGCAGGAGCGATGTCCCCAAGGGCACGCCCACGAACGAAGAGCTGTTCGGCGATGTCGGGGTCACTCGTGAGTTTCAGCACACGGTCGCCGATTAGATAGGTGAGGTCGTTCGTCTTGCCGGCCGCCGTGGTCTCGGGGCCGAACGTGGAGCGTACGGCCTCATAGGTCTGCTCGTTCCCGGCATCTCGCCATGCGACGCGTCTAATCTCGAGGCCGTGTTCGCGAAGGTTCAGAAACCCCGGGTCGAGAACGACCTCGCCGTCTTGGACCGTCGTTTCGAGTCCTGAGAGGAATGGTTCAACATCGAAGACGTGCGCCGTACCCGTGTAGGCGAGGCTCGTTCCTTCCGGATCTCGATAGGCGAGATCGATGACCCGGGAGCCGTCCGTACGAACGGTGCACCAGTTCTCGGGGTCGTTCACGTCCGCGACACCGATCCAGTTACCTGAGGGGGCGGGTAGCGTCTCGTCATATACAGCGTCAATCGCCGTCACGGTGAAGGGTCGGTTGAGCAGGTAGCGGCACGCTAGAAGCGAGGTGGCAGGCCCTGTTCCAGGCCCCGAGTAACGCTCAACCTGCACAAACGATGCGTGCAGGTCCGGATGGGCGAGTTTCACAAAGGAGCGGAGTTGATCGCCTAGATGGCCGATTGCGAAGACCACGTGCGCATGCGATGGGAGCCTGTCGAGTAGGCGGGTGAGGACGGGTCGGTCGCCAAGGGGCAGCAACCCCTTGTGGAGCCAGGAGCCGAAGATTTGGGCTCGAGTACCTTGTCCGGCTGCAAGGATGACGACGAGCGGGCCAACGTTGCAGTCGCCGCCCGTCATGACCGGGATCGTCCCCGATCGACGATGCCTAGGGCCTGAACAGGGGAACGACGAAGGATGCGACGGCGCAGGCCATAGAGAAGGAGGACTTTGAGCAGTCCCAGTCCGTAGCGAATTAGCCGGAACTGGTTGTCGACCGAAGCGTCCTGCCAGGTGAGCGGAACCTCAGCGGTCTTTACGCCCGGACCATCGAACAAGAGGAGGTTTAGATAGGGGTGGAACATGTAGCCCTGATGGAGGGACTCCAGTGGCAGGTCGGTGAGGAGTTCGGTCCGCGCAAGGATCATCGCTGTTCCAGCGTCGGACATTCGGATGCCTGTGAGCAGTGATGTCGTCCGGTTGAAGAAGCGGTTCCCGACGCGGCGTGCAAGGCTGTAGCCAGAGGTGTCCGACTCGGGCGAGAAGCGGCAGGCTAGGACGATGTCACAGTTCGCAGTGGAAGTGAAACACTCGTACAGGTCGGTCAGCACGGTGTCCCAGTCCGCCTGATCGTCTCCGTGCATGATGGCGACCCGTGCACTTGAGGTCGCTGCAAGCCGGAGACCCTTCGTCACGGAACCCCCGTAGCCCAGGTTGGTCTCGTTGCGGACTAGGTCAATGCGGTGGCCGATGGAGGGGTTTGAATCGATGAATGTCTGAACCGAGTCGGCTGTTCCGTCTGTGGATGCGTTGTCGAGGACGATCATCCGGTCGATTCGGCTCCAGGTCTCAGAAGACAGGCCACTCAGCACCGTGCCGATCACAGCCGTCAAGTTGTAAACGGGAAGGACGACGGCAAACGTCGGCGTTTCGGTCATCACAGGATGACGACTTGACCGTTCGTCAACTCGCGGAGTTGCTGTTCGACCTCGGCTTGGTAGTTGGCCATTCGCACGATGATGTGGGGCTGTTCGGTATTTTTGATGGCCATGGGTGCATTTACGAACAAGGGCGACCCGTAAAGGCGCTGGCCCTGTTTCGCCTCGTTGTTGTCGAGGATGCATTCGACCCGCGTTAGGTCGAGTCCGGCGCTGATGAGGTATTGGCTTGTGACGTGTGCGCCGAAGATGTAGAGGGGACCGTCTGCTTCCGACACTCGTTGGTTGACCTCGGCAGCATCCGCGTGGAGTCCATCCACGAATCGCTGCAGAAGCGCCCGATTCTCGTCCGATAACGCCGCCCAGTCGAGACTCGGCACTGGGACGCCATCGGAACGTTCGACCACATACTGAAGGCTGTGGTCCCGGAACGGAGTGTGCTCAACGATCGCGAACCCAGTGATCGCCAGAAGCCACTCGAGGTATTCCTGGCGGAGGAAGTAGGTGTGTTCAAAGTTGAGGACGTTGCCGTAGCCGGCATTGAATTGGGCAACCTGGTTCGGTACCGAGAAAGCCATCCGGGTACCAAGGGGCATGCTTCGCGCTAGCGCCTCAAGCAACTGTCGGGGTTGGTAGGCGTGCTCGAAGAAGTGACTGTGCACTATTAAGTCGCTGCCATCCGGAACTACGAGATTCTCATCGATGATCCCGGTGACGACCTTCAGGCGTTCGTCGTTGTGGATCGTGGGGTTGGTGTCGATGCAGGTCCAACGACAGTCGGGAAGTCGGTCGAGCACCTTCATGGCGAGTGCTCCGTCGGCACCGGCCAATTCGAAAACCGCACCGGGTTCCTGATCGACGATCATCTCCGCGAGCGAGGCGTGATGTGCTTCCCACGTTTCGCCCACCATCGCGTTGTGGGCCGTGAGATACACGATGTCGAGTTCGAGAAGAGGGCGTAGTTGCAGAACACCCGAACCGGTGGATTGCCACCATTGCATTGGTCGAGTGATGTCGTTTTCTTCGGGAAGGTCGGTGCATCCCATGAACACGGGAAAACTGTCGAATCCCGTGATGTGGACGAGGTCGTCGCTTCCCGTGAGGACGCAATGAGGTCGGTCTAGGTTCATGGGAGGTGTGGTTCCGGGCAGTCGGGTCGTGGCTGGAGTCGCCGGCTCAACTCAGGCGGAGGTGGTCCAGTTGGGGGTTCAACTCGAAGTAGCGGTCGTACGCCATCTTGGCGTAGGCCTGCATTTGGAGGCGCGTGTTGAATCCGTACTTGCGCCGCATCCACTCCTCGCCCTCGGCAAAGACGAGTCGCTGGTTGACATCGTAGGGCTCGGTGCGCATCAGGTCTGCGTGGTCTCGGACCAGGTCGGTGTTCTCTCGGAAGATCGCCCGCGTCGTGAGGGCGGTGGCGAACTCGTTCATATAGCCCTTGACGATCAACTCGGTGTCGGCGCAGTAGCCACGGAAGTTCGAGCCGTCGTACAGGAGGTTCATGTACGACGGGTCATGGCGTTCCATGAGGCATTCGATGTAGGGGCGGCTCACTAGCCAGACAAGGTGGTTTATGTGCCAGACGTAGGCCGTGGCACGACCGTCCAGATACTCGCGTTCGGCCCAACCCTCCTCGCAGGGCGAGAGGATCCCGACATCGGGGTGCTGGGCGGCTTCATCGAGGAGTATCGAGGCGAGCGGCCCGTCGAACTCCACGGTGTTTCGGGTCAGGAGGAAGTAGTCGTAGTCGGCGAAGATGCCTCGTCTGATCAGGTCGAGCAGCCCGAAGTTAAAGCCGCGCGCGAAGCGAAGACCGTTCTTTAGGGCGTCGTCCCAATTGGCCCAAGAGGTCGAGTACTTCGAGAGCCGGTCCTGCTGGGTGCCGCTCTCCACCACGTAGATGTCATTGTCACTGGTGTCCTGAGCACGGAACCGCTCGACAAGTGCGTCGGTGGTCTCGGGCAGGTTCCTTCCCAGAATGATCGTGGCGATGCGCATCGGATCAGGGGTTGACGAGCCGGAAGGCGGTCATGTAGCGCATCAGGCTCGCCCTGATCTTCGTCTGCAGTAGTTCGTCGACCGTCGTCTCGGCGGTTCGGCCGAGTACCTGGTCGGCTTCGTCCTTGATCTCTCGGACTTCAGGCGTCGAAAAGGCGTAGTGGCCAGCGATGATCGAGCGTTCGCGGTCGGAGGCCGTGGTGTCTTCGATCATCCACTTCTCCCACTTGCGGGTGTCGTAGGCGAGCTGGAGGAAGCGTTCAGCCAACTCGACGAGTCCCCGGGACTCGAGCACCTGCAGCAGGGTGAGGGTCTCGATCACGCCGTACTCGGGTGCCACGTTTGCTGCGTGGATGCCGAGTAACGGGTGCCAACTGAGTATCTCGGTCGACAGGTAGTCGGTGTTGTGCTGCTTGAGCTGGACGCCGAACTCGTTGAGCATCCGGAGCACCTCGGGGAGGAACACCTCAGACGGAGGCTGACCCTTGACGCGGTATGGCAGGTCGATGGACCCCACGTTGCGCCGCTCCATGACCAAGGTTCCCGTCTGCACCACGGCATAGGTCGGGGTGGGGAGGCTTTCGGCTGAGCAGAGGTCGCGCAACATCGTGAGCATCCGGCGTGGGCGTTCCATCGAACTGTGGATGCTGGCCTGTTCCTCGGGTCCGACCTCAAAGGCGATGTCGGCGCCGACCATGGCGGCGTATGTCCAGCACTCGCGGTAGAGCGTCGCCATCCGTTCGAGCACGGTTCGTTCGTCGGGCTGGCCGTCCGGCGACACACTCGGGTCGATGTGGAGGAATCTGAATCCGGAGTCGATATCCGCCTGGAACGAGCGGATCGACGAAGCCATGGCAGCGTCGGCATCGAGGTCGTTCTCTGCGGGGTTCTGCCAGGGACCACCGTGGTCGCGGCCGAGCAGGACGTAGTCTTCGCCGCCGCGTGAGCGGACGTGTTCCGCCAGGCGCTCGGCATCCCAGCCCTCGACGTAGCCCGCTCCGAGGTCGTCCATGTCGATCTGGCGTCGGCTGGCGATAAGCGTCAGGTAGACGCCGTGCTTGATGGCCAGGTCGATCGTCGCGTCGACGACGTTCCGGCTGACGACTCCCACGCCGAGTTGCGTGATGGGACGCCGCTCCTCCTGCTGCCGGAGTTCCTTCACTGTTGCTACCACGCCATCTCACCCTCCACCTTCCACCTTCAGCCGTTCAGAGTACGCGCTCGATCAGGTGAAGACACGCCTCGGCCACGGCCCGGTCGCCGCCACCGCGCTCGGTCACCAGGTTCGCGACAACTCGTGCAGCGGCATCCCCGTTTGCCGGCACGATGCCATAGCCAACCGCGGCCAGAATTGGCGGGTCGAGAATCCCGTCGCCCATGTACACCGTCTGCTCGACGGGCCAACGTTCGGCGATCCAGTCGAGCCGCTCGCTGCTCGGCACCAAGTCCAACGGATACCCCATGTCCTCGATGCGCTGTCGGGTGACGGGGAAGCCCCGGTGGTCGGCCGAGACGAAGCGGACCTCGATCCGGTCGCGGAGCATTGCCAGGGCGTCAGAGTCGTCGGGGCCGAAGCGCTTCAGGACCTTGCCGGAAGCGTCGTACCAGAAGCCGCCGTCGGTGAGGACGCCGTCTACATCGAGGACGAAGGCGATGAAGGGTGAATGCGGTGCGTCCATCGGCTTCGATGATAGGTGGTCGGTGGAGCGGGAAGAAGTCGGCGGTGTCGCTCATCGTTGAGGAGTTGAAGGGCAGTGAGAGGCCGATCAGGACCAACGTCGATACAGCGGCGGTGGAGGCAACCGTGACCGTCAAGGCAGGTTGGTGGAGTCGTCACCACACCGTGCTGCAGGCTCCGGCATCCACCCGTGCTGCAGGACACTGACATCGGTCAAGCCGGAGCGTGGCAGACGCCGACGAGTTGCCAACCGAGGCGCGAGCGCACCATCGGCAGTCGAAGGAGGAGGTCGAATGTCCGCATGGCCAGTCTGGCGATGGCGCCGAGATCCTTTTCGCCGAGGTCGGCATCGCGTACGAGCCGTTCACCACGCGCGATTACCGTCAGGCGATAAAGGTTGAAGAACGGCAGGCCGTGGCCGAAGACGGACTCGACCTCAAAGCCCGCAGACTCGAGCAGCAGCCTGAGCGACATCGGGTCGTAGTGGCGGCGATGGCCGATGTAGTGGTCGTAGGCCGACATGGGTCCCGCGGGCACCGTGACGACCAACCGGGCACCAGGACGCAGAAGAGGTCGGGCGCGCTCAAGGAACAGTTTCGGGTTGTCGAGGTGCTCGAGCACCTCTGAGCAGGTGGCCTGCTCCGCCCAGCCTAGGAGTTCGAGGTCGGGTGGTTCCGGAGCAAGCAGGTCGCACTGGATGAAGCGGGCATCGGGCAGGCGTTCGGTGGCCCTTGCGACTCCGGCGGCACTCAGTTCCAGCCCCGTGGCGTCGAAGTTCAGATCTTCCGAGTCTAGGTACTCGAGCAGCCCACCGGTGCCGCACCCCAGGTCCAGGAGCCTGCTCCCCTGGCCGAGGTCGGCTAGGTAACGCCTGACGAGGTGGAAGCGGAACGCCTGAGCCGGGTTCGACTCGGCAGCATCGCCGAGACGCGACCAGTGGTCTTCCCAGTCATCGGGCGTGGATGGGGTGCGGTCCATGGGGTTCAGGTTCGTCGGTCTCGGGGAACGGATCTCAGGTGGTCGGACACGCCGGGACGTCCCCGGTCGCGAGCTCGATTTGCGCGGCTTACTGGGCCAGGATCGTTGACGAGTCGGTGTCTTTCCGACTGAGGGTTACCTCCCCCTCGGGATACGTCTCCACCGGGCTGGATATTGAGGAGTTTGCCGTCCACGCCCGATACGAACTCCGTAAGGTGGCCCTGTCTAGGCTCAGACCCCTTCTGCGAGTGGTTCAACATGGACTTGAGAGTAATCGTTCGGGTTCGGGAGGTGCTCCCAACATTGCCCTGAGAGGAATCCCATCAACGGTACACTCGCTAGCGTTTCTATTGGTGGGGCTATCAGGGATATCCACTGGTGTGATCAGCTCCTAGTTCGGGCCAAGCGCAACTTGAAGCGGAAAAAGAGAAGGGTTTCCTCGGTGGATCTTGCAAAGTCGGCGGTGCGAGTCGAGGCCCATCCCGAGGATTCAGAGATCACCTTGTTGATTCCGGCGGCTGACGAGTCGGATCCAGAACTCTCGATCGTGATCCCGGCGATGAACGAATCACTCACAATTGCGCAGTTCGTGGCATGGTGCCATGAGGGCATCGGGAGTGCTGATGTTCGGGCTGAGATCCTTATTGTTGACAGTTCTAGCGACGATACTGCAGAGCGGGCGTTGTCCGCAGGAGCAAGGGTCCTCAAAGCACCCTCCCGTGGACTCGGGAGAGCCTACATCGACGCAATCCCGGTGATCCGTGGCCAATGGGTCATGATGGGCGACGCCGATTGTACCTATGACTTCCGGAACATCACTCCGTTTGTCGAGCGCTTTCGAGCAGGCGACGAGTACATCATGGGGTCGCGTTGGAGGGGTTCGATCGAAAAGGGGTCGATGCCCAAACACCATCAGTACTTTGGCACGCCCCTGACGACCTGGATTCTCAACCGGATCTACGGCAGCAGTTTCAGTGATATCCACTGTGGGATGCGCGGTATCACAGTCGAGGCGCTGCGCCGGATGGGTCTCGCCTCACAGTCTTGGGAGTACGCCTCGGAGATTGTGCTCAAGTCGGTTCACCTCGGGCTGCAGACGGCCGAGGTGCCGGTGACCTTTCTGAAGGACCATGAGGGGCGGGTCAGCCACCACCGGCGCCTTGGCTGGCTGAGTCCATTCAGGGCAGCCTGGATCAACCTCCGTGCGATGTTCGTGTACGGCGCCGACTTTTTCCTGGTGAAGCCCGGTTCCGTGGCACTGCTGGTCGGCCTTCTTCTCACCGTTCCACAGGCTGGCGGACCTTTGACCGTCGGACCCGTTACGTTCTCCTTGTTCTGGATGCTTCTCGGCCTGACGATCGCCGTCGTCGGCCTGCAGAGCTTTTATCTCGGACTCCTCGCACGACTATCGTTCGATTACGGGCGGGGACGAGCGGATAGCCTGTTGCGATGGTTCGCTTACAACCGCGCGACCATTATCAGCGGCATTGCGGTCGTTGGTGGCGTCGTCCTGGCTCTGCCCCTCGTTGTTCGGTACATCTCAGATGGCCTGTCCTTTGCCGATGGTGTTACGCCTCTTGACCACCTCGCGGTCCTTGGACTGATGTTGATGACCATGGGCTTCCAAACCTTTACGTTCACCTTGGTCGTACATGCCTTCACAGGAGAGAAAGGGTGATCGAGTCCAACAAAGATCGCCGCTCGCAGAGCCTTGGTGATGGTCGGCGACTGTCCATGGTTGACAAGTTCGGGGCATGGCTCGGCACCCGTCACCTGCAGCGTCGAGTGGGTTCTTGGCAGGGCAAGCGCGTTCTCGACGTCGGCTGCGGGTTTGATGCCCGTGCTACGAGGGTGGCGCGGGAACAGTCGACTTCGGTGACCTTGATCGACTTTGCTCTGGCCCCGGCGCTCGTCGCGGATCCCGCCGTCATCACCCACGTCGGGTCCTTCCAGGAGTTAGGCGATGAGTTACCTCGAGGGGCCTTCGATGTTGTCGTGTGTCTGTCGGTGCTCGAACACATGGAAAATGATCAAGGTGCCCTTAATCTCATGTTTGAACTCCTTGCGCCCGAGGGTTGCCTGATTCTCGGCGTGCCGACCTGGCGTGGCAGGCGGCTGCTTGAGTTAGTTGCATTCCGACTGGGTTGGGCTGACCCGGTCCAAGTTGGCGACCACCTTCGTTACTACGACGTCTCCGACCTTTGGCCGCTTCTTGTACTAGCCGGGTTTCGCCCAGACCACATTCGCTGTCGACGAATCAAGTTCGGGCTCAACCTTCTTGCCATCTGCCGCCGTCCCATTTCAACTTGGTAGAAGTGACCGGCCGGCGATTTCGGCGGCTACCGTTCGCTGCCGACGGCGGTTCAGTGGGAACGGCCGAGTGGCCGGTCGCGAGGAATGTGGATGAGTAGTCGCCGGTATTTCATCGTCGGTGGGGCAGGCTTCATCGGCAGTCATTTTACGGACGAACTCTTGGCTGATCAAACGATCGAGGCTGTCACAGTTTTCGACAGTTTCGCATCTGGCCGCCATTGGCACGTCGGGCACCATCTCGGCGACCCGCGGTTCGTGGTGATCGAAGGCGACGTCAGGGATACGGGTTCGCTTAACGCCGCGCTGGAAGGCCACGACACACTCATCCACCTTGCTTCGAATCCCGACATCGCGGCAGCAGTGGCCAATCCAGCGATTGACTTTGACGACGGCACGTTGCTCACCCATTGTGTTGTTGAGGCGGCCCGTCAGCAAGGGGTGGAGACGATCCTGTACGCGTCGGGGAGTGGTGTGTACGGTGAACTCGGTACGTTCGAGGCAGATGAGGATTACGGCCCGCTTATACCAGTCTCGACCTATGCCGCCAGCAAGTTGGCAGGCGAAGCATTGCTCTCCTCCTACGCGTACATGTTCGGAATCCGTTGTATCGCGTTTCGATTCGGCAATGTCGTTGGTCCCCGGCAGACACACGGAGTCGGGTTTGACTTCATTCGGCGCCTACGGCGAGAACCCGACCGCCTGCTCGTCCTCGGGGACGGACGACAGAGCAAGTCCTACGTGCACGTCGAAGACGTCATTCGTGGGGTACAGCATGCCAATGGTGTGAGCCACCAGCCGTACAGCGTGTACAACCTCGCGACTGGTGACTACATAACGGTCAGCGAGATCGCAGCGTTGGCCATCGAGTGCCTCGGCTTCGACCAGGGTGCCGTGCGAATCGAGTACACGGGTGGTGACCGGGGTTGGAGGGGGGATGTTCCCGTGGTCCGGCTGAACAGCGACCGACTGGAGGCTACGGGTTGGCGATGTCAGAGGTCATCATCTGAGGCGTTGCGTGAGGCGATGCTTTCAATGATCAGTGACGATGAGCAGGGTCTCTTTGACTGATCAGGGTGTCTTCAGCAACTCCCGGTTCCAGGGCAGGCAGTAAGAGACAGAAGGACTCCGACGGCGGCCGACCAGGCTAGTAGTGCCAGCCAGCAGCGAGTTAGCCATGGACGGTGTGATACCCCCGAAACGCCTCCAATGGAAGCCATGAAGGCGATTAGGCCGATGAGTCCGAAGATCGGTATGAAGTCGACCGTGTAGCGCATCGTCGAACTATTGAAGGGCACCGAAATCGCCATGATGATGCCCGCACCCAACAGTGCGAGGGAGCCGAGCGTCACGGAGAGGTGGGTCCGTAGATGTCCAGCTCGTCGTATGGCCAACGGGGTACATCGAAGGCCCAGAGCGATTACCGGAAATGTAGTCAGCATCCCCGCGACGGGTTCGTTTCGGTGCTTGTCCGGGAGGTCGAACCAGGTGTTCTCGAGCAGATGAACATGTGGCCATGCAGCCTCGAACCTGGGTCCGCCGAAAAGGTAGTCCGAAAAATTTGGGATGAAGTTCCCGAGGGAATATAGGGGGTACTTGGCGACGTCGTAACCGGCCATCTGGTAGCTAGTGCCAAATTCCAACGGGTTGCCGAATCGGAGATAGTTGTAGGCAAGAAGCAATAGAACGATTGCTACATAGGGAATGCAGATTGCAGAGATGCAGAGTCGCCACTTCAGCGGCTTCGTTCTGATCAACCAGATTATGGAGATGCCGATGAGGAGTCCTGCACCAATTAGATGGGGCCGGGCTCCGATGGCCAATCCGAAGAGGAGCCCGACAACTGCGAGCGTAAAGGGCGACGGTGGACTCAGGTTGTTAGTCGCCTTCGCTAAGAGAGCAATTCCAGTCATCAGCAAGAACGATCCGCACACAATTGATTCTTCGTATGGCCGGCCGATTGAGAGAATCCATATCGTTGGGCCGGCCAGTCCGAGCGCAGCAACTGCTGCAAGTTCCGACCAGGCAGGCCGATGGGGCGCGAATCGCGAGGCAAGAATGCGGTAGGCGGCGAACGCGGCAACCAAAATGCCTAAAGTCCAAGACAAAGTAGCGACTTCCGGGCTAACCAACTTGCCAGTGACTGCCCGAATCGGAAGGTGCAGGAGAAGCGCAGGTGTAGGGCCGAATGGCGAGTAGATCCGGCCTTCGAAATATGAGAAATCATGGAGTTTATGGTCGTAGCGGTAGGTCCGGTTCGCAACCGGATCCCACTGGTTGGCGAGATCGACAAGTCCTGCGGGTGCCGGGCCCAGGTCAAGTCGGCCGTCTAGGAAGGCCTCGGCCATCTTTGTTTGAAAGCCCACAGGTTCACCGTTGGTCTGATATAGCGAAACGTGGTCAATTCGAAATGCGTGCACAATGGCAAGTGCGAGAATGACAAGCACTACTGCCCATAGCCAGTGCCGAGTGCGAATTGGGCCAATCGGTTCTGTCTTGGATCTGCTGAAGGTCAACATCAGGGCTTTGTCCAGCTGTTCGAGGGAGCGTTAACGCACGGAGGAGCTATTTTTCGACGCGTCCAACAGGGCTGTGACGCAATCGCAGACACCGCGTGTTCCGCGACGTTCTTCTCGGACAGTGAGCGTGCGGAACGTTCGGCGGTCAGGTGCGTTTTCATTGTGTATCTGCATGGGCACTAGGTAACTCGATGAGTGATGGCTCGCTGCCGAGTTGGTCGAACCAGGCGACTTGTTCGGCTACGGGTACGAGGCGCAGGAAGCGGGTGCCGTCGGGTGCAGTGGGCAGTTTGGTGGTTCCCTCGATGGTTTCACCGGGTGCGATTGAAAGCGGCCATGACACAAGTGGGATTCGCGTGTAGTCCATTGCGATCGTTGCGCCGTGGACGTCAAGGGCTTGGATGCCTAGATTCGTTTCGCCGAGTTGCCCGGTGTTGCTTCCGAGCCAATGGGCGGCACCAATGTTGGTGATGGTGTAGGTGACCATGAGCGTGCCGTCGGCGGCGACGCGGAGTTCGGCAACAGTTTCGGCGGCCAGGTGCATGGTCGTGGTGCTGTCGGGTTCTGGCCGACTCAAATCGAAGGGGGTGGTGCCGAGTTCGTCGAACCAGGCGACGTGTTCGGCCACGGGCACGAACCGAAGGGAACGACTTTCGTCTTGCGGGGGCGGCGGGAGCGTGAACGTCCCCTGCACCGTGGCCCCCGGTGGCACCCAGAGGGGCCAGTCGACGATGGGGATACGGGCGTGGTCTCTGTTTACAGGGTCTCCTTCGGCGTCGAGGGTTTGGACGCCGAGGTTGACTTCGCCTCGAGTGCCGGAGCGGGTGCCGAGCCAGTGAGCATCGCCGGTGTTCGCGACTGTGTAGGTGCCGACCACCGCGAAATTAGGACCAGTGGTCAGTTCAACAGATACCTCAGCCGAAAGGCCATCTGTATCGATGGCGCTAGATGGGCCATCAGGAAGGGATTCGATTAGGGCAAAATCGTCGTTGATGTATCTGGCCTTTAGCCAGGGAGCTCCAGCCGCCGACTCGCTCTCGACCAGCATCCGGCCCGCATTCAGGGGCGACTGGATGAAATAGGGATCTATGGTGTCGACCAGACTCATGGCACGCGGGGCAAGCAGTGCCGCCGACCACATCGAGTTCCAGTAGGCGCCGTTTGCCAGGTTGAGTTCGCCAATATCGGTGAGCGTCGGGCTGGTCGCCAGATCGATGAGTTCCGGTGTGACCCAGATTGAGCGTCCGTCGTCTGCGAGTGCGCGTGTCGCAACAAGGCCGTTGGACATGCCGATCAGCAGCAGCCCAACGAGAACGTACGTATGCGTGTGCCGCGCTGGTCGAAGCCAGATGTTCGTGGCCCAGGTGGACAGGCCGATCGCGAACGGCACCAGGAGGGTTGCAGTCAGGAGGGGCTGGAAGAAAGAGATCCACTTCCAGTGCTCATACTCGCTGCTTCTGAGGAAGTAGAAGACGCCCTGAGTGCACAGGACGGCGATGATGATGCCGACGAGTGGGAAATCGTGAGCCTCCTCCCGCTGGCAACGCCGCCTCCATGACCTGAGGCACTCGACGACGAGAATCACCGATCCAACGATCACCCCTGCTGTCGCTGTGGCGCGGAAGCTGGTCTGAAAGCCGATGAGCGCCCATGGCAGCACTCCGGGGAGTTCCCAACCGGCGATGGCGCTCTTGAGGTTGAAGAGTCGATCAACAGCGATCGCCAGTCGGGTCATGACCACGGCTCCACCGATGAGGCCGCCGACCAGCAGGAGCGACATCGTTTCCTTCGCTCTGACGGAGAGTCCGGTGAGTTGTCCCGCGCCGACTGCAACAATTGCCAGGATGACCGGCGGGAGAAGGAATGCCATGTGTGGGTAGACGAGGAGGAGGTTGACGACCAACCCGGCGACGATCAGGCGAGCCGTCCAGCGGCCGAGGTCGCGTTCTCCGCGGATGGTCAGGTAGAGGAGGAGAGGGACTGCGGTCATGGCGATCATCTGGGAGAGGAAGAAGTGCCAGGTGATATAGATGAAGAGATACGTGTTGACGCTGATCGCGGCAAGTAGCGCGATGGTTGTCGCTCCGAGTTTCGTCGTGCGCAACAACAGATGGCAGATTCCCTGCGCCACAAGCACGGTCGCCAACAAGAGAACCGGCATGGCGACTTCCCACTCTCCCCGGCCTGTGATCCAGGTGGCATGCGAGAGCAGGCTGTATATCCCGGTGACATCAGTCCGTGCGAGGTCCCCCAAGTGGTTCGAGGTGATCAGGCCCGCTTGTGCAAATCCGTTCGACGAGATGTGCTTCGCTACGATCGCGTAGGAAGCGGCATCGTTGTTCCCGAGAGTCCCAATGGTGAGGTACCCGAGGTTGAGCAATCCTCGTGCATGGACCACGAATGCGATGACGGAGAGCGCCGTGGTGAGCCCAAGGGAACAAAGTGATCGCTGCTCATCGGCAGAGTGCGAAGCATTCGTCCTGGTGGCTCGAATACGTCGGCGGCTTCTCCAGAGCGCCAGAGTGAAGAGCAGAACGACGGCCGCTGTCAGCCAGGGCAGGGTTGGGTGGAGTCCGATGTCCGAGAGGTCGAGGACATGCCACGCAAAGACCTCGAGGAGGACCGTTCCTGCGAGGGGTGTCAGGACGACTGCGTCGCTCCGCCGGAGATTACACAGGAGGGGAAGTGGAGCGCCTAGGACAAAGAGCCCGGCGTAGATGATTACGGTCAGGAGCAGAAGCTCGAACGTGGTAGCGACCATGGGTCAACCGCCGACGACAGGGTCGAGCAGCGCTCCGGTTAGGACCAACCCCGATGTGGAAGCGTCGGAAAGGTTGGTACCGGTGAAGTTGGCATAGGCAGCGTAGGCAGGAGAGAGATTGGCACCGGTCAGATTGGCGCCAACCAGACTTGCATAGCCGAGTCCCGCATCTATGAGAATGGCGTCTACAAGTACGGCATCTATGAGTATGGCGTGGCCGAGGTTGGCACCGGTGAGGTTGGCACCGGTGAGGTTGGCACCGGTGAGGTTGGCACCGGTGAGGTTGGCACCGGTGAGGTTGGCACCGGTGAGGTTGGCACCCAGGAGAACGGTTTCGACGAGTTCTGCTCCTGTGAGATCGGTACCCGTCAGATCGGCACCTGTCAGATCGGCCTTCTCGTGGTACCCGTTGGCGAGGATCGCTTCGGAGAGGTCGGCACCGGTGAGGTCGTGGTTGCGGAGCTGCATACGTCTGCAATCGGCTCCGCTCTCGATTCGACAGCCAGCGACGATGCGAGGTCCCGACGTACAGGCGGTGAGAAGGATGAGTATGCAGAGGGCAAACTGCGTCGCGCGCATCCCAGTCACTCTAGTTTCGAGAGGCCTGTCGCCTGGTTCCCTCGGTTCACCAAATCTCGTTGGTCCTCCCATCACAGGGTGGCCCGTGTCAGGTGAGCGACGTTCCGGAGCCACTGGGCGAGGAACGGGTGCGAGAGAACGGGGACGATGATCCAACAAATGAGAAGGGCGAACGCTGTACGGCGAACGAGACCAACAAGGTGGTTCGCCACGATCACCGGAGCGATCAACCAGATTCCGTAGTAACCGATCTCAAAGAAGCGGGTCTGCGACCAATAGGTGACTGTGTCCGTTGTGCCCAGGAAGTCAGTGAGGAACAGGCCGACCTGGAAGAGGAGCAGAAAGGTCATCAGGAGTGTGCCGTCCCGGCGTCGCAACACCCGGTTTGCACAACTTGCCTGAAGTGCCCACCATAGGAGAGCAACTACCAGAAACGTTGTCCCGAAATATCCGAGGAAGCCCTCGAAGGATCGGCATGCGGCAGTCGGGGCGTTGACGCAGTCCGAGGCGTGGAATGGCGCGAGTTCGGTGTCGAAGTGCCTTACGAGAATTGGGGGTTCATCGAATCCTGGCGCGAGTACACCGAGGAACCGGCCGAGCGGATTGTTGCCGGTAGCGACCCTGTAGAAGATGTTGCCCATGGTCAGTACCCCGAAGCCGATGCCGACGACCAGAGCAGCCACCGTTCCGAAGTGGAGTCGGCCGGCGGCGTGATCGGACAGGTCTGGCGCCTCCTTGTTGTTATTGACCGATAGAGAAATCGCAACGAGGAATGCGGCGCCACCCCCGAGTACAACCGGAATGCCGTAGTAACCCCCATGCTCGTTGGAATGGAGAGACGCATAGGCAAACAGCGGCGCAAGGATGGCCAGGGCGACGAACCGATTCTGTACTCCGGACCGCTGTAGCGGACCCAACACGCTTTTGCCTGCTCGGTTTGCGAGGGTCGTTGCAGCGACCAGTCCGACGACGATCGTTGCGGCCGTGAGATTGTGGATGCTCGTTGACATCAGACCCACACCCAACAGGAAGGCACCGAGGGCAGTGCTTCGGGTGAGCGGCCGGCTGAGGAAGACGGGCAGGCACAACGGAAGGACGATCCCCAGGAATCGGCCAGCGTGGCCAAGGAAGATTGACGGGTTCTGGCCCCCCACAAGGCTGAGGTAGAAGCGCGGATCAACTGCTGGTGTGACGAAGAGGAGAAGGCCACACGACATCGCAGCAACGAACTTTCGTTTGCCCGAAAGTGACCAAGTCGCCCCGTAGGCGATGCACAATAGCGAGACCTTGGCAAGGGCGTTCGTCAGCCAGAACCAGAGGGCGATCGAGGCCGAGGTTCCTAGCGTTAGCGGTGCGAAGTTGAACAGGTATTCGTCTGACTGCCTGCCAAACAGTGGCAAATAGTCAAACGGGCTGGAGTCTCCTCGGGCGACATGCAGGAATTCGACGAGCGAATCGCTGACGAGGAAGTTGCGACCGGATTGGTAGGTCCACGCGATGCAAATGACGGTGA
>Ga0315318_10000178_pt1 | contig 25933 bp, 27 predicted proteins | sample M1200m3416metaG_FD_203703 | JGI IMG/M metagenome (GOLD analysis project Ga0315318, IMG submission 203703) | Ammonia-oxidizing marine archaeal communities from Monterey Bay, California, United States - M1 200m 3416 | ecosystem: Environmental > Aquatic > Marine > Coastal | place: USA: California... | reverse complement strand
GGAAAGATCACGATGTTCCAACACACGGATGATCTACTCGCCCGTCTGGATGGAGTAGTTCAGTCGGCAAACGGGTGGGAAGCCAGGTGCCCGTGTCGACAGGATGACCGCAACCCATCGCTGTCGATTCATGAGAAGTCGGACGGGACAGTGCTGCTGTTCTGTCACAGGAACGGGGGCTGTGGAGTAGAGGACGTCTGTCGTTCCCTCGACATCACCACAGCAGCGTTGAAGCCGAAGGACCTCAGCGAATCCACCCGTGACAAGGAATACCCCAAAGTCAAACGTAAGGCGCTCAAGTTCATAGCGTCGTATGACTACCAGGATGCAAGCGGAGCCCTGCTGTTCCAGAAGGTGAGATACGAGGAGCCAGGGGGTCGAAAGACTTTTAGACAGCGCAAGCCAGATGGTGCTGGCGGGTGGGTGTACCAGTTGGGCGATACACCCAAAGTTCTGTACAACCTTCCGAACGTCCTCAGACAGAAGGAGCAGGGCGAGCCCATTTGGGTGGTGGAGGGTGAGAAGGATTGCGACACGATTACCCGTATGGGTGGCTGCGCGACCACCATGCCCGGAGGTGCCGGGAAGTGGCTAGACATCCACACGGAAGCCCTTGCCGGAGCAACGGTCGACATAATCGTTGATAACGACATAGCCGGTCGGCCACACGCCCGTGACGTAGCCGCGCGACTCGGAGAGGCGGGTTGCGACGTAGCGATCTGGATGTGCCCCTCAGCGAAGGACATAACAGAGCATGTCCAGTTGGGGGGTTCAACGGAAGAACTCATCCCATTTGTCGAAGACGAACCTGCTGAACTAGAAGCCTCGACCCTTGAGTTCGAAGAAGAGATCGAAGGGGACGAGGAGCCTCTGTCACCGGCTGAGGAAACGATTTCGAAACTGCGGTCCCTGTTAGACGAGGAACGATCACCTGCTTCCGTGATCAATCGGGCGACTCTCCTGTTGGGCACCCGTGAAGCACCCGTGGCAGCAAACGCCGGCCGATTGGTCAACTGGACCGAGTTCGTAGGCGAAGACGACGACGATTCCTACGACTGGTTGATACCGGGGCTACTGGAACGTCAGGAGCGGGTCATTGTCGTAGCGGCTGAGGGTGTTGGCAAGACGATGCTGTTGAGGCAGTGCGCGATCCTGCCGGCGATCGGAGTGCAGCCATTCTCCTTTCAGAAGATGCCGCGTATCCGCACGTTGAGCGTTGACCTTGAGAATCCCGAGAAGATCATCCGTCGAACCTCCAGAACGATCATTCACGCGGCCCGCAACTTGGGATACGCCGACAAGTCGGATGCGCACCTGTTCATGAAGCCCGATGGCTTCAATCTACTGGAGCCCAGCGACAGGCTTGCTTTGGAAGACGTCATCGAGCAGGTTGAGCCAGATTTGCTACTTTTGGGTCCCCTGTACAAGGCGTTCATTGATCCGGGGGGTCGAACGAGCGAAGCGATCGCTACAGAGGTCGCAAAGTACCTTGACACTCTCCGCGTCATCTACGGATGCGGCCTCTGGTTGGAACACCATGCTCCGCTGGGGGTTTCCGCGACTACCCGTGAATTGCGTCCATTCGGGTCTGCCGTTTGGTCAAGATGGCCGGAATTCGGAATCTCCCTCACGCCAGATCCCACAAACACGATGGATTACGTCTACACGGTGTCCCATTTCAGGGGTGCCCGTGACGAGCGACATTGGCCTCGACAGATGAAGCGAGGCGTGCGATTCCCGTTCGAGGTTCTGGAATGGACCCGGACTTAGGTCAGAAACGCCCGTGCATGTAGTGCTGGTTCAGTTCGCGCTCGTACTTGTCGGTCCAAGAGGTGCGATCGATCGGGTAGTAATGGGGACGCATCTTGAATGCGTCAACTAGTGCTTTTATCAGAGTTTTCATCATTTCCTTGCCGTGTGAATGCGAATGACTCATGGTCAGACGTAGAAAACCCCCACTCCGGAGGGGGATCCGAGTGGGGGCTTCTAGGTGCTCCGAGGAGTTGACCGGTTCGCCGTAACTCAAGATTAGCACCCGTGCGACTCCGTGGCAAGCGGTTTCTTCCCATTTCCGCAGCCCCGGTGTCCTAACATTGAGTCCTATGGCTGAAACGTCTCAATCACTTACCCGTGAGTTCCTTGCTGAACGGGATGTGCGTGTTTTCAAGATGCGTCAGGCCGGCGTGTCCAATCAGGAGATTTCTCGACGATTTGGGATCTCTGTAGGGGCTGTTGGGAAAGCGGTTAATCGGCAACTCGAGAAATTGAACGCTGAAGCGCTAATGGCGTATCCGGAAGTGCTTCGTATGGAGTTGGAGCGTTTGGACTCTCTGCAAAGTGCGATTTGGCCCCTTACCCAGCACAGGCGAGTCACCTTGGACGATGGAACCGACGTAGCGGTAGAACCGGACATGAAGGCCATCCAGCAGGTGCTCTCAATCATGGATCGGCGTACAAAGTTGCTTGGAATGGAAGCCCATCCGGAATCAGGGCAAAATATCCAAATTAACGTCGGTCACCAGGAGAACATTCGGGTCTCCCTGGCGGGTGCCGGTGGAACGGGTTCCATACCCGTGGACCACTTTGATCCGGAGACTGAATCGAAGAAATTGCTCGAATTGATGACCAGATCGGGCGTCATCTCGAAAGACGAAATATCGGCCTCTCTGGGAGACCGGTTTTCGGATGTTCTCCATAGCGACATTGAAGATGTTGTCGATGCGGAGATAGTTGATGAACTAACCTCTGACGAAACAGAAGAAATCTTGGATGGTGAAGATGTCTAATCCGGAACAGCCCATTACGGAAGATGCGGCGTCGGATTTCGACCCCGTCCAGATGAGGGACGGTGTGGTCGTCTCCATGTCGATACCTCTACCCCCCCTCCCTATGAACGCCCCCAGTGCGAACCGTATTCATCCCGATGCGCACAACTGGTCTCCTGCTACACCCGTGGAGTCACCCGTGCCAGAAAGCGCGCCTGCTGTGAGTTTGACCCCTGACACGGGGTTCACAGGAACGACCTTTTCGAGTTACAACCCCCTGGACCTGAAAGAGGCCGAGGTGGGTGACCCTGCCTATGACGACAATATCGAGGCTGCCATGCACGACATAGCCGAAGACATGGACCTCACCGTGTCGGCCATGTCCAAGGAGGACGATGGGCCGGCTGACAAGCAGGTGCTCATACGGGCTACCGAACATGACCGTGAACGATGGAAGCGTGCTGCTGAGGTAGCAGGGGTGTCCCTGTCAGCACTCGTGCGTGAGGTCATGAATGCCAAGGCCACTGACATCCTTGACTGTAGCCACCCCCCTGCCTTCCGCAAAGTGTACCCATGGGCAGAGTTTTGCACAAAATGCGACATGCGGCTCTCTGGGTAGGTACACTGCGCGGTGCATGTTGATCATCACGCTGGAGGCCTGGGAGTATGAGCACGCCTCCCTGGTGGGGGCACGCAGATACACCGCCAACTGGGGTAAGGGCAACGCACCCTGGTATGACGCTGAGCGTATGGAGGATGACCGCACTGCACAGGTGGCTGCCTGTGTGTGTGAGTTGGCTGTAGCCAAGGCCACCAACAGGTACTGGTCAGGGCATGTGTGGCCAGCCAGTGAGCACAGGGCACGGCGTGACACGCCCGATGTGGGGCACAACATAGAGGTACGTCGTGTACGCACATCCCTACATGCTGCTGTACGCAGGCACCAGGTAGGCATGGGGCTGGTGCTATTCGTAGCACAGGCCATACCCCCTGAGTTCAGGGAGGTACAGGTGCTGGGGTGGATAGACATGGATGAGGCATGGGAGAGGGGGGTGCCCTCCTCCTATGACAGTGAGGGAACACGGCTACTATCACCTACACACCTCACACCAGTGGGGGGTGAGTGAGGTGGCAGGGCATGGATCTCTCAGACTTAGAGGAACTAGGAGAGGTGGATGTACTGATCACTCTCTATGCACTGATCAAGGCGTGTCAGGAGCAGGGTGCACCTAGGGTAGCCAACGCTGTGAAGGCAGGGGTAGAGGAGATCATGTGGCTGAGGGGGGAGTTGGACACACTGAAGGATGACTTCATTGAGGGAGTGGAGTTGACTGATGAACTGGTGGCTGGACTGAGGACATACATAGCCAACGTAGATGATGACCCTGTACTAGGCCCTGCTATTAAGAAGTGGGCCAGGGTGGTGAGGGTGGGTGAGTAGTACACCCATGGAGCCTTACGAGTTTGATGGAGGCTGGCTAGACGATGACGACAGTGGGGCAGGGCAGGACCTGGCATGGGGTGACGAGGGGGAGGATGCATCACTGTGGCTCAACGAGCCTGCTACAAGGCTGGCTATCTGTATGGGGTGTGACCACTACAGGTCATGGGTCAAGCAGTGTCGTATCTGTAAGTGCTTCATGCCTGTGAAGGTGAGGCTACCTAACAAGCACTGTCCTATACAGAAGTGGTGATTTAGTTACCCGTGTGGCTCAAGCGATCATCAGCCTGCAGGTATGAGTAGCACATCACCTACATTGATTATGGCCTCACCATTGTTGAGTTCGATGATGTCACGCATCGCGACCTGCCTGTTGCCTGAGCATCTCTTGTTCACAACGTTGTACACACTCTCACCTGATGAGACTGTGTGACTACCAGGCGTACACGAGTAGTTGTCCTGCAGCGAGACAGCCAAGGCGGCTATACCACCGAAACCGCACAGGCAACCTGCGAGCATGAGGTTAGCCCAATATCCACGAACGAATCTGAGCGTGCTGGAGCCACACCTATAGAGGATTCCTAATTCGTGTTTCGTAGGGGTTCCGAAGAGGGCTACGAACAGGGCCCTACGCCTAGTAACGGGTACGGATACCATTCCATACCGCGAAGGCGTTAGAGGGGCCTCTACGGGCTTCTCAGGGGCAATCAGCGTGGTGGGCATATGGTCACCTTTGGGGTATGTGGAAGCAGCATTGGGGTGAACGGTCGAGTGGGTGTGTGTGAGGGGGTCGGGCAGGGGGTCTTGCGGGGCTTTCGGGAGCCGAGTTGCGTGGGCGGGGGGCGGTGTCGGCTGAATATTTCGTATTTAGTTCGGGTTTGTTTAATCTCATAGTCCTGCTCCTATGGCGTATGTGGTGATGCTTATTGCTGTGCATACTGTTATCCATAGGAGGGTGGTTAGGAGCGACCTGCGTTGAGCAATGACAAGGGCCCGGGCTTCGATTTTCTTGGCCCATTCGTCGCCGTCGAAGGGGTAGACGGTTTCGAGTTCGTCTTCTGAGAGGAGGAGGATTTCGATGCAGGTGGTGATGATTTGGTTGGTTTGGGTGTGGTGGTCGTCGCCTTCTTCTTCGGAGGTGTGGGTGAGGTCGACGATGTAGGATTCGAGGAGTGAGGCGGTGGTGGCCATGGTTTTTCCGTGTGGTGGACGGTGGTGGTTTATTTAAACCAGTTTATCACTTGTTGCGTACATCCCGTAGGGCGTTGCGGATGCGGATGTCCTCTTTGGGGGCGAGGTTCTTTTTGAGGACGGCTCGCGCTTCGTCGTCGGTGAGGTCGGTGGGGTCGACGCCGAGGATTTTGGCGGCTTGCATTCTTTCGTCGGAGGGGCGGACCATTATTCGCCGACGAGCCAGGAGTAGAAGCGGGCGAGCCGCGACTTTTTTTCTTCTGGTGGGATGTAGCGGCTGAGTGGGGGCGGTGCGACCGGCTCTGAAGTTGGTGGTGGGACCTGGATTGTTTTGACTGCCGGAGCGTAGGTGTGCTTCTTTTTTGCGGGCGCTTTTTGGGCTGCGGGCTTTTTTGTTGCGGGCTTCTTTTTGGCGGTTGCCGGCTTCTTTTTTGCCGGGGTTTTTTCCGCTTCGCGTTGTTTCGCTGCGGGGTTCCGCGGCTTGGTTGTCGCCTTGGTTCCCGGCTTTTGCTCGTAAGCCTCGTTGACGTTGGGGGTCGATTTGTCGTCGCCCTTGTACGTTCCGTCTTTGTTCCTGGCCCGTTTAGGGGTGGACTGTTTTGTGGTGCCGCCCTTTTTGGCGGTCTGTTTCTTCTGTGCCATGGTTCCATGTTAGTCGGCGTACCCGTCGCTGAGGGTTACTTGGACTAATCTGGCGATTCGTGGAGGACCGCTATCCCGATAAGTACGCCAAGATGGCGCTTGCTATCACGAGCACGCAGTTGGCGAAGCAGAATGTCGTGGACGAGTTCGGGATCGGCGAGGATCTGCCGTTCATGGTCTTGGGGTGGCGTGCGGATCGGTTGGCGGTCATGGTCGGGTTTTCTCGCGAGGACATGAGGCGGCCGGTCGATGAGCGTCTGCCTAACGTCGCTTTGGCTTGCGGCGCGTTGAGGTCCCTCCATTGGTGTGACTCGATCACGTTCGTGGCCGAGGGGTACATGAGTAAGGCGCCGTTTTTGCTGGAGGGGCAGGAGTTGGCCGAGGCGTTTGCGAATCACGACATGAAGAAGGTCAGCGAGTGTCTGACGAGCAGCCATGTCTGGATCAACCAGAAGCACCGGCCGCAGGCGATGCTGATGAGCACGCCGTACCAGTATCTGCTGGGGCGACACATCGTCTGGGACGACAACTCCGCTTATTCTAACGGGATCGGTCATGTCTTCCGGGACGCTCCGATCCTGTCGGTTATCGCCGAGGCGTTGATGGGCGAGGTCTCCCATGTGACCCAGGACGAGTTCGAGGAGGCGTGGTTCGTCCTTCTGAACCAGGGCATGAGCATCCAGGATTTCCTCGAACCGCCTTCTGTCATCTAGCCGGCCACAATTTCTTTTGGCCCCTGACCTGCGGCGACTATGGAAATTGGAAATTTTTTCGAGTTGACGTTGCGTTGACGGTGGCCCGTGGGTACTGTCCTTGGTCCGAGCCGACCGATTAGGAGCCGACATGGCCGAGACCCTGACTTCCATCGTGGAGTCCATGTACCGCGAAGACCAGAACCGTGGAGAGGATGAGGTCGTTGACGCTGTCTGCGCCCACGCCACCTCTCTCTTCTCCAAGCGCGACACCGCGAACTTCCTGCGCGAGGGCGTCTACAAGATGCTGTGGGACATCCGCCGCGAGGTCAAGGGCGCGCTCCGCGCCGAGGCCGTCGAGTCGGCCCGCCAGAGCGACAGCACTGAGGTGTTCCTCAACGAAGCCGGAGAGCCGATGCCCACGTTGCAGGGCACTTCGCTCGAGGGTGTCACCAGCAGGACTTGGCGCGATCAGGTCATCGACTTCACCCATGTCGACGTTCAGGGCGTGTCCTACAAGGTGACTTGGGGCGAGGCGACGGTTCAGGAACTTCACAAGATCGCCGAGCATTACGCGAAGATCAGCAAGACCTACGCGGCGAAGGCTCACCAGATCGTGAAGTTGGCCGAGCAGGTCGAGGCGGCTGGCAAGCGCTGCCTGAACGACATGGTCGAGACGGCCGATATCGAGTTCAGGCTCGCCGTCTAAACAGTTTGCCCGGCCGCAACGTGTACGACATCCATACGACGCACGCCGGAATTTTCTAACCAAATAGATCCCCACCGATACCCAAACCGGGGAAGAAAGAGAGCATTATCATGCTTGAGATAGACCTGCAGACGCAGGAATCCATAAGGGACGAGTACAGCCAGATCCGGTCGATTGGCCGCACTCTGTCTGACTTGGAGAGGACACGAATCGGTCTCGAAAACCGGTTCTACGCCACCCTCCTTGACCGCATGGGCGAGGATTGCCCGTCACGTTCGTCCGGTGACTTCAAGTTGCTTTGCCGGTCGGCGTATCGCGACAAGATCCGTGACGAAGATGGGCGAATCATGTTCGACGAGAACATGCAGCCTGTTGACGTGCCTGATGAGGGCGCCTACGAGTTGATCGTGAAGGCCGAAACGGTGGCGATCAAGCAACTCACCAACATGATGAAGGCCATCTGTGGTCCCCACATGCAGGCTTTTCTTGACCAGCGGGGGATCGGCGACAAGACCGTTGCCCGCCTGCTGGGTGAGATCGGTCACCCCATCGTGGCCTTTCCCGCACACTGGGAAGAGGGCGGGGATGACGAGGACGAGAAGATCCTTGTTGAGGATGAGCCGTTCATTCGCCGGGTTTCCGACCTGTGGTCGTACTGCGGTCATGGCGACCCCAGCCGCAAGCGCAAGAAGGGCATGACGCAGGATGACGCCCTCAAGTTGGGCAACCCGACTGCGAAGATGACCGTCAACCAGATGGCGACCCGCTGCATGATGAGGAAGGGCGGCACGACTCCCACTGGGAAGGTGGACGCCCCCAGCCCGTACCGGGCGGTCTATGACGCCAAGCGCGCGCACTACGAGACGGCTCGTCCCGAATGGCCGGACGCCCGCAAGAAGGGTGCCGCCATCAGGATCACCGGTAAGGAGATTCTGCGCGACCTGTACAACGCGGCCCTCAAGGACTTGGAGGAAGCCGCCTGACGATTTCGACCGGCCATGCCTCCTCCGGCACCCTTGACTGCCTGCGCCGGTCATGTACACCCCCCCGCTCCGTGTGGCGCACGATAACCAAACCAGGCTCGGGTGCGGGGGTTAGGTAGGGGCCTCGTCGGCCGCTTCTGATGCGATAACCGTACCTACGGCGCCGGCAGGTCCTTACCGTCACTTGTTGTGGTTTCAGTTTGATTAGGCTAGAGTGGAGATATGGCACACGAACTAGAAATGAACGAAGACGGAACAGCCCGAATGGCTTATGCCAACCGGGAGATTCCATGGCATCGCTTGGGCACTCCGATGGTCGGCCTACAGAAGGCCGAGGCCATGCTGGACGCTGCACGGGCAGACTTCGACGTCGTCCTTACAGAGGTCGCCGCTGTTGATGGCAATGGGCAGGTCCTGTACAACCCGGACGGAACCCCGGTCATCATCACGAACAGCCGGGCCACTGTGCGCTCCAACCCTGACGGCTCATTCGATGGGCTAGCCACCGTGGGTACCCGCTTTGTGGTGGAGCAGAATCGCGACTGCCTGAACCGGGCGCTCGACATTGTGGGCGCATCCAAGGGAGACGCTGTCGTTGACACGGTCGGTGTACTCCGCGAGGGACGAGAGTTCTTCGCCTGTCTTGACCTCGGGTCACTGATTATCGATCCGCAGGGGGTCAACGACAAGATCGACCGTTACCTCTTGGTTTTGAACGGCCATGATGGTCGCACTCCAATCACGTTCGCCAATACCCCGATTCGTGGTGTATGCAAGAACACGGTGATTTTGGGTCTCCGCAAGGCCAAGAGCATGTTCCGAGCCAAGCACACGCGTAACGCCGATCAGGCTATGGAAGCGGCTCGGGATGTATTGAACATCTCCGTTGAATGGGCCAAAGAGTTTCAGGCCATGGCCGAGCAGTTGCTGCATATTCCGGTTCCTGCTGGGTCTCGTCATTTCGACAAGGTGTTCGATGCCGTCTTCCCGGAGTCGGCACAATCCACGGACAGGCAGCGTGCGCATCGCGACGAGGTTCAGATGACCGTGCGTGGCTTGTACGCCTCGAAGAAGAACGCGACCGGCTACGGGTATAACGGATGGTCGACCTACAACGCGTTTGGTGAGTATCTGGATCACACCCGTGAGGGTGACGCTGACGCTAAGGCCATCTCGTCGATGGACTTCACCTCTTGGGTGTCGAAGCGTAAGCAGATTGCACACAAGGCCATATTGAGCCTCGTTTAATCTTTTACATATCGAAGGGGTTCTAATGCGACGTTTGATCGCGGTCGTTATTACTGCTGGGCTCGTTTGGTTTGGCATGGCGGCAACAGCCAGCGCTAGCCACGACAAGGTTTACGCACCATGTGATCCGGAAGACACCCGGTCCATAGATGAGCAGGTCTGGTATATCGACTACCAGTCAGGTGACATGCTTCGGTTCGACGATCCGTGGTGGGGCGAGAGGCCGGGACTGGCTGGCTACACAAACTGGGAACACCAGTGTCGCCTTGGGCAGACCGGCGTTTGGCAGGCTGCTCCGATCCCACCGCTAGACCATCCGCCCACCTATACGCCGGAAACCCGGCAGACGCAATCTCCGTGTATCAGGGAACTGGAAACGACAGTTGAGAGTTTGATTGCTTCCGGGTCTATTGCCTCCACCCATGTTGTTCTCAGTAATCATGGCGTCTTCCTGTATGTCACTTCACCTGTGGCGCTTGTGGAAACGGGCGTAGTCGTGGAATGGGCTTTAGGCCATGACGGATACGGTCGCCATTATGAGGATGTTTATTGGGAGTACAAGTTTGCCGGAGTGTCCAACTGGGTATTCTGGAAGAGCAATTGCACTGACACAGATCTGACGGAGTCCACTCCGTCAACTACGACACTGGCCGTCACACCCCCGACAACCACTCTGATAGCGCCTGTGACCACTACGACACTGGCCATAGTTGAAGCGACACCCAGCCCGGTTTCGCCAGTGACTACTACTACTCAGGCCATTGAAAATCCGACGCCCCCACCCGCAGCGCCTGAGGATACCCCGTCTGCCTTACAAGCGACACCCGCTCCCCTCCCGGCGGGGTATGACCTATGGACAGCCCAATACGAGGGCTGGCCTTTCATGGAAACGATCATCCTTCTTGAGGATCGTTATCCACAGGGGACGCCCGGCAAGTATCATTTCCGTCTATCCACCGCCGTTGAGTTCCTTCGCTCCGGTGGCATGATCGGTCAACTCGACAACGTTTGGAATAATTGATGTACATCTATATCAACCATCGTGACGGTTCGGATCGTGGCTACGAAGTTGGCTACCATCTCACCAAGTACAGCCATGATGGCAAGCCATATAACCAGTTCTATTGTGAGACAAGGTGGGCAACTCCAGAGGAAGCCGCAGCCCGGGTAAACTATCTAAACGGCGGTACCGGAGATCCCCCCACGACGCCTGTTCCCAGAGAGCAGGTATCAGAGTCCAAGGAAACGATTCTCGCCAAACAGGGACAAGGATAAAGGCAGAGAAAATGAAGCATGTCATCCATGTCCATCAGCAGAAGGTCAAGAAGGGTGAGCCGGCGATCATTGACCGGACGTACAAGGGTTCGACCCACCTGACGAGGGTCAAGGTCCACGGTCCCTGCGAGATCATCCATTCACAGACGCCGGATCATTGCGGTGCCCGCGTCTGGATTGAGACGCAGGCCGAGGTCGAACACGTCACTGCCGATTGGGAATAGGATTGTGACCTACAATCTGTAGGTGAACGATCCTCAATTCCAGCCTTACGAGATCCATGTGGAGCGGCGTAGTCCGCTGATGATGCCGGGTACGACCGGTGGTTACATTCTGCATGCAGACCGTTCGCCCTGTCCCGTGTGCGGTCATCCCACCGGGGATTGCAGGGGGGATTTACCGAAGCCCACTCGGCTGGCCGGCATGGATGACAAGTTGGAAACCCTCAAGCACGTTCAAACGGTGTACGTCGAGGAAGATATTTTCGAAGAAATCCAGATTACGCCGGGCCGAACGACGAAGATCTTGAGGCACCCAGCAGGGTCCCAGGTTTCCTATGAGGAAGCCGAAAACCTAGGATTGATTTGACAGTTTCCGTATTCTCGGATGCTGTACCATCGGTAGGTACACCCTGGTCCGCCCGCCGTTCGGAAAGAAATCAGTCTCCCTATGCCTCAAATCACAGACTCCTTTGTTGACGCTTACAGGACACAATTAGCGCCATGGGGGTTTGGTGGTTTAGGAGAAGTAGTTTATCTCCGCACCTACAGCCGCAAGAACGGGCACGACCGTACTGAACTTTGGCCGGAGACAATCCAGCGGGTCGTTAACGGCGCCATCGAGATTGGCGTGCCGTATACGCAGGCCGAGGCCGAACTTCTGTTTGACCATATGTTCAACCTCCGTTGCTCGTTCGCTGGCAGGGGATTGTGGCAATTGGGAACACCTCTCGTTCAGAACATGGGCGGTGCGAGCCTCAACAACTGTTACTTCGTGAACGTTGAGACGGTGGAAGATTTCGAATTCATCTTCGACATGCTGATGCTGGGCGGAGGCGTCGGTTTTTCAGTGGAGCGAGCCAAAATCCACGAATTGCCCAAGGTGAAAGCCGGCGTAGAAATCACTCATGATCGGACCAATGACGCTGACATCATCGTGCCAGACTCTCGACAGGGGTGGAGCCGGCTGCTGCACTCCACACTCAAGTCGTTTTTCGATACGGGCAAGTCGTTCTCGTACTCCACGATTCTGATTCGGGAGTCGGGAGCCGAACTCAAGACGTTCGGTGGCACTGCTTCGGGACCTGGCGCTCTGATTGATGGAATTGCCGACATTTGCGCGGTGATGCAAGGTCGAGAAGGCAAGAAGTTGCGGTCTGTGGATGTTCTAGATATATGTAACATAATTGGACGAGTGGTGGTGTCTGGTTCGGCACGACGCTCCGCTGAGATCGCCATCGGTGACCCCGATGACGTCCTGTTCATCCGGGCCAAGAACTGGGCGACGGGAACTGTTCCCGCCTGGAGGTCGCACAGCAATAACAGCATTTATGCCGATTCCTACGACGAGATCCTGCCGGAGTTGTGGAAGGGGTATAACGGCAATGGAGAGCCGTATGGATTGGTTAATCGTAAGTTGGCTCGAAGGGTTGGACGCCTCGGAGAGAGCAAGACAGATAACAGCATTGAGGGGTTTAACCCCTGCGCCGAGATTGCGCTCGGGGACGGGGAGTCGTGCAATCTGGCGACGATTTTTCTTCCGAACATGGAGTCGCTAAAGCAGATGCGGGAGATTTCCCGCTTACTTTATCTGGCGCAGAAGCAGGTCACGCGGCTTGAGTACCCTTATGAGAAGACGACCAAGATTGTTGCCAAGAACTCGAGGTTGGGTCAGTCCGTGACAGGAGTGTTGCAGGCATCTGAGAAGCAGTTGGGTTGGATGTCGCAAATCTATGAATATCTATCCAGTTTGGATGATGAATATTCGACGAAGCACGGCTTACCCAAGTCGGTTCGCCTGACCACGGTCCAACCTTCCGGAACGCTGTCCCTGCTGCCGGGGGTGACCCCTGGCGTACACCCCGCGTTTGCTCGCCACTACATTCGCCGGGTCAGGTTTCGCTCAACGGATCCGCTGGTGGAAGCATGCCGTAACCGCGGTTACAAGGTTCAATGGGATGTAGGGCTGGATGGCCGCAAGGATCGCACCAGTCAGGTCGTTGAGTTTCCTTGTCAATCTCCAGAAGGTGCGGTTTTGGCAAGTGAGATGACAGCGGTTGATCAATTGGAATGGATTAAGCGGCTACAGACCGAATGGGCTGACAACGCCGTATCGGTAACAGTTTATTATCAACATGACGAACTGCCGGAGATCCAGGAATGGTTGACTAAGAACTATAAGAACTCAATCAAGAGTGTGTCGTTCCTGTTGCACACTGATCACAATTTCCCGCTACCTCCATACGAAGAAATAACGGAGGAAGAATATGAGAAGTCAGTCGGAAAGATCGATTTTTCGGTCCCACTGGTGTCTGTGGCTGCTGACGCTATCGACTTTGACGATTGCAGTACTGGCGCTTGTCCGATTAAATAAACGGCGGTCCTAAAACCCACCCGACAAGCGACCACCGTTCTCCGGTTAGAACGGGATCCACGCTGTGGAGCGTCCATGAAGGCCAGATCGTCATCGAACCTTGTGTTCTGCTGACGCGCCAGGCTTCCGGACCGTCATAAAGCCAAACGTCGCCACCCTCATATTGACTGGGATCGGTAAGTTGGATCGTGAAGGAAATTTTGCGGTTCTGGTGCTTGTTGCCCCAGTCGGTATGCGACTTGTAGAAGTCTTCAGGCCCGTAACGGACGACATCGACAGAAGGAAGTCCTGACTCCCCGCTGAACGTGGAAAACCCCCACACATTGTTCTGCTTGCAGACGGTCAGCAGGTTCTCGATGATCGCTTCACCGTATGTGTGGTAATCCAACTGGCGTCTAGTCGCTGAGCGGACACCTTTGGTTGGCCCGCCGACAACGGTCGCCTGATGAGAGATTGCTTTTTCGGCGTGGACGCGAGGACGAACGCACTCTGCGCTGCTCCAGAGTTGCAGTTCTTGAAAGGTGTTCAGGTCCTGGCCCCTCCGAAGTACTCCACGGCGTTACCGCTGTCCAGTAGATCGGCGTTGAGGCACGCCGTACCTTCGGCATCGGACCAAATGGTTCCTAGGGTGCGGCCGTACTTGCCCGACTTGTCCTTCATCGTTTGGATGATGATTTCGGGATGGCGGGTCAGCCAGTCCACTACATAGTCTTTCGCCTTGAGGCCCAGTGCCTTCTCCTCAAGATCCCTTGTCCGACTCTCCGGCGTGTTCACCCCATAGAGGCGTACACGAATCTTGTGGTGAATGTCGAATCCGAGGTCGACAAGAAAGTCGACGGTGTCACCATCAACTACTCGCTCGACTTTGGCGGAATAGCAGAATTGGTTAATCGTGTTCGGGTCGAAACTTGACATCGTTGTCCTTTTCGGAGACTTTGCGGCGCCTGGCGGCTCTCGGGTGATCTGACATTTCGTCGACGAGGTCTTCTAGTTCCTCGGGCGTGCCTTGGAACCCATCGCCGACACGTTCCCAAAGGTCCCATGTTTCATTAGCAGCATTTGGGTTTCGGCCCATACCTACATATTAGTCGTTATTGGGGGCTATCTGAATAACCTTGTGGGGGTCACCCCAGGGGTTAAGGACGGGATGCTCACCGAACGCTTCCTCGCGCCAATACAACTCGTCATCAGGATCCCATTCGTGGTCCTCGGGGGGCATGCGTTACTCCTTGTAAGGAAAACCGAAAGACCCCCGGCCTACCACCGTGGCGGGCGACCGGGGGTCTTTTGGTATTGGTTAGGAGCCGTTAGTAGGCCCCTTCATTGGCTACCGCTACGAGGTCGGAGCGTTGTTGAAGGTAACCTTCACAAATGCTTCGGGCCGCTTGACGGCAAGGGCGAGACGCTGCTCAGCCAGGATCACCACGGCGTTGCGCACGAAGAAATCACTGTGCTGCTCGCTCACGCGGATGTTGGCCTGCTCGCGGTCGTACAACTGGGCACCGGTACCGAAAGCGCCGAGAAGGGCAGTGCCCTCCGCGATCGCCGGGGTCTCGATGACCGGCAGACGCCAGACGCGAGGCTCGCCACCGAGGGCGACGGATACGGCGACCAGGTACTGGCCGTTCGAATCCTTCGTCAACTCAATGTCTTCCCAGTCGTTCGGATGCATCACGACGCCCGTGGGCTCGTAGTAAGCAAGGAACGCCAGGGTTGCCGCACGCCGAAGAGCGTCAGCCTTGGTATCCGGAACCGGAGTGAATGCGCCGGCAGACCATGAGTAGGTCTGGATACCTGTGGTCTGGAGGACTCCGGTCAGGTTTTCGCCTGAGCCATTCCCGTTGAGGATCTGGGAGTCTTCCTGCAGCCTGAGGCCGTACATCAACTCGTTGTCGATGATTGACCGCAACTGCGGCTCGTCGGCCAGGACGTTGCGGTGAGCAGCCTCCCAGTGAGCGAGGGTCCGCACAGGGGCCTGCTCGCCGACGAACGTGAATGCTGACTGCGGCTTGGCCGTGAAGACCTCAGGCGAACCTGAGCGCTCCGAAACCGCTGCAGCAGCGTTGGTGAATCCGGTCATCCGGAAGTACTCGATGATCGCAGCAGTGGTCCGACGGGTCGGGAAAAGGTCCCGAACTCGCTTGGTCCGCTGCGGCGGGATGACGATCGGATCACGCTGGATGGTACCGAAGGAACCCGGAGTGCCTGTGGGCAATGCCGAGTAAACGTCCTTGACGCTGAGTTCCTTGGTCGTCAGCGAACCCTCGTACTGCCACGGGTTCGGCATGTTGGCGCCGTTGCGACCGCCTAGGAGGTGCTTGAACTCCTCCGAATCGGTGAACTGCTCGCCGATGCTCTTGTACTGAGCCGGCAGGGAAAGGGCTGAACCAGCAGCGGCAGCAGCGGCGACCGAAGCGGTCGAATCCGGCTGTGCGCCCCAGGCGCTAACCTCTTCCAGTGACTTGACTCCATCAATGAGACTCTGGATCTCCTTGATGTCGGCCATGTTCTTGTCGAATGCGGACTTCTGGTCCTGATCGACCTGAACAACGCCGTCTTCGATCTGGAAGGAATCGGCGATGGCCTTGTTGTCGTCCATCTTGGTACGAAGCGCTGACTGCAATTCGCCAAGACGGGAAGCGTCTTCTGACATAGTCTCACCTCTCGTGAGTGAAATTGAATGGATAGTTGCTTGTCAGGTCTAGGTAAGCACCCGTCCCAGTAACTAATACATTACAACGTCTAGGACGCTTCTATGGCAACTCTCTACGGTTGTTAAGTTTTTGTGCTTCCTGCTGATAGCGCTTAAGTGGAACTTTTTGTTTCCCGATTTCAGCGACAGACGTCGGGAAGATGTCCTCGTACTTCTTTTTGTCGAGTTTCTTCAAGAATTCCGCGAGTTTGGCTTGAGATGCCATTCAAATCACCTCTCCCATCGATTCCATTGCCCGTCCTGGCCATGCTCGTCTCTCTTGTCATGAACTTGCGAAATGGTATATCGATGTAAATCGTTCTTGTCGATGTTCCCGACTTTGTAATAGAAGTCTGTTGGAAGAATATGGTTATTGCCGTTTGATGCGTCCCGAACCCACCTCATGACTACGGGTTCCTCTCTTCCGACATCTACTTCAATATCAAACTCGGTCCACGCATGGCCGTACCACAATCCTTCTGCGTCTCCGCCAGTGCCGTAGGGGGTGCCGTGAACCACCTCAATGTTTTTGGGTTCGAAAGTTCCCATGCCGTCGATGTCGATGGTTCCCTCACGGTCCATCTCAAGGGCAGTTTCCGAGGCGGCCGACCAGCAATTCCCGTCCCCTTCGGGGGGTGGGTGCCCGTACTTCTCTTCATATTCCGCGGCGTAGGCCGCATCATCTTCGTCGGCTAGTTCTTGGGCCAGTTCGGTGAGCGTTTTACCTTCCCATTCGTCGGACCGCCTACTTCTTACTCCCTCGCGACGTTCCCCGCGACGTTCGCGTCGCTGGTCGGCACTTTCTTGCCTGCGTTGCCTGAACCGGTTTCGCCAGCCGTCGGGATCCCTGTCGTAGTCGTCGATATCACGGCTTGCATCTCGGTCGGCACGACGGTTCGCTCGAACCGTGGCAGGATCTATCGACGTCGTTACGGGCTTTTTGGCCTCCTCTTCTTCTTGGATCCTGCGAGCCATCCGCCCTTCATGACCCATTCCTCGTGGCGTTGGGGGTCCCTGTAGCGGCTTGGGCCGCTTCTTGGTTTGCTCCCCGTACCCCAACCCGTCAAGAATCTCGCGATAGGTGCGACCATCTCCCGGAATGGGCGAGTCGAAGTGCCGATCCGGCCTCCAGCCGCGACCACGTTCCCCAGATGAGACGGGCGTACCATCACGTTGGCCAGTCCACGCCTCTTCCACACGCTTCGCGCCGGTTCGGCCATGCGCATCAAGCGGATGGCGTTGGTCGCCGAAGAAGTCGTTGAATTTTTGCCTATTAAGGATTTCGAAATTTCCGTCTGCGGTTCGGTACGCGACAAGTGGTGGATCTTTAACATTTGCGCTGTTGTCATAGATAAATACTTCGTCGTACCAGCCGCGTTCGATTTGGTCCGCGAGTCTCATACGCTCTTCTAGTAGTTCCCTATCGGAACCGAATGGCCTATTCCTCTGCTTTGAGTGAGGGTCGGCATTGCGCCTGTCGATCCGGTCGTTGGTGGTATCAGCACTACCGCCGTATACCAGATGGGCTACGGACTTAACATTCTTTTTGCGCTCGCGAACTTTTTTATCCCCATAGCCGGACTCGTCCTGAACATGCTTTGCTATTAGAGGATTATTTTTTCCCGTCCCCTGAACAACCATGTCCATGCCCTCTTCGGCTGCAGAGTCCATAAGGTCTGCCGCTTCGTGGACGGATGCCATATGGGTATGGGAATCCCCATTGACTTCCTCGTAACCAGGCAGATGGGGTTTCAGATCATCAGGATTGACATGGACTGCCTCATCTTTCTTGGGGGCGTCAATGCGACCTGTTTTGACAAGATGACTCTTACCGGTGCCGGGTGAGCCAAATACCCAGTGAATCGTGCGTTTATCTTTGTTTCGGTGTTCCGGTTTGATTCGATCCAGAATCTTCTTCTTTGCCTGCTCTATCTTCGAGGACTTCCTACCGTCGCCACCACTGGATGCCCTACTCCGTAGACCCTCTGCAGCCTGATGTGCCTGCGGGGAGAGCATGACCTGGACATGCTCGGTGGCATCGTCGATATACCCTGGATTCCGTTCCAACCAATCTGCATACTGCGCGTCAATTTCAGCATCAGACATGGGGCTGTCTGGATATTCCGGGTCCCGTTCAATTCTCCGTCGCGTCTGTCTGGCCTGCATGCGACGGGTCATGCGTTCCGCTCGCCGGGCAAGTCTCCGGCCCGGCAGGGCCGGTCGCTCAAAAGGGGTGCCCTCTTGGACGATTGCGTCAGCGTCCGCGTCTACCGCATTGGGGTCAAACCGTGCTGTTGCAGCGATTCGAGCGCGTCGGAGTTTCTGGCCCAGCGCCTTTTCTGCGTAAAGCATTTCGGTGAGGGACTCTTTGCGCCGTAACTGCCGGCGAACTTCTCGCTCAACGGCGCTTTGCATTTCTCGCCGTGCCTGCTGACGCTGCCAGTTGCGTCCAAACGCAGTCGATCCAGTGCGCTTCTGGTAGTCCGTCATATTGGAGCAGGGCGTCCAAACGGTCTTGCCGGAGTTGGAACGACGGCGGGAAACTCCGATACATCCGAGTTCCCTTGCTCTTCGTCGGGCTTGGCGGGCATTGGTAAATACGTCCGTGTCCCCGACCCGCGGTGCCCACAGAGCCTTAATGCTGCCGCTTCTACCGCCGACCAAACCACCACCGGGCATGGTGTCAATCGAGGTCAACCCTCTTTCGCCAAGGGGTTCCCATCCTCGTTTCTTTTTGCCCTTCCTGGAGCGGTAACGACGGTTCTGCTCGATGATGTCTAGGCCGGTCTTCTGGGAGGTGGGCCTATTGTCCTTGAGTTTTTCGTACTCCTCCATGGTCTCGCAGGGCATCCATTTCCCGTCGGGGTGTTGGTGCGCGCCGCGACAACCCATGCGTTCCGCAAGTCGTAAAGCGGTTACCTTGTCCGCGACGAGGTCACTATTTTTGCCCATCACGCAAATCAGTAGCCAGAGTTGCTGAGGCCACTCGGAGATCGAAGGACCTCGTAAGAGGTGACTTTGTCAACGTCAATGTCTGCGATTTTGGCGGCAGCGTCTCGGGCCCCTTTCCAATCGTTCCCGTAACGTTGTGAATACATCCGGGCTTCCTTGAGTTGCTCGGACCATACTTTCTCAACCTCTGCGAAAGGGTCGTCGTGGAGTACGTCTACACCCATGAAGTCGCTGGCGAACTCGTCACGTTCAGTCTGTCGTTTGATTGAAAAAGGTGGAAAGTTGTGAAGGTGTTCGTATTCCCTGATCTTTTCTAGGACCTTGTTCATCTCCATTACTTCTGCCCCTTCTTCTTTTTGCCTCTAGCGCCCCTAAAGGGCTTGCCTGCACGTTCGGCCTTGATTGACTCTTCGAAGTGTCCGGGAGACAATTCGTCAACCAACTGGATTACTCCGTCACCTTCGTTGTTAATCGGCCCATCCGGATGCCCAAAGGTCGCACCTAGGCCCATCGGCCTTTCGTGGATGACCATGGCGCTCCTGTTGATGAACTTCGTCACACCGGCGTGCCTACCAATAGCATCGTATCCGAGCAACGGAGCGGTGAGATGCTCGTGCTCGCTGGACATGTAGTCAAGGAGTTTTAGGATTTTCCCGTGCTTCCTGGCCTCGGCGTCGTCATTGGCCGCAATCGCTGCCTCAACCCTCTGTACAACCTGATGGACGAGAGCCCCCATTTCGGTCTTCTTCCAGTCGACCTCTAGGGGGTCAGCAAATCGGCTCTCCAATTTGTCAAGGTCGTTGCCTGTACCTTGTTTTGCTGTTCCGGTTCCCGCGTTGGCACCTTTCAACAGACGGTGACTTCTCCGTTTATGGACTTTTATTTTGCGGGCCTTCTGGAGGCGGTCGAGTTCTTCGATGAGCGAAGCGTCCGGGTTCTTTCTGAGAAAGTCCAGAACGTCGTCGAACGTTCCGCCTTCGCTGCGCGTCTTCAAAATGTCTTCCACAGCCTTAACGATGGCCTGATGTTCGTCGTTGATCCGTTTCAGTTTCTGGTGAGAAACCGTCTTGTTCTCAGGACTGATAAATGCCAGTGTCCCAATGCCGTAGTTCCCAGCCAACGAGCCCGTCTTGCCGGCGCGAGAATCCGTTTCACCGACGGCCGGGTCAAAGGGCCTGGCCCAGTCGTCCAGAGGCCCGTGACCGCCACCGCCCGAGTAGAAGCGCTTTTCGCTATCCATATACTCGCGGGCTCGTTTTCTCATTATCTCGTGAGATTCTGCCCTGTCCGGGTGCGAAAGGTTGCCGCCCAAGCCGCGCTGAACAGGGGTCCATCCGTCGTCCAATGCGGCTTGTGCTTCCCTGTCGCCGATGATTAGCGGGGTTCCGTTGTAACCAAGGTTGAGATACATGTCACGAATCAACTGTGTTTCAGCAGTGATCGACTGGTTCATAATGTCGTTTTTTGCTACAGCCTTATCTCCAGCCTTCGTGACGTCTGCGGCACTCTTGCCAGCCTCCTTGGCCGCATTCTCGGCTTCCCGCCGGACCTCGGAGTCAGTTTTTGCTGTCGCACCCGACACATAGTCGGGGTCCCTCGTCCCGAGGCTCTTTTCGCGCGTCCACCATCGTCCGGCAATGCCATCAAGAGCAACCACCATGGCGTCGTCCAAGACTGGGAGACCCTCGGCCTTGTCCCACTCGGGGAATGCTTCCGTTGCCCCAGCGCCTTGAACCGTCTCAGTTGTGGAGCGCTTAAGTCTCTGTTGCTCGCGCCCCTTCCTGACGCTGGCGTTCAATTCTCCGACGTTCTTCTTCCGGCCGAAGCGGAGGCGAGCCTTCCGCTTTGCACGCCGGATTCGCTCTTCGAGGGTAGTACTCGTATCGGCTTCCTGCATACCAGGATCGGCTTGGCCCTCACCCCGTCGTGCGGCTGCCCGTGCCCTTCTGGCCTTTCGCTTCTGACCCATTTCGAAGATGCCATGGTCAGCGAGTCGTCGCGCTTCCTTGTCGGTGCGCGTCTTTCGCCGACCCGTTCGCGCCTTGGTCCCACGTTCCTCGGCATACGATTCGCCTGATAAACCGCCAGCGAATCCAAAGAAAGTCGAAACGTGCTGTGGCTGGCTGCTGGTGACCTGCTCGCCAGTGTCGGGGTCCATCTTCGGCGTGCCGTCGGGATTGTTTCGGGGACCAGCCCGGTAGGTCTCAGGGGAGAGCAGTTTCTTGTTGCCTGGGATTTCAGCGATTCCCCGTTCTTTTGCTTTCTTTCGCATTATTTGGAGAACGGATACATCCTTGCCGGGGGATCCGACGAGGTCCTTGTCGTGGAAGTGCTCCAACGATTCGTAATTATTGGACATCCGCATGTTGAACTCAGCGGAGATGTAGTCCATGGTTTGCTGCAGTTGCTTTTTCTTCTGGGCAGCATTATTCCCTGTGAATCTTGAGAATAGATCGTTTCCTGCTGCACCGCGACCTTGAGTGATGAACCTGTGGAACATCTCCAGTTCTCGCCTGGTTTCAATCTGGAAGGTATCTATATCTACTTCGCCGACGGGACGGGCCGTTCCCGTCTTTGCTTCTCCACGAGCGGGTACTTCTCTCCCGTTCTGAATGTCTGAAATAAACTTTTCCAGCCAATTGGTGTTCTTCGAGCCCGTCCCAAAGGAGCGTTGCAAAAGCCAGTTCGCGCGTTCTGCCGCTGACTCTGCGACAAGTTCCCGCTGCTCTGGAGTCAATTGATCCCAGATATGCCCATCCGCCGAACCGGTCTGCCGGTCCGCCCTATAGGCGCGGGCCCTTGTCCGTGAAGCCAACCCCTGCGGCGTGGCAGCACGATCAGTGGCAGCGGTACGCATACGGGAACGTGCTCCCCCTATGGGTTGCCCTGGTGCCCCTCGCGGCTTGATATAAATCTTGCTGTTGGGGACGTTCGGTATGCCCGGTCGGGGTCGTTGACCAGCGAGCGCTCGCATCAAATCAGAGTGGGTCATATCCGACATGTCGACGCCGGCTTCTTTAGCCAACTCTCGAACCTTCTTGGGTGAGAGTTTCTTCAGGGCCTTGAAGTAATCCTTATCGGACATAGCCGGCTTTGGAAGACCCCTCGACGACCTGCCCTGCTTGCCAGCATGGCCCTTTCCGCCTGGACCCTGGCGACCACCACGGACTGGAGACTGCTGGCGTCGCATCTTTGCGTCTCGCTTACTGGAACGCATACCACCCTCCATCGAGGGCAAGTCGAGCATAAAGCCACGCTCTTCCAGGGTGACTGAGACCCAGGTTCCTTCGCTCTTCAGGGCGTTTTCGATAATTTCGACAATGCCCTGTACGTCCCTTGCTTCCCCGATATTCTCGTCCGGGATAGTGGTCATGTGTCGTCGAAGAATGTCGGCGAGGTTTTCAGCCTGTTCGGGAGTGCCTAAGTCAATTACATCTTGAGCCAAGTTCGCAGTTCGAATGGACTCTCGAAGTTCTTCGATCGCGTCGATGTCTACGTCCGGCCCTGCACCCCGAGTAGTTTTGAGAATGTCATCCGTAACCTCTTCCCAATACATCAGTTCGCTTGATGTCATGTGGGCGTATCGGTTGTCGCCGTGGGAGCGCAAACCTCCACTTGTGGCCGGGAGTCCTTCCAGAATCTGGTCCGGGCGTTTCCAGACCGACCTTTGTTCTCCGGGGATGCTCACGACATAAGAATCGACGCCGTTTCCGCTCGCTCCACCGCGTCCGAATCGGACGACGGTTCCTTCAACGGTCTTGCCTCTATTGTTGACGGTGACCTTGTCTCCTGGACGCAGGACCGCCGGCTTCTTTTCGGACCTCACTCCCGCTTCTTTGTGTAGCGAGTGCTCACCGAGAGTCATATCCCGATGGGGCGGGTGGAGGCTAGGGCGTCTTGGTGTAACAGGCTGATTCCAATATTCCCGCGTTCCTCCGGGATTCTCTTCAGATGGAGCGCCAGGGTGGTCTGCGTAGGCATCCCAGTCGATGGGACCTAGGGCTCCCCGCAGTACCCGGGAGCGCGTGCCGCCAGCAAAGCCCTCTTGACCCGGCAGGAGACCACTGTTGTCTTCGTCGTCCCAATGCAGGTCGAGATTGTCCCGCTCACGTTGCTCCCGGATGGCTCGGTACTCGCGGACGCTCACACCCTCGCGTTCTGCTCCTCGTCTTAGTGCTTCCCTGTCTTGTGCCCGTACCTGCCTGCGACTGGGTGGGTCGTAGGTGCCCGGTTCAACACCGTCGTCGAGTTCGGCTTCCTCTTGCCGCCACTGCTGGCGGTCCTTCTTCCATTTCCGGTACTCAGGTATAGACATGCCATGGCGTTCTGCCATCTCTATCTCACGCTGCTCACGGTCCTCCCTGGCTTGACGTCGTCCCGGCACGGCCCGCCGGGAGCGCATGCCATCTGGACCGTCCTCGAGCATGTAGCCACGATCTTCCAAATTTACAGAAGTCCATGTACCGCCACTATCTCGGGCTTGTTCAATAGTCTCAATAAGACCTTGTACGTCCCTTGCTTCCCCCATATTGCGATCTGGAACGGTGGTCATGTGTCGTTGAAGAATGTCAATTAGGGCATCAGCGTTTTCGGGGGTACCCATGTCGATTGCGTCCTGAGCGTCGTTCGCTATGCGAACAGACTCTCGGAGTTCTTCAATCTTGTCGATATCTGCGTCCGGTCCTGCACCCTCCCAACCCTTGAGAATGTCATCTAGAACCTCTTCCCAATACATCAATTCACTTGATGTCATGTGGGCGTATCGGTTGTCGCCGGCTGAGCGCAAGCCCTCATTGTCGAAGTCTTCGGAATCAGCCCACGCCTCCCAGCCTCTGCTCTCTCGGAGCGACCGGATATTGTTTTCCCAGTAGTCGGCCTCGTCATCCTTCATGGCCTCCCAGTCGATTTCATCCCCAAATGCGTCATGGGTGGGCCTGGGGTCCCGATCGCCATCATTGGACCGCCGGGAGGAGTGCAGGCCGCCATAGCCGAAATCGTCAGTTTCGATTCGTTCGAAGTCATCGTTGAAGTCGTGTTCGTCGTCGTCGTCGTCGTCTTCGAGGGGCGGGTGGTACTCGATCAGGCGATCGATCGTCCGACTGATGGTCGTGTTCCGCCGGTCCGCGCGCACGTCAGAGTCAGTGAAATCGGCCGGACCCGGGGTGAGGTGTTTCCAGTCGATATCGCCGTCTTCGTTGACGATGTCGATGAGTTCATCCAGAACATAGGTCTGGTCCTCGGTCAGGGGCTTGTCCTCCATCAGACCCCTGTCACGGATTCCCGCCAGAATGGAGGTTATTCCGTCGGTCTCGCCTGGCATTACCCGGTTTTCACTTTCCTCATTTTCGACGAGGTGGATGAGGTGGTCGAGCGCCTCACGTTGTTCCAGGTTGAGTGGTCCGTCATCCAGGTAGAGAATTTCGTCCAGAGGACGTGTGTGGTTGTTGAGATCGTCGTTGGTACGCCGGGAGCGCACGCCCCCAGCAAAGCCCACTTGACCCGGCTGAAGGCCGCTGTTGTCTTCGTCGTCCCAGTGCAGGTCGAGATTGTCCTGCTGACGTTCCTCCCGAATAGCCCGGTATTCACGGATGCTCACGCCTTCGCGTTCCGCCCCTTGTCTCAACGCCTCCCTGGCTCGGGCCCGCCTCTCTTTACGACTGGGCGGGTCGTAGGTGCCCGGTTCAACACCATCTTCTATTTCTTCGTCCCTCTGTCGACCCCTGGCACGTTGTTTACGCCAGCGCTTGTATTGGGGTACCGTCCAGCCCCACCTATCTGCTGTCTCTTTCAGGTTCTTCTGGAAGTCGTCCCTCTCTTCGCGTCGTCCCGGCACAGCACGGGCGGAACGCACGCCCTCGAACCTGCCGCGTCGTTGACTGCGTCGTAACGGCATGGGATCCCCATCGAGAGGGTGTTCGCCATCCTTGTCGTCAAGGATGCCCCTCGGGTATTCGTGAAGTTCGTCGGACGTAATGTCATGCTCCGTCCTAAGGCGATTACGGAGTTCGTACTCATCTTCTATGATCTCGTCTAATTGCCGACTCCATGCAAACTTTTCAGCCTGATCATCAAGCATCCCACGGGCCCGATGCATGGTGTCCCTGATCGCTTCTTCGTCCCACTCGTTGTCTTCAGCATCCGTAAAGAGAACAGGGTCGTCACCTCTTAAGGGGTCGACCGTTGTGTAGTCCATTCGAACATATTCTTCCATGAAGTTCTCTGCGAGTTCGTTTGGATCTTTGATGGTGTGAATCATCGGAGACATGTCCGAATATATGTCTAGCGGACCATCATCGTCAGGGTCGAGCAAGCCGAGTTCGTTTTCAAGTTCGCCGAACTGTTTGTTGTATGAACGTATGCCATCCAAGAGATGAGACATCTGATCGATCAGATCTGCGTGGAATTTCTGAAGACCTTCGGGGGTCGAGTCGTAATCTTCCTCAAGAGGTATAGCGGGAGTATCTGTGAAACCACCACGGCCCGAGTAGGGAAGTCTCCTCCGGCCGATTTCATCGGTCGAGCCAGCGTTGTACCAGTCAGTTTTATATTCTCCTCGTTGGACCTCCCGGAACTCACCGGTTAGTCCGTCACGGATGAACCTTGTCTTTGGTTTTCCGGAGCGCATGCCGTCGCGAAGTTCCCGAGACCGCTTGCGGCGAGGGACCTCATCCCGTGGGTAAGCGACGGGTTTGCCATCAGGAAACTCGCGGACAAAGCCCGAAGGAGCCATGTCCAGCAGGTCATCAATAAT
>Ga0315318_10000177_pt1 | contig 26073 bp, 32 predicted proteins | sample M1200m3416metaG_FD_203703 | JGI IMG/M metagenome (GOLD analysis project Ga0315318, IMG submission 203703) | Ammonia-oxidizing marine archaeal communities from Monterey Bay, California, United States - M1 200m 3416 | ecosystem: Environmental > Aquatic > Marine > Coastal | place: USA: California... | reverse complement strand
CAAGAAACGATGATAACCTATGACAGTAAAGAAGGAACAGTTTTAGTTCCTGTTGAGTTTACTGAAGAGGTTAAAGATATGGCTGGTGAATGGGGTACAGATAAACTTACAAATACATTGAAAAATGATACTCCGGGTCAAGAAATAGCTGAAAAAACAGTATGTCCAAAATGTGACGGTGAGGGATGTGATCATTGTGATGGTAAGGGATATCATACAGAAGCAAAAGAAAGAGAAATTTCACATAAAGAGTATTTGAAATATGGCGGTGGTAAAGATGGGAAACAATGGACAAGTGGAAAAGGAAGAAATTTAAAATACTGGACTCATCGGAAAGAAGGAGTTGAATGGTTAGTACCGACATTTAGTAAATTTATAACAGAAGGTCGTCCTGCAGGAGTTATTCGTAGTCTAGAAAATACTGCTGCAGATAAAGAACGGCAGAAACGTGTAGATTCTCAACAAAAAAAATACACCTTAAAAGACATCGAAAGTATAGCACGAAAACATAAAGTTCGGTTATCACCGGCAGAAGTTCCAATGAAATTTGGTCATGAATGGACAATAAAAACAGATAAGGGTGTTTCACTTATTTACGATGAACGGCGAAACGATACTGAAGTTACAGGATGGAGAGTAGATAAAAAGAAATTACGACAATATAAAGATAAGTATGAACCAGAAGATACACGGATACAAGATGTGGAGGCCGGAATTGGTAGGGGTCGATTGAGTTTACGTGGATTTGAATCAGCATTTGAAGTGATTGGTGAACAATATCTGATGACAGAAGAGGGTGAAGGAGGAATTCCTGCAAATGCTACAGGTACTGCAGTTGTAGGAACAGGTGATGATCCTACAGTTTGGAAAAAGAAAAAAAGAAAGAACGCAAAGGTAGAAACAGAAGAATTTGGCGGCAAAAAAGTTTTTGTTGTTTCCCCAGAAAGATATTGGGATTCCCGAATGGGTAAATCTAGATATAATCGATATGAAAAATATGTTGGAAATGATAAATTAGGAGAAGCTATTAGACTATATGGGAGAACAAATCCCAAAGCACCTATTATCTTAAAGAATTCTGAAAATGGGGCCATGTTATATCTTAAATATGGTAAATAACACTAACTTTAAACAAGATGCTTACTATGCCGGAAGATGATCAGCTTCAATCTGTGAAACTCGAAGTCGGTCTGTTAAAAAATGAGGTCGAAACAAGAGGAAAGCAGATAGAGACTCTTCTGCAGAAACTTGATCTCACCACAGACAAACTCTCACTGCTCACAGTACAAATAATAAAATTGAATACTCGACAAGAGGATTATCTTAGGCACACAACTAGTACTAGTGCTGAATTTAAAATTCTACATACCAGAATTGGTGATCTTTATGATAAACAATTGGTAATGCAAAAAGAAATAGAAGAACGTATAGATCGTTTAGATCAATATAAATCTAAATTAATGGGCATGATTATTGTTGTCGGCGGTTTTGTCGGCGCATTAGTTGCAGCTACAACGGGTATATTTTTAAAGGACTAATATGAAAACTTTTAAAGAATTAATACATGAATTTGGTGAGGCTCTCAAAAAAACAGTAGTATATAGAGCTGGTAAAAAAAAGATTATTAGAAAAAGTAGTAAAGACGGATACAAAAACGTGGGTGGAAAAGAAGTAAAAATGAAAGCACCGGAGAAATTAGCTCGCAGGAAGGCTATGAAAAAAGTTGCTAAGAAAAATAAAGCCAAAGCTGGAAGAATGGCAAAAAAACGAGCAAGAACAATGAGGAAACGCGGAGATAGATAGTGAAACCATTCGGAACATACCTCAAAGAAAAGAGTTCAAGAGATAAACTTGACAAGTACGTTAGTGATGAAATCAAGAAACGTAAACTTGCAAGACATCCAGTTAATGCAACTGATGACATTAAAATGCGGAGGGGTAAACCAACCTTTAAATTTCCATCACCAACTAGTGATATGGTGATTTATGTCTGGTTAAGACCTATGGCAAAACCTGCAAGTAAAGATACTAAAGCATTTAATTATCAATTAGAAGACAAATGATAACATTTAAGCAATATGAAGATGCAGTAAAAAAGATTGCTAAAAAATTAAATACATCAAAAGATGTTGCATTAGCCGCTCTTACAAAAGTACAAGAAAAAGGATATGATCCTTTGAAGTGGCAAAAATATATGACAATGTTGAAAACATTTGCACAGGTTGTTGCTGAATATGATCCGGTCGATGAACGGGTAATGGATTCAAGACAAAAAGTAACTCAAATGCGAGGTTACTGGAATGATCTTGACCACATGGCTTCCGATGAACGAAAAAAGAAAAGTTTAGAAATTAGGTTTAAGATTAAAAATATTAAACTTGATAGAAAAGGAAAAATCATATCATTTGAAGAAGATAGAGACTACAAAGATGAATATAAAAAGTTTCAATCATCAAAAAAGAGTAAAAAATATAGAGCAGAATTAAATAAGTATAACCGAGAAAAAGGTACATACGGTAATCATGATGGAAAAGATGCATCCCATAAAGGACGTAAAATAGTAGGAATGGAAGACCAAAGTATTAACAGAGGTAGAGCAGAAAAAAGTAGATTAGTTGGGTCAAAAAGAGCAAAATCTGAAGAAATTAAGATTCCAATAGAAGTCGGTGATGTAGTAAAAGGCGGAAAATTTAAAAATAAGAAAATGACTGTAAAGAAAATAGGAAGAAATGAAAAAGGTGATCTAACTCTCAATGATAGACCTTTATTAAAATTTAGAATAATACCACAAGAGGAAAATTATGGATAAAGCGGTAAAAACATATATTTCAGTACTCAAGGCTGAAATAGAACATTTGAAATCAAAACTTGAACCTCATGATACAGGACATATTCATACTACTATTTCTACTTTAACTCATCGTGTTAAAGAGTTAGAGAGTCAAAGGTAGTGGCGACAAGATCAGTATATAAAATCATTCGGAGATGGAGGCCGAAAAACCAGAAAAGAACCTCTATAGGTAAATCTAGAAACACCAGACCAACAAATAAACATAAAATAAAGGGTTGGAAAAAATACAGAGGACAAGGTAAGTGATTAGTTTAACAGAAATCGCAGCTAAAAATTTTAAGAGAATTCGTGAAGATGAAGAATTGTCTGAAGATGTTCCATTGAGGGTAGCTGTTAAGGGTGGTGGATGTGCTGGTTATGAATATAATTTAACATTTGGCGAACCTACAAAAAGAGATTTAGTTTTTGAATCTGGGGGTTTACCTATAGTAATAGATAGAAAGAGTCACATAGTAGTTGATGGATTAGAAATAGATTGGTCAAAAGACTTATCAGCACCGGGACCAAGATTTCAAAACCCAAGAGCGGCCTCAACGTGTGGTTGTTCTACAAGTTTTTCAATCAAACCTCAAGAAGAGTTTGATAAACCCGAGTGGATGAAATAAAATGGCATATTCAGAGAAAGTAATAGAACATTATGAAAAACCCAGAAATGTTGGTAGTATGGATAGTGGGAGTAGTAGGGTCGGTACTGGCCTTGTGGGTGCTCCAGAATGTGGTGATGTAATGAAACTTCAAATAGAGGTAGATGAAAATGAAACAATTATTGACGCTAAATTCAAAACTTTTGGTTGTGGATCTGCAATTGCATCTTCTAGTCTGGCGACTGAATGGGTTAAGGGCAAGTCATTGGATGAAGCGAATACAGTTCAAAATACAGTCATCGTTGAAGAACTTTCTCTTCCCCCTGTCAAGATACATTGCTCTGTATTGGCGGAAGATGCTATTAAGGGAGCGATTGCAAATTATAGAGAAAAAAATGGAATAGTTCGATGAAAAACTTTAGAGATTTTATTAAAAAAGAATTAAATGAATCTATAGGTGTAGAAACCAAAAATAGAACAAAGTTTTTAGTACAATCTGTTTATACACATTATGCTGACCATTATAGTAAAAATCAACCAGAAGTTGTTGGGTGGATGGATGGTAGTGAAAATGCTCTTATACGTAATACAAAATTATATGAAGCAGGAATAGAAAATGAAGATTCAGTTTTAGATGTTGGATGTGGAGTTGCACATTTTTATTATTTTCTAGAAAATCAAGGATGGAAGGGAAAATATCTCGGAGTAGATCCAAATGAAAAAGCTATTAAATTAATTGAAGATAAAATTCCTTCTTTTTGTGGTACTATAGATGATATAGTTGGACATTCTTACGATTGGGTTTTAGCATCTGGTGTTTTCAATTTAGGACTGAAAGAACAGCATACTAAATGGACTATCAAAAATATGATAAAAGTTGCAAAAAAAGGAGTTATATTTAATATGTTAGCTGCTCCATATAAAGATGATAATTATGTATCATATGTTCCTGAAGAAATAAAGAAATGGTTGGAGAAATTTGATCATAGAAAAATAAACATTATGGAAAATTACATGGAAGAGAATGCAGAATTTACAGTATATTTTTACGTATAGGAATAAATGGATAAAAAGTTTCGACACTACTTAGCAGAATTTGATACACCACAAATTTATTGTGATATGGATGGAGTATTAGCTGATTTTGAAAAGGGTATTAAAGATATAATTGGGGGAAAATTTAATGATGATAGATGGAATGAATTGCCGGATGATTTTTTCTTACAATTAGAACCAATGCCTGATGCTAAAAAATTATGGGGATTTATTGGGAAATATAATCCATATATTTTGACAGCAATTCCAAGATCATCAAGAGGACCTATTTCAAAACGTGCCACTAAAGATAAAACTCGATTTATGAAACGGTGGTTTGGAGTTGGTGCAGATAGAATGTATCCTGTACAGAGAGCAGATAAAGCGAGATTTGCAAAAGATGGTAGAGATGGAAGACCAAATTTATTGATTGATGATCATATTAAGAATATTCAACAGTTTAAATCTGCCGGAGGAATTGGAGTACGACATACAAGCGCATCAAAAACAATATCTGAATTAAAAGATATTGGCTATAAATGATAGGGAGAGCTAATGGCGACAGCTGGAAAAACTGTTGGATTTACGGATAAAGATTATGTTGATAATGAATTTATTGATATCGCCTCAGCTCCTGATGAAGAATATCTTAAGGGAGATGGTACATGGGCGACAGCTGCAGAGATTATTGGTGTTGGACTTCTTCTTGATACCCTAGGTGATGTCACTCTTACCACTCCTGCGGATGATGATTTTCTTATCTACGATACAGCCACTTCCCAATGGAAAAATGAAGCCTCTTCTACTATTCCTACCTCTATAGGATTAGGTACTGCAGATTCCGTAGCCTTTGGTGATTTATCTTTAACAGGAAATTTAGTTGTAGGTGGAACTCGGACAATTCTGAATACCGAAGTCTTGGGTATAGTAGATCCACTTATAACTCTACAAACAGCCGCTGATGGTGGTCCCCTAACCATTGATTCAAATAAAGATGTTGGATTGGGGATGCAGTATTTTGATGGTTCTGCAAAAACCGCCTTTCTTGGTTTCGATGATTCCGAAGCAAAACTCACCTTTGTCCCTGATGCCACAATAACTAATGAAGTTGTTTCTGGAGCAAAAGGGACTATTGTAGCAGACCTTGAAGGAACAATTACTGCTCAAGGTGATACTGAATTATATGCTTTATCACAGGTAACATCCGCAGCTGATAAAGGAATTCAATTTACTGGATCGGGAACTGCTGCAACTTATGATTTAACTATCGCAGGTAAAGCATTACTAGATGATGCAGATGCCGCTACACAAAGATTAACTTTAGGATTAGGCTCTGTTGCTACACATAGTTTATCTAGTGTAGTAGCAATGACGGCTTCACAGGTCCCGGGATATCTTCAACATCTTGACCCCGCAAGTGTTTCCATTTTAAAATCTGGTTTAGGAACTATTGCCACACATAGTTTATCTAGTGTTTTAGGACTGTTAGGTGAACCAAGATTACCTAATTATATTACACCAACCACGCGTAGTATTTTAAAATTCGGACTAGGAACTATTGCCACACATAGTCTATCCAGTGTTTTAGCATTAACACAACAGCAAATTCCACAAGTTAGTACTCGCACTAAGTTGATTTTAAAATCTGGATTAGGAACTGCCGCTACACACAGTTTATCAAGTATTTTAGGATTAATAGGTGAACCTAGATTACCTAATTATATTACACCGACCACACGTAATATCTTGAAATCTGGACTAGGAACTATTGCTACCCATAGTTTGTCTAGTGTACTAGCAATGATGTCGTCCACCAAAAGTCTAAGTGGAATGAAAGATATTGATATAACAGGTGTTTACACCGATGATATTATTGTCTATGATGGAATAAGATGGGTAAATCAAAAACCCCCTAATGCAGCGGGATTAAGAGCATTAGGATTAGGTACCATTGCTACTCATAGTCTATCCAGTGTTTTAGCACTATTAGGTGAACCTAGATTACCTAATTATATTTCTCCTACTACACGTAATATTCTGAAAACGGGATTAGGTACTATTGCTACCCATAGTTTATCTAGTGTAGTAGCAATGATGTCATCCACTCAAAGTATAAGTGGGATGAAAGATATTGATATAACAAATGCTACTACTAATGATGTTATTGTCTATGATGGAATAAGATGGGTAAATCAAACTGCTCCAACGGCAAGATTATCATTAGGATTAGGTAGTGTTGCCACGCACAGTTTATCTAATATTTTAGCTATGGCCTCTGGTTCCGCCTCTGCTTCTTATGATCCTGCTACTAAAAATATCTTGAAAGCTGGATTAGGCACTATTGCTACACATAGTTTATCTAGTGTTTTAGGATTAATAGGTGAACCTAGATTACCTAATTATATTTCTCCCACAACTGAAAGAATTTTAAGACAAGGATTAGGAACTATTGCAACAAAGAGTTTTGCAACAGTACTTTCAAGTTTTGATCATAATACTACATTAAAAGCTTTACAAGATACTGTTGTAGATAGTGCAACCGTTGCAGATAATGATTTTCTTATTTATAATATTGGTGACAGTAAATGGTATAATCGATCTGCAGCAACATCTAGAACAAAAATGGGAGTGGCTATAGGAACAGATGTTTTTGCGCAACCATCGGCAACGGGTTCTTTACCATTACCAGTAGGAACAACTGGTCAACAAACAGGATCTCAAGGAGCAATACGTTATAATACTACGCTTTCTGCTTTTGAAGGATATAATGGTTCAGCTTGGGGTGCACTAGCTGACCCGAATGTAAGTTCAATAACAAGAACAACATATACAGCAACAGGGGGAGAAACTTCTGTTAATGTTACTTATACTATCAACCAGTTATCTGTATATTTGAATGGTGTTAAATTACTGCAGGATGTTGATTTTACAGCATCAAATGGAACGAGCATTACGGGTCTTACCGCTTTAGCGGCAACAGATCACATAGATTTTGTGGATTACGGCATTTTTAATTCGGCTGATGTAGTTCCGTTGAGCACAGGCGGGACTTTTCTCGGGGACATATTCGCACCCAATATAGGTACTATTGCTAAACATAGTTTGTCTAGTGTTTTAGCTATGATGTCGTCCACTACAAGTATAAGTGGGATGAAAGATATTGATATAACCGGAGTTTCCACTAATGATGTTATTGTCTATGATGGAATAAGATGGGTAAATCAAACTCCGTCAACAGCAAGATTATCATTAGGATTAGGTACTATAGCCACACATAGTTTGTCTAGTGTTTTAGCTATAGCCTCTGGCTCCGCCTCCGCTACATATTCACCTGCTACTAAAAATATCTTGAAAGCTGGACTAGGTACTATTGCTACACATAGTCTATCGAGTGTAATAGCAATGGCTAGAGGTGCAGGTCCCACCGAACGCGAAGTAATCCAGCTGATCGGTGAGACTGTAACCGGAACATTTGTAGACGATTTATTTCCAGTCACCCTCACCGATTTTGTAAGTGCTGCAAATGGAGGAACATTTCTTGGGGATATATTCGCTCCTAATATAGGTACTATTGCTAAACATAGTTTAGCTAGTGTACTAGCAATGGCTAGAGGTGCAAGTCCCACCGAACGCGAAGTAATACAGCTGATCGGTGAGAACGTAACCCCAGCAACCGATTTTGTCTCTAAAGCAAGTGGTGGAACATTTCTTGGGGATATATTCGCATCCAATTTATCAGGCACAAACACCGGTGATCAAACATTACCAACAGATTTTGTTTCTAAAGCACTTGGAGGAACTTTTAGTGGAAATATAGACGCAAGTAATTTATCAGGCACAAATACTGGTGATCAAACCCTTCCAACAGATTTTGTAAGTGCTGCAAATGGAGGAACATTTTCAGATAAGGTTATGATATCCAAAGTATCTGCTGGTTTTACTGCGGACTCACATTTTAAATTAGAAAATTTAGGTGATGTAGATCAGGATCGTACTGGGATTTTATGGCGAACTCGATCTGCCAATGGAGGAAAAGCATGGTTCGGATTTGAAAAAATGCTTAACTATGGTCGGGGTGATTTTGTATGGATGTTAGATAATGCACAAGACGATAATACAGTTACAACAACTGATGAAATGCTGCGACTAAGGCATTTGACCGGCTCCCTAGAGCCCGGCGTAGATAATTCACAGGATTTAGGTTCAGGCTCAAAGAGATGGAATACTGTGTATGGTAGAGCAACATCCGCAAATTGGTCTGACTTAGCTGAGAGATATGAAGCAGATAAATACTATGATGAAGGTACAGTATTGGCTATTGGAGGAGAGAAAGAGGTTACAGAATATGTAAAAGGAATGCCATTTGCTGGAGTAGTATCAATACATCCCGGTTTGAGAATGAATGATAAGCTGGAATATGAAGATAATCCTAATTTTCCATATATTTGTCTGAAAGGAAGAATCCCAGTAAAGATAAATGGTACAGTAAAAAAGGGTGATTACATAATAACAGATGATGCAGGTCGAGGAAAATCAATAGGAAAACAACCTAATGTTAATGTTATGCATGATTTAATTGGAATTGCATTATCTAATAGTAATTCGGAATTTGTTGAAGTAAAAATATGAAAGTATAAAATGTTAGAATATGTAAATATAACTGATGCGCCCTTTTGGTCTAATCTAGATTTTGATGGCGAGGTGGATGATGAAATGTTGTTAATAGAAATTTATTGTTCTGTTCTAGCTAATACTAAAGCAAGACCTACACGGGAAACAAAAGTTGAAACTGACCTTTATCTTGATGATGAATGGGACGGTGCAGAAGAATATATAAATCAATTGGAAAATCCTGGACCCGATTTTGTTCATCCCAATCAAGTAAAAATGAATAAAGTTTTTGCAGATTTTGATGCATTATCGATTAAATATGGTGAAGAACATTTCAGAAACTTTCTTCAAGATTTTTATAATAATTATCCTACACCTGCAGAATATTCTAATCCAATACAATATTTAATTTCACTTAATCCCGAATTTCATGAACATGTTAAGTGGACTATGATTTCTGACCTATTATCGTTGACACATGAATATTTAATAAGGGAAGAGTGATGACTAAATCGGAATGTAGAGCGATATTCAAACAAGCTTGGTATAAAGCCATACAAAAAGATATATATTCCAAGCATATAATAGGTTCTTATGTTGCAAGAGCTTATTTTATGAGTGAAATTTGTATGTTATTATTTCCTGAAAATAATATTGCTGATCAATTTGATTTTGAAGCATATGAGAAAGCTGGAGTAACACAATTACGTGCAGCGAAAAATGATTTCAAAAGTCTCGGAATATTATCAATTCCGTTTGAAGAACAGGAATTAACAAACGTAAATAAGGGTAATGTTGTTTTTTTAATAGTAGAAAATCCAATATTATTAAAGAAACTTAGTACAAAAATAATAAATTATCTTTATATGGGAGATGACTTATTATTCTATAATATGGGTTGTTGCATAAATTGGGCGGAGTGGAAATTAAACACAGAATATGTTCCTCGATTATTATTTTATGCTAAACCTTCTTTCGATACTTCATCGACATTAAAAGATGGTAAACAATTTCGACCACATGGAGATGATGATAAATTAATATGGAATGAATTTTGGAGTAAAGTATAATGGGTTCGCCATGTCCTACCAATTTAACTGGTTTACCAGCACAAGCTGGAACATTAGTTGAGCAATCAGACATAACTACTTGCAGAAATTCATTAAATGATGAGTTTACAAGAAGAGGTATTGCAACTTCATCTTGGACTAGTATGGTAGACCCTGCTGCGGCCGCAATTTGGAATGAATTACGTGGAGAAATAGTAAATAAGTTATATGGTCAAAGCCCACCCCAGCCCTCACCAACATTATCTTATGGTGCTGTAAGTGTTGGAGATTTAATAGCCGCCGCACATATAGATGATCTTGTAACTAAACTCGATCAATGGAAAGTTGCATGTCCATGTGACTGTAATTTCTGTCCCTGTGACTGTAATTATTGTACATGTGATTGTAATTATTGTACATGTGATTGTAATTATTGTACATGTGACTGTAATTTCTGTCCCTGTGACTGTAATTTCTGTCCCTGTGACTGTAATTATTGTACATGTGATTGTAATTATTGTACATGTGATTGTAATTTCTGCCCGTGTAACTGTAATTTCTGTCCATGTAATTGCAATTTCTGTCCGTGTAATTGCAATTTCTGCCCGTGTAACTGTAATTTCTGTCCATGTGATTGTAATTTCTGCCCGTGTAACTGTAATCATTGTCCGTGCAACTGTAATCATTGTCCGTGTAACTGTAATCAAGGAAAATAAAAAATGAATAATATGCAATTTGCCCCTATAAAAGACACAATGTCTCCTGAACAAATGCAACAACAAATGATGCAAATGCGAAAAACGATGGAAGAACAAGAAAAGATGCTCACACAAATGGGCGCGGGCGCAGGAAAACCAATGCCACAACAAACTGGTGGTGGTGCAATGTCAAATAATTTTAATCCAATGCAAAGTTTTAATTTAGATGTTAATGTAACGAGTGAATGTAATCTTGCTTGCACATACTGTTCTGAAGGAGAATCCTGTGGGCTGTCATCACAATATCAAGAAAAGACAGAAATGACTCCTGAAGATATAGAAAAAACAGTTAGATCGTTAGACATGGATAGATATAGGGACATTAATATAAATTGGTGGGGTGGAGAACCTTTTGCTAATTTCCTTTTTTGCAAAGATATAATGAAAAGATTAGCTGATACTCAAAAAGTATGTTTTATGTTCTATACTAATGGAACTTATCTTAAAAAGTATAAAAAACAGTTAATAGAATTAAGAGATATGTTGGGAAATAGATTAGATATGCCAATGCAATCACGTTTACATATCCAAGTATCTTTTGATGGTGAACCTGTTAATACAATGGAACGTAGAACTAAAGCAGGAGAAAGTGAAAAGTTATCTAAAACTGTTTATGCAACTTATAAAGATTTAAAAGCTGAAGGTTTTTCTATAGGCATTAAAGCAGTTATATCATCTCGCAATTTTAAATATCTTTTTGATGTTTGGAAATGGCATTATGATAATGGAGAAGCATATGGTCCTACTCCTGATACTCATAGTACAGATCCAGATAGAATTGATGGCGCAGTTAAGGAAGAAGAATATATAGGTCATTTAAAAGACCTCAGAGGAAATTTAATGAAAATTGTGAAATATAGTATAGATCATGATATTAATTTAGAAGATCACTTTAGATGGTTCAGAAAAGAAAAACAAAATTGTGCGTCCGGTATTAATTATCTTTCAATTGATTTAGATGGTAAAACATATCCTTGTCATGGTTGTATGTATAGACAAAGAGAAGATCATGTAAGAGGTGATTTAAATGAATCTGGTATGCAAATGCAAAAATTTGTGGATGAAACAACAGCATTATATCGTTCTTATTTGGATGAATTTAGAACAGACGGAACATTAGCATGTAATACATGTACAGCAGATTTTTGTTTAAAGTGTCCTGCAGGTTCATTTGATGCCGCAGATGCAAAATTTGGCGAAGAACAGGACGCTGGTAAAAAATGGCAAAATCATCCAGCAAATCATCAATTGTGTCAAGTATGGAAAACATTGGAACCTGTATCTAAAGCATGGAGAACCATGTGGATTAAAAAGAATCCAAATTCTATAAGGATGATGAATAGACAAGTAAATTATTCGCAGGGTCATAATTTAGAAGTCAATTCTATTGGACAGCAAGCTCCTGTTATATCTGTTTTATCCAAAGAAACTACTCCAGAAACAGCAAGAAATGCGGGTTCCGTTTTTGATATATCAAAATTACCAAAAAGAGCTGAAACTACAAGGAGAGAATATGCCTAGTTATCAATTAGAAATATCTGTAACAGAAAAATGCAATTTGGGGTGTCCTTATTGTTATGTTGCCAACGTTGACAAATTTATGACTACTGAAATTTTTGATAATGCGTGGCCAGAATTTTTACAATTAATTGATAAGTCAAAAGCTTATGGAGGACAATTTCATTTATCTTTTTTTGGAGGTGAACCATTATTAAATGTACCATTGATGGATCATGTTTGTAAGAAAGTTAAAGTTCCTGAATATAAAGATAGATTAATAGGTCTCACAATGATAACCAATCTATCATTAATTAAAGAGGAAACTGCTGACTGGATATTAGATAATCAAATTGGTATTAGTTGGAGTTTTGATGGTATATCAGCAAATGAAACTAGGCCAATTATTAAAAATTTTGGAGAAAATAAAGGATATAATAATGTTTTAGAAATGTATCAGGATAGGCAACATCTTATAAAGAAAGTTACAAAACACAATAAGACATGTAAGATTATGATTTTTCCTGGTAACATTGATTCAATGACAGAGAATTTTGAATTTTTAGTAGATTTTGGTATTCCAGCACCTGATTTTTCTATTGTAAGAGATGATGTTTGGTCTTTAGATGACATTCATAAATTTAGAGTAGAATGTAGAAGATTGGCAGATAGAACTATACAGTACTATGATGAAGGAAAATTAGTGTCTAATGGAATGTTTAATTTACCTATACAAGATATGTTATTAGGATTAACTAAACAAAAACGTCCATTTGGTTGTTTTGCTGGTCATCATGGTTCTATTATGGCAGTAGATGGAACATTTTATCCATGTGCAAGATTTGGTTCAAAGAAGTTATTACCAATGAAAGGTGATGAATATAATTTTGATTATTTTCAATCTGTATTTAATCCTTTAGCATTTGATAAATGTAAAGGGTGTAGATTATATAAGGTATGTAATGCGGGTTGTACATTTTCACAATTAAGAAATGGTAATCAACCTATTGATTCTGTATGTGAATTATTTCATATATATTATGATGAAGCAATAAGAATGGTAGAAGTAGCTAAGGATATACCAACATTTCAAACATATATTAAAACAATTTGGGGAGGTAGAACAGGATTTTATGAGCCTAATAAATATGTAGAAGGGCAGAAAAAAATTGATATGTTTGAAATGATAGACAAAGCATGGCAAAAAAATGAAAAATATAAAGTTTTAACAAATTTTAAAACTAAAACTGAGGAAAAAGTTAAACCTTTTGATCATAAGGATTATAATTCAACATTGGCTTTTTTACAATCTAAAGAGGGTCATAACATAAAGAAAATGGAACCAACAAGTACTTGCGGTTAAAAATTTTATGGGAATGTTTGATAAACCAGTAGCGGACACAAGAGTTTCAGATTATGAAGGACCTACAAGATATTTGCCTGGTCATTTAATAGATCATAAAGATGTAACTGTATATCAATTTAGACCAAATATATTTATCATAAAAGATATTGATCATGTTGTTAATTTAACTACATTAAATTATGTAATTCAAAGAGTGACGGGTGTTAAGAATTGTAGTAAAATGGTAGGTGATTTTATCGTTATTCAAAATACAGAGAAATCATCAAAATTTTTTAGATTGATAATAGATAAAGTTTTAACTAAATCAAATTTAGCATATGATTATATGTCTGGATTACCAGTAGAGGTTTATACTTCTCTTAATAGAATAGGCGCTTTACAAATAGAACATATAGAAAATAAAGGGCATCAAGAAGATGTAGTTGAAAATGGAATAGAATCATTAGTTAGTGGAATTAATACATTTGATGGTGTATGGATTATAGAATCATGTGAGGGACATTATGATCAAAATGATCCGGCATGGAATACGGATTGGCAATGTTGTGCTTATGTAGTTTTTACAGTAGATTCAATGGAAGAATTAAATATTCTATCATCTTCTATAGAAAAAAATATTAAAACTATGTGGGATTATTTTCAGTTATCAGATAATGAAGATTGGTCAACTAAAGCATGGTTTAAAAACAATGGTTTATTGTTAACATTTGACGGTGGAGTAACAAATACTCAATTTGAATTTGCCTACAAATATATGGCGATTGAACAAGAAACTGTATTTGAACATATTAAATATCTTGGAAAGTTATTACATGACGACTAAAGTACACGGAACCCCAGAAGAATTAAATAATTTAGATCGTGAAGAAGGATGGCATCCTGAAGTTTCAGGACAAGAAGCAGTAAAAGGTAATAAAAATAAAAAATCTGTAGAACGATATGAAAAATCAGCAAATGCTGCAAAAGAGGGAGATGTTCAAGTTCTCATTAAACAAATACAAGAAGAAGAGACACCATCAAAAAAACAAGCAAGAGATAAAAATATACTTTATGATTCTTGGAATCCTGAAGCAGACGGTACAAGAATAGAGTCACATTTATTTAATTATAATATTGATTTTCCTAAATTCATGAAAAATATAGCATATATTTTAAAACAAAATCCAGACCAGCAAGTTGGTAGAAAACTAGATGAGAGACCAATACAACAGGGGAACAAATAATGGAAATAAGATCAAGGTCTAAAAAAGTTTTACCTACTATGGGAGACCTAGATACTATTATTGATTATGAACGTGGATTGAAAACAGGTGAAGGAGTATGTAAATATGAAAAACACGATGTTAAAAAATTATTAACTCTAACTGATCGTGAATTAAGTCAAGTAGTAAAACAACATATAGATAGTGTTTCAAAAGATCCACATTATAAGCGTGTTAAAGCATTAAAAGAAGGAAAACTTGATTTAGCAGAAGCCCATGTTAATGAAATTATGGATAGAAATTTTGTACATGGTGAAAACGAAAATACAAGAGTTGCACATGGTGGAGGAATACATTTATTTTATATGACAAGTCAATGCAATTTAAATTGTTCTTATTGTTATGAACATTTGGAAGATAGACCAAAACATTTACCTGAACCTCCATTGTTGAAAAGACTTGTAGATGATATTAATAAAACTGATAGACCCGATGAACAAACTTTATTTTGTATTTTTGGTGGTGAGCCAATGTTAGAATGGAAAAATTGTGAATATCTTATGAACTATGCCTATTCTCAGAAGCATAATTTACATTTCAATATAACAACTAATGGTATACTTTTAAGTAAGCCAAAATTCTTTAAAAATGTTATTAGTTTTTTAGAATCTAACCCAGAAATTAAACAACGGGTTTCTTTTGATATTAGTTTTGATGGTGCAGGTAATCTAGATAGGGTATATTATTCTGGTAAAGATTCTACTCAAGATGTATTAAAAGCATTTAAAAATATTTCAGATTATAATTCTACGAAACCTATTAGCGAAAAAATTAAATGGAGAGCGAGATATACTATTCACAGAGCAAATGTACAATGTTTTGCTAAAGATATTATGCGTATAATCAAAACATATGGTCCAAATAGAGTAGTTACATCTATAGATGAAAGTTTAGCAAGTAAAGATAACCCTGAAGATAAAGCAAAAATTAATTGGTTGTTAAAAGAACAGATAGATTTTTTACGAAAACAATGGATAGAAGATAAATTATTTGCTCCTATATGTCACATGTTTTGTGATATGTGTAATTCTTGTGGAGAACGTAAGGATCATAGATTTTATTATACGGAACAAGGATTGGCCGCAATACAAAATGGATTAGTAAGAGTAGGAAAAGGATTAAAACATCTTCCTGATCCGGGAGACAAAGAAGAAAAAAATAGAACCTTGCCTAGAGTTGGGCAACCAGTAACCGCTATTGATAGATTAGGAATAATAGATACTTCTGGTCAAGGTGCTGGTTTAGGTCACATAGCAGAAGAAATGCTTGAAACCCAAGAAAGAAATTTTGGAGAATTTCGAAAATTCCCAGATGCTGGCTGTACCAAATGCGAGCCTAGAGAGATAAATCATGAGTGAAAATAATACAGAACACGTTCACGATGAAAATTGTAATCATGAACCTGTGAAAACAAAAGCAGAAACTAAAATTACAGAATGTACAAATGCTGCTATTGCCGCATTATCACCATTGTTAGATGATGAAGCAACACAACCAATAGGTATGACTTTACTAAAGGGGTTAGATATTGGTTTAAGTGCATTACAAAAACAACAACAACTGACTGACATGAATAGTCAAAATTTAACTGCTGATACAGGTCAGCCGGCGGGTGGATTACCAACTGTTCCTCAAAATGTTCAAGTAGATGTAGCTAACAATGAACAGGTTAAAGTACTTGTTGATCAAACTTTAGAAGAATTAGAAGGAATGGATGATCATGAATCTCCTACTTATACAACAGAAGCGGGTGAACAAGCAGAATATGTAAAAGGAATGATTTGTAATTGTCAATATGCTTCTGATTTTCATAAATATTGTGATAATCAATGTAAAGAACATCTTATTAAAGCAACAGGTAATACTAAAGAATATATGGAATATCTGGATACTGCTCAAGATGATGTTAGTAAAAAATCTCTTGATGATGCGATTGTTGATGTTGATGCTTTTGTCAATGATGGTATTGGAATGGCAGGAGAAGAGACAAAACCAATTCCAGGAAATGCACATGGTCAAGATGGAGATAATCCTTTAGATGTACATAAAGGGGGACCATATCCTACTGCAAAACATCCTCAGGCAGTACAAGACGCAAGAGATACTCCGGGCCAAGGGTTGGTTGATGTTCAACTTGCAGGCGAAAATAATAGACCTTCTGATGATCCTATAGAAGAACTTACAGGCGAAAAAAATGAAAAGAAAGAAAAGAAGGTTACTGATGAATACGGTAATATATTAGGGGGCGATGAAGAAAAACAGGGATATTTAGATGTAGATGTAAAACCACAAAATCAATTTGCACTTGATCCAAGTTTACCTGTCGTAATGCCTGGGGAAGATGGCATACAAAGATGAGCAAAATTGTAAATTTAAAAAATCTTTCATTTGAAACTATTTTATTTAAAATGAATAAAATAGAACGAGAGGAACCTACAAAAAACGGATATCAAAAAATATTGAATTTTTTAGATTCAGTTGAATCTATATTTATTTCTGCTAATTTAATAAATAATTTTAATAATTTTAAAGAAAGATATACACGTAAGATGGAAAGTATTTAAATGGCGGAAATCAAAAGTAATCCTCAATGGCCCGCCTTAAAAGCTGATCGACAAATCGCAACCCTACTGGAGAGTGATGGTGTTACTAGGTTTAATGATATAATTGATATTTTAGTAACTAATAAAAGTGTATATTTGTCATGTGGAATGCCAGAAGATACATGGTTAGATAGAACTTATATGTTTAAGTATCAAGGATGTATTTTAAATCCATCTACCGCATTTGAAGATGCTGAACCTGTTTTTAATAGAACATTTTTATCACAACAAGATGCATCATGGTTTACTGATGAAAGATTAAATGCCAGTACCCATTATTGTATATCATTTTTTCGTGAAAATTGGTTATCGTGGGTAGCAAGTAATCCTGGAACACATGATGATGGTTCTACAAAGGGACCAACAACAGCTATGTTAGAAAATAGTTCATGGCTTGATTCTGATACTAAAGCACTTCAGGATAAATTATTAAGTCTACCATATTCAAAATATTCATATACTTTAAAAATGATGAGCATATATAAAAATCATTATGAACCTGCGACAAGATATGATGCTATGGATGAAGAAAATAAATATGTTTTAGCAAATTTAACTTCTGCACAACAAACGGATCTTCTGATATATGTTAGAGAAACATATAGTCGCCTAGAGGAAACAGATTTGAATACTATTGCTGAATTAGAAACTGCTTGTGAAATGCTTGAATTTGATATATCCCAACAATGAGTCCAATCTATGTAAAAAAATTACCTTGGAAATTTGATATAGACCGTTTACAAAAAGAACTTCAACCGTTAAAATCTTTATTCATTCCATGGGATCCAGATACAAAAGAAGACTTTAATGATTCTTATATATTGGGATTTTTACATTCAAAAGATTGTCCACCAGAAAAAAGATTATATGATTCTGTAAGAAGTTTTTGTCCTAAAAGGCCATCAGTTTTTTCATCTTCTTCTGGCTATAAGTATAATATATTAAAGCCCATAATACATGATGGAACTAGTTTTAATAAAAGATTAAAAAGATTTAAAGTACGTGAAGATTATACTGTTTTTAATGAAGATTATTTAGATACAGAATTTTATAACATCTATAAAAAGTTGACTACATATTATGAGATAGACAGATTTAGAATAGTAATGTTAAAATCGTTAACTGCTGTAAATTGGCATCAAGATAGTTTTGAAAATATACATGTACCCATTGAAACCAATATCGGATGTCGTTTTGTTATCGATGACCGAGCATACTATTTACCGGCAGACGGTAGTTCTTATCAAGCAGATAATTGTATTAATCATTCTATATTTAATGCAGGTTTAACCGATAGATTCAATTTATTAATTTGCATAGCAGGATATAAAGAGGAGTCTTATAAATTATGTCATCATTCAGATGCTTACGGATTAATAGGAAAACATAGTGACCCGAAGTATATTGCTGAACCCATTGAACAAATAACTGAAGAGGACTTATACGATGTACACCAGAGAAGAAGTTGAAGAAAAATGTAAGTTAGCGTTTGAAGAAGCGGCGGCAGGCATTGATTTTCCAGAAATAAAACCCGATAGTAAAATTGCTTTAGATTTAGAAATTGATTCTATTCATATTTTAGAAACAATGATAATTATTGAAGACACTTTTAATATAGCTTTAGATGCAGAAGAATTTCAAAAAGCAACAACAATAAGTGATTTATATGATATGGTAGAGCGAAAAGCAAATGCGTAAAATGATTATAACTGGTGTGACTTCCGGTATAGGAAAAGCACTAAGTGAAAAATATGATGGAAATTATCTTGCAAAATACAAAGACTTAATTGAGGTAGAGGGTCATAGTAGGCGATATAATAAACATGATATAGAGCATATTAAAGAATGGTTTGATCCTAAAGGTGATATATTCATAAACAATGCATATAATGACTACAAATGGTGGGCTCAAACACAAGCACTTTTATTCGTTTTTCATTTATGGAAAGACGATCCAAATAAACATATAATTTCTGTTAGTTCTATCGCATCTGAAAAAGATACAGATGATTATCCTATAGGTCACAGTCGTTATACAGCAGGTAAAATATCACTTGATAAAATCAATCTAGAATGTTATGAAAAGACTGCAAAACATAACGGATGTAAAATTTCATTACTAAGACCCGGCTGGGTGGAAACTCCAAGAACAACAAGATTAGCAACTCTCGTAAATCGAGTATATGATCATAAGCTAGAACCAAATATGCTTTCCCCCGAACAATGTGTAGAATGTATAGACCATATGATTAATTTTAGTGGTCGTATTAGAGAAATGACAATAGAGGCAGAATGACGGTCTATTGGTTTTTAGGAAAAATATACCTTGCTAAAAAAATTAAACATTTTTTCTGGAAAAAAATTTATGATCGAGTAGCAAACGCTTATGAGGTATTCGATTGGAATTTTATGAATTTTGGTTTTGATTATTATAATCAAGAACTTTATTTAGAAGAAAAGGATGAAAAATATCGATACTATATTCAGTTATATCATCATACGGTTGAGAAATTAGATGTTCGAGGAAAGACTGTATTAGATATAGGATGTGGCCGAGGCGGAGGAACTTCTTATGTTGCACGCTATTTGCATCCTACAAAAGTTACAGGAGTTGATTATTCAAAAAATAATATTAAATGGTGTAATATAAATCATAATGAAAATAATTTAGAATTTATTGAAGGAGATGCTTCAAATCTTCCAATTGGTAATAATAGTTATGATATTGTTATGAATGTTGAATCATCACATTGTTATCCTTCAATTCCTCAATTTTTTTCTGAAGTTAAACGCGTTTTGAAGCCTGGTGGATTATTTGCTTGGACTGATATATGTCCTGAACAGGTATTTGATAAAAAGAATGTTTATGCACGCGTGTATGAAGAGGCGTTTTATAATTGCTTTGGCGATACTATGTCGCATTCTTGGGAAATTACAGATAATGTTTTAAGTGCTTTAGATAAAGAAGAAGTTAATAATATGAAAAATGAAATTATTAATCAACATACACCATTCTATTTTAGAGGAATTATGAAAGAATTTGCTGCAATAAAAGATACTCAAATCTATAATTCATTGAAATATGGAGAATCAAAGTATCGCTTTAAAATCTTAACGAAAAAAATATAATGAGTAGAATATTAAACATAAGAACAAAACATCCTAAACATCGATTGCACAATGATGATTTCAAAGAAAAGTTGAAAGAGTGGTGGCAAGAAAAGGGATATTCCGGAAGAGTATTTGATAGATACATGCCCTTAACAGGTGTTGAATATAGAAATACATGTTATCCTATAGAAACAATGCGTGAACAGTCTCAGACCTTTACTCAAAAAAATAAAACATTTAATGAAGTAGCAAATGAATTATCATTAGAAGCGGTGCTGGAGCTATCACTCTTTAAACCTGAAGATGTGTGTATGATTGCATCTACTACAATGACAGGTGTGGGAATTCCTACTGTACCTCATAAATTACTTAGTCATTTTGATTTTCCAGATTCTTTAATCAAAATACCCATGTTTGGTTTAGCATGTAATGGTGGTACACATGTGATACAAATAGCAGATGAATTTTTAAAAGCAAATCCTGATAAAACTGCAATTTGTCTTACAAATGATTTATGTTCAATGAATTTAAATCCTGAAGATAGTTCTCTTACTACTGTGTTTGGTATTACTATTTTTGGAGATGGGGTGTCTGCTATTTTAATGGCTGGTGATGATTATGATTGTTTTTTTCCTGCATGGAAAGTACTTAAACATGCCTCTCATGTATTACCTGAAACAGAAGATTTTATTACTCTTGAAGGAACAAGTGCAGGATTATTATATAACGTAGAATCTACTAAATTACAAGAACTACCAAAAGCCGCGGATGCATTATTACCTAAAGTAGAAGAGTTTATTAAAGGTCATGATATTGATCATTGGATATGTCATCCTGGCGGAAAGGTTGTGTTAGAGAATACGGCCACAGGTTTAAATTTGCCTGACGGAGCATTAGATTCTTCTTTTGAGATGTTTAAACATTTTGGTAATATGTCTGCTACAAGTGTTATAAAAACTTTAGAATATGATTTTAAGAAAGAAGGAAAATTGGTCATGATTTCATATGGGCCGGGATTCCAAGTTGATTTATGTTTGCTAGAGAAAATTTAATAGGAATCGATTTACAAACAATCGAACCTATTCAAAAAATATATGATAAGTGGGGTGATAAATTTGTTAATAAGATATTAACAGATATTGAAAAAAGAAATGCACCCAGTCCTATGACTGCTAGATATTTAACTAAATGTTGGTGTGTTAAGGAAGCATATTCTAAAGCAATAGCTTCACCTTATTTAAGATTAGATGTTAGTTACATGCATTTGACAAGTAGGGGTGTTCGATTTCCTGTTGTACATGCTTCAGTATCGAAAGAACATAAAGGCCCAAGACAAGATGTAAGAATATCATTATCTGATACAGACAATTTTGTTGTTGCTGTGGTATACATATGGGCACATTAAAAGAAATAGTATATAATTCTTCTGATTGGAATTCTAAATCAATCGTAGAGAGTTTTAAAAATACGGGTTTTTTATTAGTAGTAGATCCTTTTATTAATATGAAAGGAACATTAGAACAATTACGTGAAAAATTAAAAGGCGCCGATTTAAAGACATTACCTATGTATGAAGAGGGTCGAGCAACTACAGAAAATCTGCCCGGAGAAGCAAATGAAAGAGTTGTTTTAAGAAATATGTCTGGTAATTGGGACTGTGTAAATACTATAAGAAGTCAATATATAAAAGTTGGTTGTGATATATTATATGCTATTGAAGAATATATGAAACTGCCTCGTAATTCAATAACAATGAAACATGAGAAAGCAAATAATGATTTGATATTTGTAAAATATTATAAAGATCAAAAAGGAGAAAATCGATTAGGTAGTCATTGTGATTTCGGAACGTTGACATTAGTGCATGTATGTGATTCTGTAGAAGAATATGAAATATGTATTAATGATGAATGGACTATGATAAAACATCCTGGCGATGATTTTATAATAGTTAATTGTGGAGATTTTATGCAATGGTGGACACGAAATAAATTAAAATCTACTCCTCATAGAATATCAAATTCAACAAAAAAAGAACGACATAGTTTGATTATGTTTATGGATATAGATCAGACTTCTCAAGTACATGGAATGACAAAACAACAATGGAACGATATTAGAGTGGAAGAATCAATTACAAACAAACAAACTTATCATGATTTTGGAGAATAACATGAGTCAAATAGAAAAAGTAAGTGAAATGTTAAGGACATCACTTGTAAATACGGTTGCTGGTTCATACTCAGGGGGATGTAATGAATGGATTGCACTCGTTACAACTGCTGGTAAGCCAGAAAATAAGAAAGATGAAATTATATTGGAGTGTTTGCAAAATTTATCTGAACAGTTTACTTTAACAAGTAATGGAAAGGTTCAGGGAGATGTAACTTTGTGGTCACAACAATTAGAACAAATTTTGCAGAACGTGGATTATCTTGCAAAATGACACATCAATATGGAGTTAGAATCCTTTTGATATTGAATCATATTTTAGCAGTAATAGGAATTATATATTCTTCATTGTTGTGGTATCTATGGATTCCCGTTGGATTTTTATTGTTTGGTAAATTTGGAAGTGAAATAGGAAATCATAGATATGTTGCACATAAATCTTTTGAAACGGGTCCAATAAGACATTTTTTGTTATCAACGTTAGGAATATTTAATTGTTATGGTTCTCCTATCTCATGGGTTATAGCACATAGGGCGCATCATATGAATTCTGATGATGAATTGGATCCTCATTCGCCTAATATTATTCCTTGGTGGAGAGTTTGGTTAACATTGTGGCAGAAAGTGAATTTACCCATAAAACACTATGCTGATTTATTAAAAGATCCGATATACAAAAAGGGGCATAAGTACTATTTTTATATTATAGGTATAACTTTTTTATTATTATCACTAATAGATTGGAAATTACCTGTATTTTTAATTAGTATACCGAGTGTAGGAATTGTCCATGGTGCGGCATTAGTTAATGTTGTATGTCATAAATGGGGATATCGTAATTTTGATACACCCGACAAGAGTACAAACAATTGGTGGGTTAATGATTTAACATTAGGAAGTGGATTACATAATAATCATCATCAAGATCCGAGTAATTGGGATGAAAATGTAACAGGATATGAAAGGGACTACTGTGGGTGGTTTATTAAAAATTATCTCAAAGTATAATAATTCGTGGCAAGCATATTTTAGCTTCATGATTTTATTTCACATTGTATCAGTAATAGGATTAATCTATAGTTCATGGCATTGGTTGTGGTTAACTCTTATTGGTGTTATATTGTTTCGACATATAGGAGGTGAAATAGGCGCCCATAGATATTTTGCACATAAAAGTTTTAAAGCAAAACCTTGGGCTCATAAATTTATGGCTATATGTGGAATCTTCATATATCAAGGAACTCAATTTCCATGGGTTGCATTTCACAGATATCATCATGAGAAAGCGGATACTGTTAAGGATCCTCATTCACCACATTATTTAAGTCCTTTTGATGTATGGTTTACTAATTGGAGACAGGAAATATATGAACATAGATTGTATGCTGATCTTGTGAAAGATGCTTTCTTAAAATTATTACATAGAAACTATTTGATTATAGTTGTTCCGCCACTTGTTTTAACTGCATTAATTGATTGGAGAATACCTGTTTTCTTTTTTGCATTACCTAGTATTATAACACTTCATACTGGAGGTTTAGTTAATACTATAGGACACATGTGGGGCTATCGTAATTTTGAAACTACAGATAAAAGTACAAACAATACACTTGGACAATGGTTGTCTGGTTTTACTGGATCGATGTTACATAATAATCATCATTATGCTCCTAGTGCATATAATACGAAAATGTCCGATAAATGGTATGAGACAGATTTTTTAAATGTTTTTATTATAGAAAAATTTTTGAGGAGTAAGCAATGAAAACGAGTAAAATACCTGGACTTGGTGATTATGGTCGCTTCATCGATGACATATCATTAGCAGAAATGTCTGATAATGATTGGATAGAATTGGGAAAAGAGCATCTTACTGATTTAGTAACAATCATTAGAAATGTTGATATTCATCCTAATGAATTTGAACGAAAAATGCTTCTTTGGGGTGATCCTTTTATTTTAGATGGTTACAGAATTAGAAAAAAATATAAAGAGAAATTAGGAATAAGAAATTTCTATAGTCTATTTAAACGTAATCTCATAGAAGATGAAGATCGAAAACATGCAGAAGATTTAGCTTGGATGGGCGCTGGAGGAGATGAATTTATAGGTGAAAAGATTCCTTGGAAATCTCAATTACACCGTATATCTGGTATAAAAGAAAACGGAAAAGCTATAGGGATGTTTGCTGAAGGAGAATTGCTTTGGCACTCTAATGAGCCGGGATCAATTGTATTTAATCCAGGAATTGCTTTAATGGGTGTTAAAGGAATGGTTGGTACTTCTACAGGATTTGCTACTACTGCTTCTTGGTATGAGAAACAAAAAGATTCTTTTAAAAGAGAATTAGATGAAATGACTGTTAAGTTTATATTTAAAGAGGGTTATGGAGCGCCTGGTCTGAACAAAGATCATGATGATATCTTTAGTTGGAATCAAGCATTTGATCCTATTGAATTACCATTAGTTATTACTAGTCCCGGAGGCATTAAAGGATTACATTATTCACCGTATGCTGTAGAAGAAACTAAATTTTTTAAAGAAATAGATAATGAATTATTTGCAGAAGAAAATATATATCACCATAAATATCAGCAAAATAATGATATATGTATTTTTGATAATTCTATTACCCTGCATAATAGAATAGGTCCTGTAGATGAACGAGTAGCATATCGTACACCATGTGATTATTGTCATTTAATTCCTGAAGGATATAACTATTATTCTCAAGAACCCTATAAAACACAATTTATAGAAACACGTAAAGATATACAAAACACTCTTAATTTACAATCCCGTGTTGAAGATAATATGGTTTATGAAAAATTCATAAAGCCTGTGATCCCCGAAAGAGAATGGAAGAACAACGATTTAGTGAGGAAATAGAAAGAATATTTCTAAAAGGAATGTTTGTAGATTCTGGATATCGTTTATTGCGTAAAAATGATTATCATAGTTTTCTTATAGGAAAACATCCAGTTGTTGTCAGAGATGATGTTGTTTATGATAATGTTTGTGATCATAGACTATCCTTAATACATCCCATAGGATATGGTAATCAAGAATTTGTATGTGGATATCATGGTAAAGATCAATCTCATGCAAAACAATATCCTCATTACAGATATAAAAATTTATTGTTTGTAGGTGAACGTGATCCTTCAATGGTTT